>Ga0307408_100001602_pt1 | contig 16732 bp, 14 predicted proteins | sample 322Cmetagenome_FD_202116 | JGI IMG/M metagenome (GOLD analysis project Ga0307408, IMG submission 202116) | Maize rhizosphere microbial communities from greenhouse at UC Davis, California, United States - 322HYB-C-3 | ecosystem: Host-associated > Plants > Roots > Rhizosphere > Soil | place...
GCAGCATGGACGCCCGCCACGCATATGAGTATCATGGCGCCCGCGCTGCACCAGTAGCTCAGCTGGATAGAGTACTGCCCTCCGAAGGCAGGGGTCGTGGGTTCGAATCCCGCCTGGTGCACCATATAGCAATCTAGACCTGTCTCAGACAGTCTACGAAACACCCCAAGAAGCCCGCCCTGTGCGGGCTTTCTTGTTTCTGGTTATCCATCCCTGTCCACCCCTATAACTTCACGCCGTGTATGCCCACGTGTATGCTTTGAGATTCCTTGAACTGGAGGCATACACGCAGTGAAGCGCAATGAAATCAAGCGCCGCCCCTTGGCAGATACCACCCTGGCTAGCCTGGAGCCAGAGACCGCCACCTACCGGGAGCAGGATGGCAACGGTCTGTATTTTCGAGTCAAAGCCAATGGGCAGAAGTCCTGGGAACTGCGCTACAAAAAACCGGATGGCAAATGGTCCTGGCTGGGCCTAGGTGGCTATCCTGAAATCAGTGGATCACAAGCCAGGCAGAAGGCAGCTCAACTCCGGGAAGACGCATCCACCGGTAAGAATCCTTTAGTCAGCAAACAGGCTCGCAAGATCGCTGACCGCGTGGCGGCAAACAATACATTCGAAGCATTAGGCCGCGAGTGGTTTGAAGCTAGGCGTTCGAGCTGGGAGGCAGGCACGTCACGTCGCGTTATTGGCGCGTTGGAGCTGCATGTCTTTCCAGTGTTCGGCAAACGCATCTATACGGAAATACTGCCCCTGGAGTGGATGGAGTTTTTGCGAGGTATGGAGCAGAAGGGAATCATTGAACAGATGGGCCGCGTTCGCGCCTTCTGCAAAGAGATCTATGACTTGGCGCGAGTCACGGGCCGCGCCATTCATAACCCGCTCGAAGGGCTCAATAAATTTCTACAGACACGGAGTGCTGAAAACTATGCACACGTCTCGATTGAAGAACTGCCCGCATTACTCAGAGCAATCAGCTCGTACCCTCACGCAAAGGATGTCCGCCTGGGGCTTCGCTTGCTCGCACTATTAGCTGCACGCCCAAGTGAAATTCGAGAAGCACGCTGGTCAGAGATCGACCTTCACAAAAAGCTTTGGACCATTCCGGCGGAACGAATGAAACGTCGCCGGGAGCATGTGGTGCCACTTTCTCGTCAAGCTATTGAGGCAATCACAGAGCTGCGCACGCTCACAGGTGCGTACCCGCTGCTCTTTCCAGGGAGAAAAGATCGAACCATACCTCGTAGCAATACGGTCTTTCTGATGGCTCTCCGTAGACTGGGGTATGCAGGCCGTCAGACCGGTCATGGTTTTCGCCACATCGCGAGCACCATCCTCAACGAACAAGGATTCGATGAGAACCACATCGAGGCTCAGCTTTCCCATGTTAAGGAGGGGATTGCAGGGGTGTACAACAAGGCGGTGTACTTACCTCAACGCAAAGTGATGATGCAGTGGTATGCCGATCATCTTGATGCACTTGAAGCGGGCAATGTTGTTCAAGGTCAGTTCGGTAAGGTTGTATGAGCACCCACTACCATCCCCCTCTCAAAATCGATGTTACGGGTGTTACTCGTGTAACTAACCTCGCCAGACGCCCGTTTTCATTGGCTTTCACGCCTGTTACACGCCTGCGTAACCACCCGTACACCACCTGTTACGCTGCCTTAATGTGTAACGCATCTATCGCCCCAAGGTCACTGCGGGCTGCCGTTCGACGTGTCTGGTCATCAAGCGACTCGCGCTGGTTTCGCTTGCGACACAGAGGGCGTGGGATCGAGCGCTACACAACGCCTGAGACGCTCGGCCATGGCTGATCATCAATCCCTAGTAGATTCCGCGTTTACCTCGGGGCTAATGAGTTTCCTCTCGGCACAGCCGCTATACGAGCTCTGCCGTGAACAGATTCATGACGTGTGCTATTTGATCGAACAATGCTGTCTTCGCGTTCGCGACGACTGGAAAGCCTTCGATCCCAGCAGCCTGTGCATCAAGACGACAATGCATGAAGAGGCAATTTTTCAGTATGCCTCCACCGACACCAGAGCACGCCTCGCCCACTGGGTTCGTCAATACGGCGAGTGTGGAACGGCTTCGGATCGCGATGCCCACGCAGCCTACATCATGGCTTGTGCTGTAAAAGCGCTGGGGGCGTTAAACGACTGGATGCGAACAACAGACCAGAAGGCTTGGTCTCATCTTTCAGAGCCTCCGACCGACTGGCCGTGGGAACTCTACTGTCAGTTTGTAGAGATGCAGGCCAATCCGGATGAGCGTATTGAGGCGCTCGATCAGTACGTCCTTCACCTGGAGCCCATCATATCCCTGCCCTGCTTGATTGATGATGAACTGACGCCCGTCGCTGATCGAGCGAGAAAGAATGCGATCCGCAAAATAGGCGGCATCATAAGCGGCATGGAGCGTAGCAAGGATACCAGTGCCCGAGATGCTGCAGTTGTTAAGCAAGGCATGCACTACCTGGCGAAAGGCATGCCTGAGCGAAACATCCCAACCGCCGTGCATGCTTGGCTGGAACGTGAAGTTGCTAAACCGCTAAAACAGCGTCCCGAGTGGATCGCCCTCGAAACGGAAAAGGCACTCACGCGCAAAAGCGTAGAGGCCATTCTCAAACGCAATTTCGTTCTGTAACTGAAATTTCAATTGGAAGTGAACTGCTCACCGCACTTCACCGCCTAGATCATTGCTCTCGTCAGTCCAAACCAATCGAGAGCAATACCTATGAATACCTCTGTCACCGAATTTTCCCGCAAGTCACCCGCCAACGCCCCATCACACTTTGACGCATCTTCGACTCTGATCAGAATGCGAGAGTTGGAGGGCATCGTTGGAATGAAGCGCTCCACTATCTACAAGCTCATGCAGCGCCCCGACTGTGGCTTTCCTCAGCCAGTCAAACTGAGCAACAGCAATGCTCGCGGTGCGCCGGTGGCTTGGGTTCTATCTGAAGTCCAAGCATGGACACGAGCACGCATCGCTGCCCGTGATCAGGTGGCCGCATGAGCCGCAAGATCGCCAACAAAGCCCTGATGCACCCGTTCTCCATTCTCCGCCAGATCGGCTTCCCGCCTCGCCTCATGCAACGCCTGGAGCGCTACCGCAGCCAGCAGGACAAACAAGGTCGTGTGGTCGCCGTGCTCTGTTGGGCCGACGGTACCTGGTGCGCATTGTCAGTTCCCTGCGAAGCGCCTCGAGCAATCATCGTTGACGAAGGCCAACAAATCGACGCCTACGAAGATGCACGCGCCTGCCTAGATGGCGACCTCTTACCCTTTGTTTCCCTGCGCTGGGAAGTCAATGCCTGAAACGAAAACGCCTCCGGGGGCGATCCGGAGGCGTTGAGGTAAATCTACATGCCCGAACAATTTATGCCACACCCGAAAAATCCGCAAGACACCCCCATAGTTGCACTTTCGAAAAACGGACGTTACTCTCTGGTCGTCGCTGCAAAATCAGCGATCGGGTTTGGCGACCCGACTACATACAGGCGCACAGGCGCCCCCATACCGATTGCAGGCGCTTTTTTTGTGCCCGCATTCATCTTTTATGGTGGCTGTGCGTGGGAGACCTTCGGGTCTGCCGGGGTCCTGTATGCCCGGTTCGCCAACCCGCGCACAGCTGCCACCCTAAATCGTTTGGCGACGATCCGTGGCAGCTCCTCACATACAGGAGTTCCGCTAGATGAAACACGCCCTCAATCCGTCCAAATTTCGCGCCGCTGCACACCGTGCAATGGCTCTCGCCGCTCTACACGCCAATTCCAGCCTCGCTACTCGTCTTGCCCGCTACAACGCCCATATGGTCAAAGCTCGCGCTCTCGAAGCCGCAGGCGGTGCCCAATGAATTCCTCCCTCAGCTTCGCCTTGCCCGAAGACCTGCTCTGCGTCAGCAAAGACATCGAGAAGGGTGTCCCGGTTGATGCAATCACCTGTGCTATCAACCGCGCAGAGTCCGTGCTGATGTTGCTTGAGGACCATTTCGAAAGCGAAAGCGACAGACCACGTCTAGCCAATCACGTCCTGGCCGCTGTTATTTGGGATGTCCGGGGCACCCTGGGACTGATCAAAACCCTGACCCTGCACGGTGACACCACGTCTGTTCCGATGGATCAGAAAGGCGGTGCCGTATGAGCACTCCCACCACACTAGGCCGAGCGTCGTTTTTCAATAAAACCTCCGGCAAGGGCTTGTTTCGGGTGAATGCGGGCATTCCTATTGAGGATGCGCTCGAAACGGTTTCGCTCCTCCAGCATTACGCCAATCAACTCACGCTCGATGCCGCCATGAGCGATAAGGGCGAGCGCTACAGCTGGTGCGCGCTTTACCTGGGCGAAATGGCAAAAGCCCTGATCGATGACGTAAACGATGCGATGTTTATGCCGGGGGCCGATACATGACCCAGCGCATGAACAAACCAATAAAACGCCCCAGCTTTGCCGATGTGAAAAGCGCCGCACTCAAGGACATTGATCGTGTGCTGTTTCACTGGCTGCCCAACGGCAAGCGTGTTGATGGCGGCAAGGAATACACCGCCCCCAATCCAACCCGCACAGACAAACGTGCCGGGTCGCTCAAGGTCAACTTGAGCAAAGGCACCTGGGCGGATTTTGCTACCGGTGACAAAGGTGGCGACCTGATCGACCTGGTGCGCTACATCGACGGCGGCACAGACGTCGAAGCCTGCAACAAGCTGGCGGATCTGCTGCACGTATCGGCAGGCGCCGCGCAATCGAAGCCTGTACCGAGCAAAAGCAAAGCACTGGAATGGATCGCCATCCAGCCGATCCCGGTCGAGGCCATGAACAAGTGCCCGGCCAAGCACCGGCAACACGGTGCGCCCTCCAAGGTATGGATCTATCGCGATGCCCAAGGCCAGCCCCTCATGGCGCTTTATCGCTTTGACCTGGGGCCCGACGAAGACGGCAAGCCAAGGAAGGTCTTTGCACCGTTGACTTGGTGCCGACGCGCCGACGGCCAAACCACTCAATGGCGTTGGCAAGGTCTGCCCGATCCGCGCCCTCTTCTGCACCTGGACGAACTGTCGCAACGGCTCGATGCGCCGGTCGTACTGTGCGAAGGCGAGAAAGCCGCCGATGCCGCTGCCGAGCTGATGCCGGGCTACGTGGCGACTTGCTGGCCGAACGGTTCCAACTCTTGGCACAAGGCCGACCTGACGCCGCTCAAAGGGCGGTCGGTCTTGTTGTGGCCGGACAATGACTCCAGCGGTCAGAGTTGCATGGAGGCCGTCGCGGAAAAGCTGCGTGAAATCGGCGCCGCCTCAGTGCAAGCAATCGCCCTGGACATCTTCAAGCGCAAGCCCACACTGAAGAATGGCAAACCGACCTTTGCCAAAGGTGGTCAATGGAACGATGGCGATGATGCAGCTGACGCACTAGCCAAGGGCTGGACATCGGCCCACCTCGCCGAGCTGGAGCGCACTGGCGAGCTGTTTGGCTCGGCACCCGCTCCCGCTCCGGCCGGAGAAGTCGAACCAAAGGTGCAGCCCAAAACCAAGCGGCCAGCCAAATCAAAAAATGACCTGCTGCCCGGCGGTTTTCGCCTGACGCCGGAAGGCGTGTTTTATTCCGGCGACGACGGCGAAGCGCGGCCTGTGTGCTCGCCTCTGGAAATCCTTGCACGTACCCGTGACGACAAGGGACATAACTGGGGCTTGCTGGTCGAGTTCGACGACCCGGACGGCCAGAAAAAGCGCTGGAACATTCCGGCCCGCACAATGACCGGCGACTTTGGCAAGGACGTACTCGGCCCACTTGTGGACATGGGTCTGCGTCTGGCGGGCAGCCGCTCAGGACGCAACGCACGCAACGACCTGCAAAGCTATTTGCAGGGCTTTGACAGTGCGCAACGGGCTCGTCTGGTCACTCGACTAGGCTGGCACGGGAATGCCTTCCTATTGCCCGAGCGGCAGATCGGCTCGCATGACGAACATCTGCACTTCTATGAAGCCGGTGCTCAACTTCCACCGATCAGCGAGTCCGGCACGCTGGAACAGTGGCAAGAGCAGATCGGCGCACTGTGCATCGGAAACCATCGTCTGGCGTTCGTCGTCAGCGTGGCCTTTGCGGGGCCTCTGCTGAACATGCTTGGGCATGAGTCGGGCGGCTTCCACCTCTACGGCGACAGTTCCGGAGGTAAGACCACCCACCTGCAAGTTGCTGCATCGGTTTATGGCGGGCCGCGTTTGGTGCGTTCGTGGCGCTCGACAGATAACGCCCTGGAGTCCATCGCCGCTGCACACTCAGACGGTCTCCTGGTGCTGGATGAAATCGGCATGTGCGACCCGCGCATTATTGGCGAGACGGTCTACATGCTCGGCAACGGCACCGGTAAGGCCCGAGCGAATGATCGAGGACAAGCGGGCCGACAGGTGCAGGAGTGGCGCTTGCTGTTTCTCTCGACCGGCGAGAAGACATTGGCGCAGCACATGGCGGATGCAAACAAGGAGCTGAAAGCGGGCATGGAGGTGCGCATGCTTGCGGTACCAGCAGATGCCAGCAAGGGCCTAGGCATGTTCGATGTGCTGAACGGTTTTGAGGACGCTGCCGCCCTCTCCGATGCGCTCAAGGCCCGTGTCGCCAAATACTACGGCACACCGCTTACCGCCTTCCTGCACGCACTGTGTGCTCCTGGGGATATGTTCAGATGGACGGTGATCGTTCGCCGCACGGTGGAACAGTTCATCACCCAAAACCTGCCCGCCTCGGCCAGTGGACAGGCGCAACGCGCCGCCCTTCGCTTCGGCCTCGCCGCAGCGGCCGGAGAGTTAGCCACCGCCTTCGGAGTCACCGGCTGGCCGGACGGCACAGCCACGACCGCTGCACGTGTGTGTCTGCATGCGTGGCTAGCCGAGCGTGGCGGCGCCGGAAATTTCGAGGGCGATGCGATTTTGGCGCGCCTGAGACAAGTCATCGAGCGCTTTGGAGAAAGCCGCTTTACCCGCTGGGAATCTGCCGCCGCCAAGATCGATGAACACGGCCCACGCACGATTGATCGGCTGGGCTTTCGCAAGACGATGGAGCACGGCATGGGCGATGCCCTGCACACCACCAACACCTACTACGTGCTGCCGGAAGCATGGCGCTCCGAAATCTTCCGAGGCATGAACCTGAGTGCGGTTAACAAAGAGCTCCTGCGACGAGGCGTTTTAGAGCCTGGAAAAGATGGCAAAGCTTCAACCGCAGTGCGACTACCGGGGCTGGGCTTGCAGCGCTGCTACGTAGTTGTGGCAGTGCCAGAACAAGGTGATCACGGCGCCCAGGCGGCGTAATAACGGCCGCTCCATGAGGAATTCAGGCTCACCTTGGCCTGGCCCGCCAACGAGAAAAAAACCAATCAACCTTTCGCCTTTGGGAACGCAACATGAACCAGCTAAAACAGCAACAAGCCGCCTTGAATCAAGAACTGGAAATATTGGAACAAAGCCTTCCACAACTGGAAGCCGAATGGCGTAACGCGCCGCGCGGTTTCAGTGCTATTGGCAACCCAATTGGAAGCCCGGAAGCAAGCGAAGCTGCCGATAAAATATCCAGCGCCGAAGCTCGTATACGTGCAATACCACGCGAGTTGGCTGCAATTGATCGGAAGATTCAACACCTAGAACGTCTGGAAAAAAATGATCAAATCAAAGTCGACTCCATCCGAGCAATGTCCGATGCGACTGCTGAAATCGAAGCGCTGGAACGGAAAAAATCCCACCTGAACGAGCGGTTTCAGGCAATTCAATCAGAAGCCGATCAAGCCCTGGAAAAGGCGCAACAAGCCGAGCGAGATGCTGCAACGTCCTACGCCAAATGCCTCGCAAGCGGTGATGCAGAAGGGGAAAAATCAGCAAGCGGCGAAATGCAAAAGGCCGCTAAGCAACTGGCAACAACGGACGAGCAGGTCAGAAGGCAAGACCTGATCCTAGGAGCCCTGCAAGTCGAGCTTGATACTCTTGAGGCTCAAATCACGAATGCTCGCCAACGTGGAGATGAATCCAAGACAGCCGCATTGAGCGCGGTTGGGTTTGCATTGGATGAGGAGTGGAACGCGGCGACCGAGCAACTGCTCGCTGTAGGCGCTCGGATTCTGGCAGTCAGCTACCTAAAAGGCGGAATGGGAGATGCCTTGTCCGGGCTTGAGGTACCTCGCTTCGGCCCCTTCCATTCGAGGCTTGAGCGCTCCGATTTGGCTGCCGTGGCTCGTAACATCTCTCTGGAGGAACTACTCGCCGCCTGACCCCGAAACAGCCCGCCCTCGCGGGCTGTTTACTTTTCTCAGTTTCTCGCACTGCAAGGCGGATGTGGGCTTTCAGTTAGTCCTGAGGCCGATCAACCCGTTGAGCCAATTTGAGCAGTCAATCGTCCCTTCCTTTTACTAAAGCCGGACCGAAGCGGTTATTGTGAAGGGTCGTAATCAGATTTAGGCAGGTGCTCATCAAGGTCAACATCTGGCCAAAAACACCACCCCTGTCTAACGCTTACTCCCCAAAAATTATCTAGAGCCGGCTTTTTCTGAATGGAAGCGGCTTCATCATGAGGCGAAGATCAATCGGTTGCTTATACAGGGATCCCGACCAGATAAATGAGCCCTACCAAGCAGTTAGCGTCCGGCCTCATCTCGGGCGGGCAACACCCTGAAGCCTCATGAGGTACTGATGCCTCAGGCTCGAAAATCAATAAGCGGTTCCCGAGCTTTACCAATGCTGCTTAAGCCGTTAAGTTTGGCTAATGGCAATGTGCCAATTTTGGGGCTAGGGTGAATGTCAGGAAGACTTTTGTAATTAATGCTATCTATAGGGACCAGCATTAAAGCCATTAACTTCTACAAGACCGTGGCTATTTATATGGAAATACACAATAAAATACGGGCTGCGTATGCTTGATACAAAAAAAGCTAGGGAGCAAAACGGTAGAGATTCATTCAGCAGATATCGCGCTCAGGTCAGGTCTGCGGCGGTAGCCTCTCTCTCAATACTTGAGGGTGCGAATGTCGATAGGGTTTACTGCGATCTTCATGATGATTTCGTCATTAGGAAGAAAGATAAAGATGGATTCTCCTACATATTCTACCAGGTTAAAACAAAGGGCAAGCAAAACCACAACTGGACTATCAACGAAGTTTTTGGACTTAACACCAGATTAAAAGACCAAACCAAACAAAGCTCTGACTCCATCAAGGACAGTTTCATAGGAAAACTATTACTTCACACAGTTGTCTTTGATGAACACTGCAACTCTGTTATTTTCCAGACCAATGTAAACAATAGCGACGAGGTTGATGAACTATTAACTGACATTGAATCTGGAGCTTTTGCCAATAAATTCTCAAAAATCATTATTGAACGATTCACGGAATGTTTTGGTGATAACTGCATCACGTATAGCCCCGAGGAAGCCAAATCAAAGTTATCAAAACTTTCATTCGAGTCAGACGTGTCTTTCTTGAAGGATGGAGATAATTACTTTGAACTAATTGTTAAGGAAAAAATATATGAATTCAGCGAAATTGATCTAGAGCGTGCTGAGTTTAGAGAAATTCTACTGCGGCTTCTTGACTTGGTAGAAAGAAAGTCAAGCGGAGTAATTAAGACCTGGGATGCCGAATCCATTGAAAGCTGCGCGGGCATATCCATCGACGATCTTCTCACCATATTAAGCATTTCAAAAGATGCATACTATAGCCTTGTAAAAGGTGGTGATAGCAGTGCCATAAAGTCGGCATCAATGATTCAGAGAGCATTGAAGGCAGGCGGCGCAGACACTTCAATGGTCATGTATTGTTCTAAATGCAAAACGGATTGGGACCTTTGGTTCAGAAATGCCAGGCATGTCGTACAGGAACTCGACTTACTAACTATATCTGAACTTGTCGGCACCACGCTTAAAAATACAGTAGACCCACAAGGCTTATTAGCTTTAAACAACCTACGCATGCCAATTAAAAACCTGCTCGCAGAACTCGATGCAAAGGGCCTAAGATTCGACCTTACCGAGGATCTCCTGTTAGGAGGGATTTTCTCTGCGTTTGTGAGAGGCAAATCATGAACTTTGAAAACTTTTTTTCCTCAATTGCCGACAAGAGTATATCGTTACCAGTCGCAGAAATCGGACCAAGTCGACACCAGTTAAATAACGAAGCGCTTTTCCAGCTGCCATTGATATGTTTAATTGTATTATTAATGGCTAAGGACAAAAGAAAACCAAGAGTCTCTGAAGTCGGCCAGCTAGTTGGGGAAAGCATTGAGGGAGCCATGCCTGGATTTAAAGGATCAGCTCAACACTTGGGCTGGTCTGCAAACTTAAGAGTTCGAACAGTAAAAGCCATAACATTCCTCGAAAAGACTTCCCTTATCGAAGTTAACAACAGACAGAGTCGACTAGCCATTACTGAGCTAGGGAAGAAAATCATCTCCAGAGCAACAAGTCAGGATGATGACCTCTCATACAACCTCGCATATATCGCTAGAGCTTATAGAAATATATGCGTTGCGAAGCAGCTTGACTTGGAGCTGGAATGAAACTTATAAGTCTAAAAATTTTTCCAAATGGCCCGCAGGGTTGGGGATCTGGCCTCTTAATTTTCGGAAGAGATATAACTCAGCTGTTCGGGCCTAATGGATGTGGAAAAACTCCTGTAGTTCAGTCCATTCCTTTCTGTTTAGGTTTTCCAAGTATTTTCCGCAATGATATATATGACCGATGCAAGCATGCAGAGCTTACGGTCGATTCTGGCAAAGGCAAACTGCTTTTACGCCGAATATACAGCAGAGAGTTAGACGTCGAGGTAATAGAGCCAACAGGTGTAGTTCAAAGATTCTATAATGAGAGGGATTATTCCCGCTATATATTTGAATGGCTTGGCTTGACCGCTCATAATTTAGTTACCGTGGGCAATCAGCCTGGCGCAGCTTACCTTGCTACGTTGCTGCCCATGTATTACTTAGATCAAGATGGCGGCTATAGTGAAATCTATTGCCCCCCAAGCAAATTCATTAAAGATCAATTCTCAGAAATGATGAGGATGGTTTTTGACTTGCCTGTTAAAAACTCCTTTGATGTAAAGAAAGATCGCTTCAGGGCAAAAGAACGCTTAGACTTTTTAGACAAAGACACACAGACTTTTTCTAGGATGGTAGAGGCAGCTAAAAGCAATACTCTAGAGATCAAAAAATCCAGATCTGATCTTGTAATGGAAATATCGCAGTTAGAGTCTGAAGTGGAAAATCTCCAAGGAGCCGGGGCGAACAGGGATGACTCTATTAGTGCGCTGGATCGTTTGATATCCAATCATCGAAACTCGATTAGAGAGGTATCCTCAGAAATCAATCAATTACAAAGGCGCAACCTCGGAATCGGTAAGATTGTCCACGAAATCAACACAGAAATTGAAACTCTGAATCTCAATGAAGAAGCACGCAGAGTGTTTCTATCATTCAGAGAAATTTGTGGCGCCGATTTATGCCAGCTTTTCTCTTCTAGCTCCGAAGCCTATAGCAAAAATCTACTTTATCTTCGTGACCAGATTAAAGACCTAGAGCGGAATGCGAGTCTAGACGAAGTCAGAATTGAAGAACTGAATCGCCAACGCACGGCTCAAGAAGTAGCCATTCAAGCTTTGGTAGATGAACGTAACTTATCAAGCACCAAGAGCGAAATATCAACATTAGTAGAGGCTATTACAAGACTAAAAAGTCAGATTTTCACACTTCAAAATCAGTTAAGCGAGCTTGACAAAGTCGCCCTACTTGAAGAAAAACAATTCAAGGCGCTGGTGGAGCGCGATAAGGCGCTCACTCTTTATGAATCATTTACGGCAGACCGTTCATACTCACCAGAGCTGATTAAAGTACGATCAGACATTCGGCGCTACTTTATAGACTGGCTCAACCTACTACACACATACAACGTCAGTAAAGACATCACCTTTAAAGACGACTTTACCCCACTGCTAGGTGTCGAAACCATATCCCAACTAAAAGGCAGCACGAAAATTCGAGCAGTACTCGCGTATCACGCTGCAGTATTTCAAGTTTTCGCTGAAAAGGGAGTGATGGGCTTCAGATTTATGATTTTGGATACCCCCAAGCAACACGAAATAAATAATGACGACTTAGGTCGGTATTTAAGTGCTTTGAAAGCATTGTGTGTCAGCCATGGTGCACAGATAGTCTTCTCAACTACTGAATACCATTACGACGGTGATAACAACGACGTTGAGTGGCTGCCTCCTTACAAAGGACAAGAGCAAAATATGTTTTTGAGCCCTGGAGGTATAAACGATTAGAAGCAAAGAGCCCAGGTGGTGCCTGCGCTTTTTTAACAAACACAGTCAATTCTAAGGGTTCTCGGGTATGGCACGAATACGGCATGTCGAAATTCAGAACTTCCGAGGAGTTCAACAGCTCAGCTGGGCTCCTGAGGAAGGCATTAATTGCCTCATCGGACCTGGAGATAGCGGAAAGACTTCCATTCTCGATGCAATCGAAGCCTGCATGTCTGTGCGCCGCAATATAGAGTTCTCAGACGCTGACTTCTATGGAATGGATGTTTCCAATCCGATAATCATCAGGGTAACAGTTGGCGAGCTTCCGGACCACCTGATGGACCTAGATGCGTTTGGTGAGATTCTGCGCGGTTTCAATGCTGCCAGCCGTGTTGTCGAAGATGAGCCCGGTGACGGACTGGAGATTGTTCTGACACTCCAATTGTTGGTTGGAGATGACCTAGATCCCAAACGTGCACTGTACTCGAAGCGAACAGAGTCCGATCCGTACCAGCGACAACTCCAGTGGAAAGACAAAGCCATGCTTGCCCCGAGTCGCATTGGTAATCACTCGAGCACCAATCTCTCATGGACTAAGAGCTCCGTGCTGGCGCGCTTGTCGGAAGAAAAACTTGCTGTAGGGAACGACTTGGTTTCGGCGGCAAGAGAGGCCCGACTTGCGTTTGGTGACAAGGCTGGAGCCAAGATCGGTGACATACTGGATCTAGTGACGGCCAAAGCTAAGGAGATGGGCATTGACGTCGGCGACAAGGCGAAGGCATTGCTAGACGCGAGGGCGCTTTCCTTCTCAGACGGGGCGATTGCGTTGCATTCTGACGCCGGGGTACCCCTTCGCAACCTTGGCACGGGCTCCAGTCGTCTGTTACTTGCGGCTCTTCATCGAGAAGCTTCTTCTGCATCGAGTTGCTTGTTGGTTGATGAAGTCGAACATGGGCTAGAACCGCATCGAGTCATCAGCTTACTGCACTCTCTCGGCTCCAAGGACGCGGAGGCCCCGCTTCAGGTCTTTATGACAACCCACTCTGCCGTAGCAGTGAGGGAGCTGAGTGGTGACCAGCTCGTGATCGTTCGCAAGCAAAAGGACGGGCAGCACCAGATGCGATTGGTTAGCAGCGAGAACGCTATTCAGGGCGTTGCCCGCCTCTACCCAGAGGCATTTCTTGCAAGGACTGTGATTATTTGCGAAGGCGCTAGCGAAGTCGGGCTTCTTAGAGGTATTGACCGATATCTAGTATCGAAGGGAAGGCAATCCGCATACGCGAACGCAACTGCGTTTGTCGACGCTGGCGGAAAGAGTCCGAAGCATATCTTGGAGCGCGCCCAGATTTTTGCGCAGTGGGGCTACCGAACCAAAGCGTTCTTGGACGCAGATGTGGTTATTCCAAAAGAGGCACAAGACGCCGCTGAGCTGGATGGTGTCGTTGTTTGTACTTGGGGCGACTCTCTCGCTCTCGAGGAGGCACTGTTCAAGTGGCTCCCTGACCATGGAGTAGACGCCCTCATTAAGCTAGCGATTGAGCTCAACTCAGAAGAGTTGGTCGACGGAGCCTTGGAAGAGGTATCCAAGAAACAGTTCGACTTGGAAACTGCGTTAAGCCTGGTTGGCGGAGATGCCGCGTATGAAGACGAAGAACGAGCGTTCTTGGGCAAGGCCGCTAAACTCTCAACAAAGGACTCCAAAGCTGGCCCGGGCCGGAAAGGCTGGTTTAAGTCCATCAGCAAAATGGAAATGGTGGGAGAGCTAGTAGTTGGCCCTTGGATGAAGGACGCCTTTCCAGAGCTCAAACGTCCGATTACTGAGTTGTTCAGGCGGTCCGATGCATAACGGTGAGCTGGACATCCTCTCGCACCGTAGAGGCAGTGTCAGCGCCCCTGCGGGGTGCGGTAAAACACAACTCATCGCTTTTTCGCTCATGCGAAATGAGGATAGCAAGCCCGCCCTGGTACTGACACACACTAACGCTGGAAAATCAGCGCTAGAGCAACGTTTGAAGGAGCTCGGCGTAAGCTGCACCGCCGCACGAGTGGCGACACTTGATAGCTGGGCCATTCGCTTGGTCCAATGTCTTCCTCAACGCTCGGGTCTCTCGCCGGCTATTCTCCAGGTACAAGGTAACAATGCAAACTACCTGGCAATTAGGCAGGCAGCGGTTGAAATCCTCAAAGCAGGCCATGCAGATAAAATCATCACTGCGACATATTCTCGAGTAATTGTTGACGAGTACCAAGACTGCGGAAGCCTGCAGCATGAGATGATTCTCGCGCTCGCGGACTTACTTCCAACGGTGGTTTTAGGTGACCCTCTTCAAGTTATATTCAACTTCTCCGGCCCAGTAGTTGATTGGCACAAAGAGGTGGTTGCTGCTTTCCCCTCTTTGATGTGGGAGACAGAACCATGGCGCTGGAAAAATGCAGGTGCGCCCGAGCTTGGCGAATGGCTTCTCAATACAGTTCGCCCAGCACTGAGTCACGCTGGTGGCTCTATTGACCTTTCCAAAGTTCCAAAGGGGGTGGAATGGGTTCGTCTTGAAGGTACACCCACCGAGATGAGCGAGACACGCCTCGGCACTGCAAAGCGGAGGTTTGAAGGCCCGGCGCTCATCATTGCAGACTCAAAAAATAAGGAGAGTCAGTGGGAGACCGCTCGTAGGTCGCGCTCAACCATGGTTGAAGCCAACGACATGGTAGATTTTATGAAGTTCGCTGCGACATTTGACCCAACGGACCAATTGTCTCTGGACCACGCAGTGACCTACTTTGGCAATTTGCTGTCTGGGCTGTCTCCAAAAAACTTAGTTGCTCGAACTCGTTCGCTCCATGCAGGAAGGGCATTGGTTGGTGCCAATAGAATCGAAGAGATTGCGTTGGCTTATCTACGAGTCCCGTCTCATCGAAGTGCCGCCGATATGCTCGACTCTTTCTACCAAACCGCCGGTATTTTTGCGTTCCGACCTGACATCACGCGCTTGTGTTCTAAAGCCCTGCGGGCAGTCAACGGGAACGTAACATTCCACTCTGCGGCAGTGAGGGAACGAGAGCGCTTTAGGCATACGCCTCGCACAACGCGCCCGAGGTCCGTGGGAAGTACCTTGTTGTTAAAAGGACTTGAGTCGGACGTTGCGATCATTCTTGAACCGGAGAAAATGAATGCTGAAAACCTATATGTTGCAATGACGCGGGGCAGCAAGCAGCTCATCATCTGCTCAAGTGCTCAGATACTGAAATGTTAGAAACCGCGCACACAGAATATTATTCCTGCTGCTCCGCGCCGCGCCCCTGAACTTCTGCATATCACCGTAAATCGTGGGTACGGCTGGCCTGGTTCTTTTGCGAAGCTGCAGCACCGCGCTTGGGAGCAGCACATCGAAGCTCTATGGTCTGAATGTTAGCTAGTGAAGCGCTGTCGAGGGAGAGTCACGAGTAGGATAAACTTGAGTAGACGGACCGCTTCTGCTCGATGTGATCAATTCGAGACGCAGCGGAAAATGTAACACCTTAGCCGCTTGTAACACCAAGCTCCGACTATAGCGCTACGGCGTGCAACCATTAGAAAATCTATATAAATCAATATCTTATATAAATGCGTTACACACGTAACACCTGTAACACCAAATTTATAGAGCATCCCCCAAGCCCCATAAGTGATTGCACCTCCAGCGACCTTGATCACGGGAATGACTCTCAACTTCAAAAATGATAGGGGTCTCTGAGCGATCACCTAATCACAGGGTAGGAAACCCGCAGGGCAGGTAACCCAGATGGGCTCCTGTTCATCTGTGCATTTGCCCTACCGTTTGAGCCATCTAAGAGCACCATTACCAATACGGTAACGATGCCCTCTTTTCTTCAAAATCCTTTCAATTTCAACAATTGAAATTTCAGTAACTTCAAACGCCTCCCACTAACTCAGTCCCGCGGGTTTCCTACCCCGTGTGAAGCGAAAACTCTCAGGGTCCCCAGCGTGATTTCCTCTCATCGAAAGGCGGAGCCAGCGAAATTCGCTTGGTAGGCTGGAGCGCAAAGCGCCTGCCCACAACACCTGGATGCTGACTTTAGCGTTACACGCACGGGCAGCGTTACATCCGATGTACGCGATGCCGATCAACTGTGTAACAGGCGTGAAAGCCAATGAAACCGGGCGTCTGGTGAAGGGCGTTACACTCGTAACACCGGTTACACCAGTTTTTGAGGGGGGGGCTGGGTGTGTGCTCTCATGCTGCCCTTCCAAATTGGCCCCTACACCACATTGTTGGCCTCTAATGAATCAAGATGGTCGGCGTGATTTGTGATCACCAAGTGGTGAGGACAGCTGATATGCAATGCCACTGGCTCGAGGTAGATTGACTACCTGACAACACGGCGGGAGAACATCATGGAAGACACCCCTTTGCTTGCGTCATTACTCAAGCGCATGAATGAAAACCAACTGG
>Ga0307408_100001603_pt1 | contig 16730 bp, 20 predicted proteins | sample 322Cmetagenome_FD_202116 | JGI IMG/M metagenome (GOLD analysis project Ga0307408, IMG submission 202116) | Maize rhizosphere microbial communities from greenhouse at UC Davis, California, United States - 322HYB-C-3 | ecosystem: Host-associated > Plants > Roots > Rhizosphere > Soil | place...
ATTCGCGGGCCTCCCCGGTGAGTGGTCGGTGATTATCGAAGGCGCGGCGTGGATCGTCATGGCACGCAATCCGGCAAGCTGACAAGGATTAACACGGGAGACGCCCCGCTCGGTGGAGCGGGGCGTCTTTGGCCGGTCAAATTGACTTCCCTTCTGGCTTGGAAGCAGCCATTAGCGAGCTAGAGGCTTTGATGGAGGGTACAGCGTTTGAATGACTCTTGAAACGTTGGTGCATGTGCTTATCCCTCGCCTCGCGCACAGTGTTGACTGGTGAAGACTGCCCCCTACTCTCGCGACGAGGAAGCTCAATCAACGTAAATCCTTCAAACACCATGTAGTGGGAAGGAAGGCTTACAGTGCGCAGTCGTAAGTCGCAAACCAAACAACCAGTTCAGTTTGAACTGACCGGAGGCACCCGCCAAAGCATAGGCACATGGATGGCGTCAGCGGGTCTGAGAAACGCAGATTTCCTATTCCCGAGCCGGATTGACGCCTCGCCCCATATCTCAACCAGGCATGCTCGCATTGTCCATCAATGGTTCGATGAGATCGGCCTGGACCCGACCGCATATGGTACCCACACAATGCGCCGCACGAAGCCAACATTGATCTACCGTCGCACCAAGAACCTGCGGGCGATTCAGCTAATGCTCGGACATACCCGCCTTGAAAGCACCGTGCGCTATCTGGGCATTGAAGTCGACGACGCACTCGAGATGGCCGAACAGACTGACGCGTAGCCATTTCACAGGTCGCTAACGACATCGCGCGCCCTGCCCGGTATGCGCGGCGAATGGATCCAAACTGGTGTCCGAACTCTTGCCTACTTTCCAAGGGGATTCAATTTCAGCAAACACCCGATTCGCCTGCCACTACTGCAGGCGAATTGCGGTGTCAAAGACCCACGCACGACGAATTTCAATCACCTTGTACTTGCGGGCCAATGCTTGCGGAAAGGCGCCATATGGTGCATCTCTGGTCACGCCTTTTCGGATGGCCTCGTCAATCGCGGTGACACCGTCGGACACCACGAAAGTCACTTTCTCCACCGATCCGTCGGCGCGGACCGCAACTGTGACCATAAGCGACACGTGGCGCTGCTTCAAATTAACCCAGGTAACGCCGAAACACCTGCCCCGGCAAGCCTACCTCTGCAAAGGAACAGAACCGCAAGTTCACGCGCCAACGCATCGCACACCATTGTCAGCCAATCATCAATCGCAGCCATCGGCTTATCGAAGACGGCCGCTATACCGACCTCATCGCTACCGGTGCCATCGCCAGTGCCATCAATGGCGGCACCGTACCTTTATCTCGCCAGCGAAGTTCGTGCGCAAATCACAATGACTATCGTGACGCCGAATCGATCCATATATATGCTTAGGGGCCGGGTTGTGTTCGTGCTATGGTCAGTGGCTGCCCCGACTTTGTCTGTTCCAGTCCGCAGCAATGCACTTACTGAGACGGAGGCTATATGAAAGATTTCACTCGACCCGACGAAGCCATGGCCTTGGCCGTCGATGCGGCAATCGAAATGGAGGCATCTTCCGGATGTGTACTCGCTTGGCAGTACCTGCAAGTGCATGCCGTACCACAATATGTGGCAATCAGGGTACTCTCCCAAAATGGCCCGCGGCGTGCGTTGAATTCGAATGACCAGAATATTTTACTGGATCGACGCTCAGCCAAGCACGAGCCAATTCCCGAGTTTGCGACAGCATTGGATGTTGCAGGGTTCGGAGCCATCCTGCAGTTCCCCGTATCCAGGACAAACCATAAGCTCTCCGAAACTATCGATCGGGCTATTGAGATGATGGGGGTCCACAGTCGGTTTTACGCTGAAGCGCTTCTACGAATACATGCCGTCAAAACACCTGTCATCATGCGGGTCCTCTTTGACGTGGCACGCCGGCGAAGCATTGCATTGCCTAGCACTTCTCTAGCTCCGGTACGTCGCATTCGAGCATTACACTCAATCTGAGGCGGACTCCCAGCAATCGGCGGTGGTAAGTAATAAAGAAGCGACTCCTCATTGTTAGTTTTCTTGCGCGTTTCTTGGCCTGGACTGGCTCTTTAACGATGGAAACTTGTCTCGGGGTCCCCTCGGGCGATCGCGGAACTAGCGCAATTGGCTCCCGTGCCAGACGGCCATATTTCGGGGCGCATCCCCCCCCCAAAAATCACTCAGCTAGCAGACCGTGCAGTCGCGCTTTACGTGCTCTTTCCATACCGCTGCGCAAATAAAAAAAAGCCCGCGTCGCGCGGGCTTCGTTTCAATGTAATGCCAATACTTAAATCATACTTCCAGCCCGTGCTATCTGCGCGGTGCGGAGTTGGGGTGCCCACGCTATCTGCGCAGTGCCCACCAGATCGATCCTAGAATGTGGTCCTACAAGGGCGAAGTCATCGATAACTTCACCATGGAACGCAGTATAGCACGACATTTTGTGCGGCGCACAAAATGTCTGCAAAGGCCGGGTAGCTTTCCTTTTCAGCAACTCGTACCCGGCTCTTGGCCGCAACATGCGGCTTGGGGTACAACATTGCGCCCGGTGTAGTGAGGCGTAGCCTCACTCGCAAGCATACGCAACGACAGCCTGTTTAAGTTCGCCACCGAGTGGCGAGGCGAGGCCCTTGTCCAGCGGGCCCTTTTCACTCTTTATGCTACGGATACCAAACTTCGAATCTGCCACATCACCTTCGACCGATTGACAAAGGTGTGGGAAGCTGTCGCGAGCCGAGCCAGTTTCCCATGAAAAGCGCCGCTCACAGTCCAGCAGCCTTTACTCAGCGTTCTCGCCGGCCATGGTCTCGCAACATCGTCCTTGAGCAAAGGGAGCAAGAGACTATCGAAAAACCTGAACTGCAAATGCTATTAGATTAAACATGACAACGAGTCCAACGATAAGCGGTACGGCCGCTATCCGGCCCGACCTGTTCGTACAGGCTACTGGACTGCGATCATTCATATCCTCTTCCTATTATTGGCATACCGGTGAACTCAATCGGCATCCGATCGTGACGGCGGTACGCCGTCTATCACGCGTAACCATCGCTTCCGGACGAGCTTGCGGCCCCGAGTGGTCCTATAACCTGAAGCAACCACGTGAAGTTCCAATAATGATGCAACCCTGTCCATCTCGGGCCGCTACATAATCACTTTCGTGCCCAGAGACGAATTCGGCAGAAGAGCGAGGGCGAACGGCTGCGACGTAAATTGATGGTTCGTCAAATCCGGAGGCGGCGTCCTCAACGAGAAACTCATCGTCATCGCCGTAGCTCGATAAAATCGCTAGCAGTTCTTTCTTTTTCATAAGTATCCAGGGATCCGGACGTTACGTTATCACCACGCGTATGACCAGCGCGGTGGGATTTGCACGCGACAGCGGCCTCAATATTTTAACGTAGACCAGTAAACGATCAAGACTAGGTTCCGACAACAGGTGTTGAGCGATCGGACAGCCACTTGACGGCAGGATGGTCCCACATCGTTGTCATGAACGCCCGTCCCCGTTCAGCAGCACAACCTGGGCATCGGCATCAGCATCGGCAATCCGGTCACCCAGGATTCGCCGATTCTCATACAAATTCGGCCGCACAATAGCTTGACGCACCAATTGATGACCTTCACCTAACAAATCAGATCGAGTAAGTCACCGGACGTATCATCAACGGTCGCTCGACTGGCACTAACGGCGTAAACTGCACATCGCAAGCTGGCATGCTCAGACATTCTCGCTCCCTGCCCCGCATATTTGATCAGCCCCCGGGCAAGGCCAAAGCTTTCCAGTTTCGCAGCCGAAGCTGAACGTTCTCGACTATCGTGAATCCCATAGCATGCATCAGTTTCTCCATGTGTTCACCTTAGGAACCTGAACACGTCCCCACGTCACCACCGGTTGCACCGGGCGGAACACTTGCGGCATGTGGCCCCCTTGCGCGCATATGCCACGAGCGCCAACGTCTAGGCATCGAAGCAGCCCGTCATCGAAATCGACTCCCTGCGAGGACTCGATGTGCCCAACAATCCGCGCAGATCATTCCACCGTGAATCGCGCAACACTGGACTGCAGCCCCTCTGCCGCTTGTTCGAGCAGTCGTACGGCTTCGCTCGTGGACTTCAGCGCGGCCGCCGACTGTTGCGACGCTTCACTCAGTTGCCGCATGGTATTTGCAATCTGGTCCGCGCCGGTGGACTGCGACTGCATCCCCTGCAGCACGTCATCGAACTGTGGCGCCAGCTGCTGCGTCTGCTGCATGACATCAGAGAGTTGCTGGGTCACCCGCCGCACTTCCCCCACGCTCGCGCGCATATCTTGTGAAAACTTCTCCTTCCCCATGACACCGGCGGAGACCGACGATTACATTTCTTTCAGCATCTGCTCGATATCCCAGGTCGATAACGCCGTCTGATCCGACAGCCGCCGTATCTCCGTCGCCACGACTTGAAATCCACGGCCAGCCTCTCCGGCCTTCTCCGCTTCGATCCCCGCATTGAGCGAGAGAAGGTTGGTCTGATCCGCCACCTTGGTAATCGTCGCCACCAGGCTATTAATGTTGGTGGCACGCTCAGAGAGTGAGGCCAACTTGGCGCTGATCGCATCGGTCGCCTTCACCATCTGTTGCATCATGCTGTCAATTCGCGTCAAGTCTTGCTGCGCCGATTGTGTCGCCTTCACCGTAAAGCACGCCACACTGCTCGCATCCTCCATCGTCTTGAGCAACTGCGACGTGTTGGTCGAGATTTCCTTGGTCGTGGACATTACTTCGACGCTGGTTTGCGCCTGCTCAACCCCGGAGGCCTCCTGCTGCCTGGCCGACGCGGCAATTTCGGTGGCCGAGCTGCGTACCAAAATTCCGGCCGATTGCACGCCGACGACCAGCTCACGCAGGTTGCCGAGCATATGCCGTATTCCCTGGGCCAATTGACCAATCGCGTCACTGCCGGTGATATTGACGGTTCCAGTCAGGTTGCCCCTGGCAGCTAGCGAGACTGGATCAAGCAAAACATCGACCTGGGATTGAAGATGGCTTCTCGCCGCCTGCTCGTTCGCTATTGCATCTTCGATAGATTGGGCCATGCGATTGAACTCCGTTTACACTCGCCCCAGCTCGTCGCCAGACATGACCACCGCACGCGCGCCGCGCCGCGCCTGGCCGAACTCGCCGACTGCCCGCGTAAGCTCGCCGAGCGGCCGCAAGATGGCCCGTGCAAGCAGCCCAGCAACCACGAGCCCCAGCACAATAGTGACAATGCCACCGAACACCAGCACCAGTTGTGTCGTCTCCTGCATTCCGGATGCGGCCTTGGCACGATGTTCCAGCAAATGTCGCTCTTCAGCTGCCGCCTCGCCAATAAGCTTAAAGATCCGCATGCTGGCAGTTTGGGGACTAACGAGAGGAGCCGTCCTGCCCATCGTATCGGCTGCCCCTGGCGCGGTGCCCAACGACTCGCGCAGCTTCAATTGCGATTCGATGACTTCACTGGACCAATGTTCAATGGCGCTGCCCAGCTCCTGAAAACGAGCGACTTGGGCCGCATTGTCGCCAGTTAACTCTCGCAGCCGAGCAATGGAGAGCGGCAAATCACGCATTTCCTTGCGGCTTCTCGCCAGCCGCTCAGGGTTCCCGGTCAAATAATATCCGCGGGATTCGACCTGGAGTTCCAGAATGTCGTTTTGCAGTTGACTAATGGCCTGGATCACCTCAAGCGTGTGGCGATCCGCGGCATTAGCACTGGCAAGGCGTGTGAAACTGCCGTAAACCACCGCCAGGAGCGCCGCAATGACGAACACGATAACGGCAAAACTGCCAAACAGTTTCTTACGGATACTGAGAGATGTAAGCATCAGGGTTCCGATGGTTGGTCTGGCTGAGGATTCGCGACAATTGAGCTTGGCACGAACGCGCCTTGTGGCGGCAGACATCCTGCACGAAATACGAATACGCCGGGTTGCGCCAAAGCGCCGCTCACTATTGCGGCCCGGCACACAGTGTAGTCTAGATTTATAAGGAGACAGAGAATGCATGGTTTGCACTTTTCGATGGAACAGCACTCGATGAAGGAAAACGCCCGACCTTCACGCGGGAGCGCGAAGCCTGCTCCGCTTCTTCTTATCGGTATCCAATTGCAGTGCGGTCATGCGGTCCAACATCCAACAACATTCGTTTTGCAAGGCCGACGCTAACATCGGCCATCGCCATCACCTCTTCGAGAAGACCAATCGTCATCGCCTCCATGTCCCCGAACCTGTCCCGTCTCGCAATCGACATTCCGCTTTAGCCTAGGCCCGCGCCGAGTCTTCAATTCATGGACGCATTCGCCGCACGCTTTACCGCAGCGGCGCCTTGGCGCCGGCCACTCCAGTGACGGGCGCCATTGGATTGAAGCCCTTTGATCCGGCCAGACGAAAATGCCTCGACGAGAACGGCCAGATATAACCAGCGCAGTCAGGTCCGGAAATCGGAAGTGTCCGCGCCCCACACCTGATCCGGTGCATCCCCATAGAACATGCAATTGAGCTGGTTGGGCGCGATAATCGATGGACTTCCGGCGATGTGGCTTGGTGCCTCCCCTGAAAGCGCCTTGATTCTGTCGAGCTTCATGATGCGCGCAATCTGATGAGCACCACTCATCTCACCTACCTCGCGCACATGACCGAAGACCCGCGCAGCAGCATCTGGCACCACTAAGTCAAGTGGACAGTCGCTCGCATCGGGCATACGAAACACATATTGCTCTCGCTGGTCCAGTTTAGCGACCGCGCCGGAACGCACCGCGCGGTGCCGCCCGCTTTGGAGAATCGATGTGACGGAAAGTGATGCGTCCCTTGCTCAGGTCATATGCCGACAACTCCAGCGTCACCCTGTCACCCGCAAGAATGCGAATAAAGTTCTTCTTCATGCGGCCAGCCGCATACGCGATCAAGCGATGCCCATTTTCCAGCTCTACACGGAAGCGATTGTCAGGAAGGATTTCATGTACCACCCCAGGCATCTCGATGAGGTCTTCTTTGGCCATCGCTCACAACCTCCGCACGATGTGGATATTTGTGGCGCGGCAGCCCCACGCTGACTCGGTAAGTTCGAAAGAAACAAGCTTTTCTTCAAGTTCCCCTGAAGGGTGTACTCCGACGAAGTCCCCGATATCAGCCGGGATATCATATCCCCCGGCGTCCGGCCTGATCTGGCCAATTCCCTTTAGCCTGCTGAACCAATGAATGGTCCCTGTAAATGTGCTCATGTGCTGCTCCTTCCGCGAGATGTACGAACCCAGTTCTCAAGTAGAGCCAATGGTCGAGGATCGGACAGGAATGGCCAGCAGGCCGAGACAGGTAAGAAACAGGACGGTGACGAAGTACCGAAGTGGGGTCATCAGTGTATAGGAAGACGGCCGATTTACCTAAACAATTCGTCGCATGCTGGTTCGCAATTACGCAGGCGTCCAAGCGATGACCGCGGTGCTTGGGTTCCGACCTCACTGGCAGTCTGCGGAAAAGTCAGCCCTGATCGCGAGCCCAGTTACTGGTTCGCACTGAGGCCGGCGCAATGCATGCCCCGCACCTTGCGCGCACCATCCTCCGCAGGGCCCTCGAGCAAACAAGCACGGAACAGCGTACACTGACTGCATCCCGTCTTTCGTCATTGCCTGAAGCGAGCGTCACTACGACAACGACGAAGAAACAAGGGTGCTGGCATGACAATCTATCATTACTATCGCCGTGCAACAGGCACGTTCGGTTCTGGACCAGGCTCGATACGATTCAATGGGCGCGAGTACCTGTACCGCGGGTATGCATATGAGAACTTTATCGATGCATACAATTACGCGCAGCTCATGCTGCTTCATCCTTCACGCGCACCGCCTTCGGGGTTAACTGGGCCCACAAAACGGCTCCACACACCTTCAGTCGACGAATTGCGGCTGATGCGGCAACTCGGTATCGTCTTTGTTGCCGGACATTACTTCTACGGCACCTATCGCTACGATTGCCTGGGCGATGCTTACGCCTTCGCCAGCCAGGCACCTGGACAAGGCATTTTCCAGCTTAACGTGCAGAACGCGCGAGCCGCCCATCACTTGAATCTACTTCAGGAGCGCAAAATGATTGACGGAAAAGGAAGCGCCTTGAAAGTTCGACCCGGCGGGCGAATTGGCCACTACGACATCTTTCCCGAGAATGCCCCTCCCTCCACCCTATTCAAGCGTACCTTGCTACGCAGGTGAGCATTCACCGGACCGAATGTATCCAAGTGTGCGGCCAACAGCCCCGCACTGTCCACTATTCCGGTTCGGCATACCACCCTATCATCGTGGTTCGTCTCAAACGTGCGGAGCTCATTGCACAATTCGTGTAGGGTGGATTCGAACCCACCACGCCATTTCCTCTCTCTAGCCCGTCGCGACAGAGTCGCGATGACGCAAAGAGAGTGCCATGAATCAGGTCAATTCCTGAGTACTGCTGGTCGACGATAACAAGGACGCCGTCGACATGGTCTCCCAATTTCTGAGTATCCATCACATCGATAACAAGGTAGCCTACGACGGCGCTTCAGCTGTTGCCATGTTGGCTGACTGGCCGGCGGATATCGTGTTCCTCGACATTCAAATGCCTGGCATGGATGGCTATGAAACCGCGCTTGCCATGCACGCACTTCCCCGGTGTGCTGCACTTCCCATTGTTGCCTGGACCGGCTGGGACGGTCCGGGCAGCCAAGAGGCAGCGGCCCACGCCCACATGGTATTGCGCTTAACGAAACCGGTCGTGATGGAAGAATTGCTGGCGCTGGTGTCCCGCTTTGGCCGGCATGCATCGACTTGAGGGACATCGCATGCCGGCGCCTCCGGTGCGCGTCAGTGGCTAGCTGGCGCAGATCATCTACTCAACTTGTTGTATTCTGGAGCGCGGTTGGAACGTCGCATGTACGATCTCCAGCACTTCCGTCTGCCTGCGCTCCCACTTTCTCCGGACTTTTCGCCGCGTTCGCACCAGCCGCAGCCTAGCAAGGCTTGCTTTTCCGCGGCTACGCATTGCTCGTGATGGCGTGTGTGCTTCGCGCACGGTGCGACCGGCGATTCGGTCCTTAGCGCAGTCAATGAGGCGCTGCCCTCCCCCGCTTTACCGCATGGGGCGATGCGTGTCGCGCCGCCGAATGGCGCTCATCACGATTGGTCATCCTATCCATAGCTCGCCAATTGTCGGGCAAATCGCTGCAAGGGGCGCAGACCAGAACGCTCCGCATCCACGCACCATGCCTGCAGGACTATCAGAAGGTCTTCCTGCGTTGCAGGCGAACGTTCCCACAACTTCTCCAGCGTTTGCCGCGCGACATGGATGGTGTTAAGCCGTGCACTGTGAATGATCACCTGTCCCAGCTCCATCCTTTGCATTCCCGTGAGCCGGCAGGGTGCGCGCCGCAGCAATCGCTTCGTCTGATCCAGCGCCGCGCCGGGGATCAGTTCGGTCAGTCCCCTGCGCTCAGACCGAAACACGTCCAAGGTCAGGGTGGTCAGCTCGCGCATCAGTACCGGACGATTGCCCAGCACAAGCTTCAATGTCATCGGGGTCGGCACGAACTGTCCCGCGCATCGCATCAAGCGCTCTGGTGGTCGCCGGAGCGAAGCCAGGCCCAACCATCGTAACAGGCTGATATACGCCCAGCCGATATCCAGCTCGAACCAGCGAACGGAAAATTTGGCGGAGGTCGGAAAAGTGTGATGGTTGTTGTGCAGCTCTTCACCGCCGATCAGCAGGCCAAACGGAACGATGTTGGTGGCAGCTTCCTTGCAGTCGTAATTGCGGTAACCGGCATAATGCCCCAAGCCGTTGACCACCCCGGCAGCCAGAAACGGAATCCACATCATCTGACAAGCCCACAGCGTCAGGCCCAGCACGCCAAACAAAACCAGCTCGATCACGAGCAGTAAGCCAACGCCTTGCCAGGTGTACCGACCATAAATCCGTCGCTCCAGCCAATCGGCAGGTCCACCACCCCCGTAGCGATCCACCAGGGCGGGGTCAGCGGTCGCGCCCCGGTACAATTCGGCCCCGCGCCATAACACCTGGTGAATACCCATCACCACCGGACTGTGAGGGTCCTTCGTCGTTTCACAGTGGGCGTGATGGCAGCGATGGACCGCCACCCACTCCCGCGTCACCATCCCCGTCGTCAGCCATAACCAGAAGCGGAAGCCATGGGCCACGACCGGGCGCAATGTCAGCGAGCGATGCGTCTGACACCGGTGCAAGTAGACCGTCACCGCAATGATCGTCACGTGCGTGGTCACAAGCCCGATCAGCACCAGTTTCCACCAGCTCAACGCGAGCAGTCCTTCGGCCATCCATTGCAAATAGTGCTCCATACCGGCACTCCATCGTGTCCATGGCCTACAGGTTCGGGTGTTCGGAGGCAAACGCTACCGCATCACACAGTTGACCGTATCGAAAGCCCCCATAGCGAAAATGGCCCTCTGCATAGTCGATACCGTATCGCCTCATGGTACGTTCATCTTCGTCAGTGGGACGATAGGCTGCTGCCCAGCTCGGCTCAAACATGTCGTCGTGCACGAAGCCAGGCTTGGCATGTTCCGCTACCGCGTAGCGCAGCGCATCCTGGAACACCTCGTAACGGTGCTGGCGAAAAGCATAGCGCTTTCCGTCGAATGAGATCTCAAATTGCGCCGCCAGGCTCTCATCGGACTCTTGGTCCCGCGCCATATCGGGTCGACTTTTCATGACCTTTCTCCCACTGCGATCCGTGCTCCCATTCAATGCGAGGATCTGAAGCCGCGCCTTCGACATCGCATCGGCATTGGCGGCATCTCGCGAAACGAATGCATCGTCCGGAAAAACAATCGATCGCATCATCCTGTCGGGCCACTGAAGGCTCGTGCAATCCGATGCAGGTGGCAAATGTTTGAGTATGGCTGTCGAGGCGAACTTCAGCGATCCATCCTGGCACCTGAGTTCCGCGCATCTCAGAAGGATTTTCCAACCTTGAAACCACGATGCCGATTGTGGGCGCATGGCGCACTCCTTTGCTCACGTTCAGCGACAGATTCGGAAAGAATTCGCACCGAACGAGCCCACCTTACCGACGAGGCATGCACGGCGTGCCAGGCGCAGGTCGCGCCACCAAGCTGCAATGCCGAGGATGACCCGCCTCACTGCAAATACTGGCCGGGCACCTGTTGTCCACTATACGCTCACAAGCAACTTACACCTAACGATTTCGGCGTGTCCCACGTGCTTTCGCACTTTGCTCTCAACGCTGGACCATTCCTGGACGGTCGAGATTCCTGGGTGGTCCACGATTATCGATGCAGTCCATCGCACCGACGGGTCAAGCCTTTAGGACGCTGAGTGTTTCATCGCTTCCGCCTCGCGGGCGGCAGTTCGCTCCTCGTGCGCGGCGACCGGGTCACCGCTGCTATCGGACATCCCGGCAGCGCGTTCCGCGTCGGCATGTGCGACTTCGGCTTCAGTTCCCCCACCTGGATTCTCGCTAGCGGGGGGCTCCAGCATGTCGCGCACCATGGCGCGCAACTCTCCCGGATCCGGCTGCAATCCGCGCCTTTTCCGTTGGTGAATATAGTGTTGAATTTCAGATTCCTGTTCGGCGCTCAATGGCAAGCCGCGGAAGGAGAATTCCGGTCCAGATTCTTTCATGACGGTTCTCCAGAACGGTGAGTACTCTCCGAGTGTACGCCGAAACCTTCACTTGCGCCGCCGCATCAAGACGCTCGTCGATCCACTCACTGCCCCAATCCCTGGCCCGCCCCGCGTGAATGCCCATATTCAGCCTCTGGCTTCATAGGCTGCGATCACTTCCGAGGCAGCCCTAAAAGGGCCGCGATTCCTCCCCTCCCGCAACCTCTGCCAAGTAAACGGTGCTTCATCTGCCACGCTTCCCTGTGATCCGCCGATCGGGCACGGGCCTGGCGATCGCTTGGCGCTCTCGCGTCTGCCACATCGGCCGGGCGAACACTTCCATCACCAAGGGCAGCAGCAGCCCTGCAAGGTGCGCAGAATGGTAGGCAAACCGCTCGCCGAACGCGGCCCTGGCGGCTAAAGCCGCCGAAATTTTCGCCGCAGTGGCATGATCGGTTCGACGTGACATCCTAACAATCTACACTCTTCGTCCCAATCGCGTCGCCAACGCCAAAACAATCGAGGCAGCATACCCTGCTCGACCAACTGCAATAGAGATTGCCAATCGCTGGAGCATTCGCAATGTGCTAGTCTGGTGGATTACCAGCTTGTATCCATGCTGAACACCGGATTGCGGAGACTGGATGGTCGACTTTGGCGCTCGACTTCCGGGCCCAAGCTGCTTACCCAGGCAAAGGGAGGCATTATGAAGACGATCTATTCTGATCGACGGCACGACGTCCAACAGTTTCACTATCTGAACCACGCGATCGACCTGGTACGTACCCATGGCTGGCGCTACGCCGTCGAATACCTGCGAAATCAACGCATTGACGAATCGACGTTACAGCGTGTGCTCTTTGGCGCGTGGCGCAGTCGTCGCGCGTCTGCCGACCAACTGATCATTGCCCATCAATTGCGCGCTCGTCGTCATTAAAACAATTGGGCCGTCCTCGTTCCCCAGGCACCGGTACGCGCCTCACAATCGTACCGATTTATCATAGGCCCTTCATTTCACTGCCGGCCTCTTGTAGCAGGTCAACAACGACGCGCCGCGATTCTCGCCTGAACGTCGATGTGACTGCAGCCCCCATCATCAGACGCAAATGCTCGCATGCGAACTTTCCGGCGACACCATCTTTCCGGTCACACACCGCGGATTAAATTGCGAATGGCGGTCGAACAACACGTTGTTCCACTCCACCTTTTGGCGCTGCAAAACACGTCCATATGAGTTCCCATCGGTGCACCGGCATTTACGCCTATACTGAATGTGCGGGATCACATGAGGAGGTTGTATGGAACTGATCGAAGCGGAAGACGTTACCGAATTTCAGAGGATTTTGCGCAGCAATCGCCTGATCCGCGCAGATTTTTCTCTTAGCGCTACTGACACGACAGATCCGAAGACCGATGAAGTACCAGGATTACAGGGCGAATTGACGGTGCGGCGCAAATCAACTGGCCAGATCAAACAGTACCTGATTAGTGACAGCACCTCATGGCTCGACCTATTCCGCAAAGACCTCATGCGTGGTGCATTTTTCAGCGACGATTGCCTACCGAATCGCTGCATTGCGACCAGCAGGTAGGCTTGCGGCGCGAGGCCCACGTAGAGAAAAATAAGAGGCCCGACATGGATGTCACGCGCTATTCGATCGAACTAGCCAGGCGACACTTCAGCCATGCGGAGGGAGCGCGCCATGAACGAGAATTCCAAGATCACGCGACGTGAAGACGTCTGGACCGCCGCTATCGTGCAATACGGTATCACCCTGAGTTCGATCATAGGGATTGCCGCCGCTCAGCGCTATTTGCTGTCTCGTTGCATTCCCCTACAAGTCATCGAGCGCGTGCTTTGCTCACCCATCGATGCCCGCCGCACACCGTCACGCGCGAAAGTGAATACCGATTAGTGCGCCGCATCGAGACCATGCCATCCTGCCAGCGGGATCAGGCACATTGATCTCCATTCCGGTCGGCTTGGCTAGTGTGGCGAGCGTCCGCGTTGCCGTTTATGTCGGTACATTTCCTCATCCGCTCGCACCAGATATTCGGTCAGCGTTTCCTCGCTGTCGATATCGCAGTTGATCACGCCTATGCTCAACGACATTGTTTGCGGTCCTTTTTTGCCAGCATTAAACTGGGCAATCTTGGCCCGAATACGCTCGACGATGGCGCGCGGCGTCGCATTGTCAAACGTAAATGCCGCAAATTCATCGCCGCCAACCCGTCCCACCACGTCCGCGTGCCGGAACGCGCTGTTGAAGATATACGCGGCATCGCGAATCAGTTCATCGCCCGCTGCATGACCCAGTTGATCATTGATCAGCTTCAATCCATCCACATCTGCGAAGATCACTGCGCACGCCAGTTCCTGGCGGCGAGCGATCAACAGGCATTGCTCCGATTTTGCGAGGAAGCCCCTTCGATTCTGCAGACCGGTCAACTCATCTTGCGCCGCCAGTTCCCGGGCTTCGACCTTCTCATGCTCACTCACGCGCAGCTCCTCCATTTGGCGCGACTGCGTCGCAGCAAAGGCATGGTATTGCTCCAGTACTTCTTCTTCCCGGTGTAACTGGTCCAGGAGGTTGTTGAGGCGCATACCGGCCAATTCTGCGACGTGGGGAAGAATTGCTAGCGCATGCTGTTGTACCGTATCGGCTGGCGGCGTCTGCCAACTCAGTGCAATGTAGCCCCCGTTGACATCATCCGAAAACGCGGCTGCCACGTGGCTTCCGCCGTCCAACGTAAAGGCTTGCAAGGGCATTGGATGCGTGCCACTTGCCACCAACTTGCGCACCTTGCTGCACATTCGATCGTTCAGTTCCAGACAACTGCCGCCCTGCGGCGCATCGAGGTAATAGCAGCTATCGCCTGTTGCGCTGCTACTTATGAGCAGAATCGCGTCTAGCCGCAGCTCGGGGAAGCTTTCGGCGATAGCATGCAAGGCCGCATCCAAACTGTTGGCGCAAAGTAGCGCCCTAGCCATTTGCAATAGCGCCAGTAGCACTTTTTTACCTGGCGATCGTGCCTTGCCAGCGCGCGACTGCGCAACCGCCTTGACACGCTTTCGCCGCGGCAGAACTGCCTCATACGCATCGGACATGATTTCGATCTTTTCCATTGCTGACGCACTTAAATCCATCGTCCCTCGCAACTTGGAACAGCGTGCACGTTGGCCTTGCGTTAGCCATTGCGTAGGTCACGTGACGGCTCCAATACCGCTTGTCGCCTTCCGAACCTGGCACAAGGTCATTCATTCGTCTAGTACCGGCATGCAAGTCACCCCAATTTTCTCGCCGCATGGGCTTCCACAGTAACACGCGCCGAGCCTGCGTGCCGCTGGCGCTTCCTATCAGATCTCTTAATCCGGTAGGATTTCATCCTGATTGCCATCTTTGTGCAAATAGCGCTAGGTGTGGCGCACAAAGCCTTGTATATTGACCTTACCGCGTATGAAGCACCGCAAATGATTGGCGGTCTCCGTCCTGTCTTGCCGTAACTGGCAACTCCTGTCTGATTCCCTCGCTTGTTGACCCTGCTCGTTGGCGCGTACATTGCCGGGCGAGGCCCGACTTTCAACATCTTTTACGAGGTTTTATCATGACTACGCAAACCGGTATCGTTAAATGGTTCAGTGAATCTAAAGGCTTTGGTTTTATCACCCCTGACTTAGGTGGCCCTGACCTATTCGTGCATTTCCAGGACATTCGGGCTGAAGGCTTCCGGTCCCTCTCCGAGAACCAACACGTCTCGTTCGAACGCAGCCCAAGCCCCAAAGGCGAAAAGGCCACCAACGTCTGCCTTGCATAATCGGCAGCAAGGGACCCCCTTTCGGTTCGCAGGAATTTATTGAAGGTATTCAATCCCTCCCGATCTTCCGACTCCGGCTGGGGCGTCCTCGCATTGCCATTCCCGTGCTTCATCGCGCCGACTGTCGCCTTTCAAGGCCTCTACGCCGGTAACGCTCGGAGGCAAGGCAACATGACATCAGCAACAATTCCTGAGGGCCTGGAAATCAGGACAAAAGTAGCCCTGGCGCCGGACCATGGACGTCCGTCCAGCCGCTTCCTGACCAAGCTGTTCCCTCTTTCCAGACTAAGTGATCCCGAACAGCTACGACTGGCGCAAGTCGTCGGCCCACGACTGAAAGTACCTCGGGGGCAGAACATCCTGCTCGCCGGAGCTCCATGCATCAGGTAGTAGGCGATTCACATCGGCAGCTTTAAGTCCTATCAACTTACCGTATCAGGCGGCCAGCAGATATTCGATTTGCATTTCCCTGGCCAGATCTTGGGATTGGATGCCTTGGGGCTCGATGTTCATCATTGTGGCGCCATGGCACTGGAGGACAGCGAGGTGTTCGCAATTCCAGCGGTCGGTTTGCAAGTGAACCGGACCGGGATTTTGAGAGGCGCCTTGGTTTGAGTCATGCCGGGATGGCTTGACTCGACAGTTGACGATAGTAGTTCATTTCAGCTTCGGCTGGTGGAATATGGCCGATGGGTTCGAGCAATCGATGATGGTTAAACCAGCACACCCATTCCAGAGTAGCCAGTTCTACGGACTCACGGGTCTTCCAGGGAGCATGGCGGTGGATCAATTCCGCTTTGTACAAGCCGTTGATGGTTTCGGCCAAGGCATTGTCGTAGCTGTCCCCTTTGCTGCCCACGGACGGCTCGATACCGGCTTCGGCCAAGCGTTCGCTGTACTTAATCGATACGTATTGCGAACCCCTGTCGCTATGGTGGATCAGCGCTTCGTCCCGTTCGGGCTGTCGGGCGTAAAGCGCTTGCTCCAGTGCGTCCAGCACGAAGTCCGTGTGCATCGAGCTGCTCACGCGCCAGCCCACGATTCGGCGCGCAAACACGTCGATCACGAAGGCGACATAAACGAAGCCTTGCCAAGTCGAGACATAGGTGAAGTCGCTGACCCAAAGCTGGTTCGGGCGGTCGGCGCGGAATTGGCGGTTCACCCGGTCCAGAGGGCAAAGCGCCGCTTTGTCGCCAATCGTGGTGCGTACGACCTTGCCGCGTATGACACCGCGAAGGCCATCGCGGCGCATCAGCCGTTCAA
>Ga0307408_100001604_pt1 | contig 16729 bp, 13 predicted proteins | sample 322Cmetagenome_FD_202116 | JGI IMG/M metagenome (GOLD analysis project Ga0307408, IMG submission 202116) | Maize rhizosphere microbial communities from greenhouse at UC Davis, California, United States - 322HYB-C-3 | ecosystem: Host-associated > Plants > Roots > Rhizosphere > Soil | place...
ACCCGAATGGGCTGTTGAGTTGAAAGATATTATCCAGGATCAGATAGACACCAACTTGAATCTTAGCCTTAAAGACATTTCGCAGGAATTGAATGTTCATCCTGCTTATTTATCCAGGGAGTTCTCCAAGCATTTCGACAACCTTTCTTTCGGTGAGTATATCAGAAAACTTCGTATCGAAAAAGCTATCGATTTGTTGCAATCCACCAAACATTCACTTTCAGAAATAGCCTATCTAACAGGTTTTTCAGATCAGAGCCATTTTACCAGAATCTTTAAAAAGCATACAGGCAAAAATCCTTCGGAATTCAAAAAAACGCTCTCAAATAGTAAAAAGAATACAAAAGGTTAAATCTGTTCTATCAATTCGTTTTTTATCCCACTAAACTTGTAGAGTATTTGAAACAAGTTTAAAAGATAAAATGAAACTCCATTTATCAGCATTAGCGCTTTTCTCTATTATTTTTCTGGGAACTACCAAGGCTCAGTCAAATCAGGCAAGTCCCGCACAGCAACCCGTTTATCCTAAAATTGCTGGATACGTTGGCGTTATTCACCCTTTGGTAACTTTCTCCAGTGAGGGTACGCATACCAATTTCGACGGAAGCTATACTGTAGGCATGCCCACAGGAGTAAACATCTGGAAAAGCTCGAAGGTTGGTTTTTCTTTCGAAGTTGTGCCCTTCGTGAAGTCGGAAAAGGGAGTGGATAAAATGAATAATGTTCTTTTTCACCCCGGGGTTTTAGCGCCTCTCGGACATGGTTTTACTTTCATTGGAAGGGCCGCATTTGAAACTTCGGGCAGATATGGTTTCACGCCAGTCCTGAATAAAATTGTAAAGAAAAGTAAGAACAGCAATATTTTCGTGGCTTTGCCTCTTCCTGTTCGCTTCGGAAATGATAAGCCAGCATCTGCAACGATCGCTTTTCAATTTGGCTTAGGATTTTAATCGACATACTTTCTAAGTCCAGTAAGGGCAATTTAATGATTTGCCCAATTTTTATATTTCAACCTGTCGAAAAGTAAAAAACATACAAAAGTTGATACCATCTTATCCTGTCTTTCCAACTTATTAAGTATTCCGAATTATGAAAATTGTTGAAATGAGAAATCCTGAGGCCGCAGAGAAAGCTTCCGTTATTTATAGCTTAAAAGACCTTGTCCTGTATTTTCTAAAACTAGGAACCTGGGGTTTTGGCGGCCCGGTTGCGTTGGTAGGTTACATGCAGCGTGACCTTGTTGAGCAGAAAAAATGGCTGACAGACGAAGAATATAAAGAAGGTTTAGCTCTTGCCCAATTGGCTCCGGGGCCTTTGGCTGCGCAGTTAGGTATTTATATCGGCTTTGTTCATTATCGGCTTCTTGGTGCAACTCTGGTTGGCCTGGCGTTCGTGCTGCCATCCTTTATTATGGTGGTTTTGCTGGGGATGGCTTATAAATTGTATAGCGGCCTTCCGTGGATGCAAGCGGTGTTTTATGGTGTAGGTGCCGCGGTGATCGGGATCATCAGCATGAGCGTTTACAAGCTTACCATCAAATCCATCAGTAAATTAAATGCTAATGCGATTAAATCCAATTGGTTGCTTTGGCTATTTTACTTCGTGGGGATAGTTGTAACTGTGGTAACTCAACGCGAAGAAGTGCTCCTTTTTATCTTTACCGGACTGATCTATATGCTAGTAAAGGCTCCGCCTCATTGGATAAGTAAACCTGTAACTTCCCAATCCATCATTCTTTCCGGAATAGGTTTTTGGGAATATTCTAATGATGCACTTTTGAAAATCGGCTTGTTCTTTGCAAAAGCCGGAGCCTTTGTTTTTGGAAGCGGGCTGGCTATTGTTCCTTTTCTCCATGCAGGGGTGGTTCAGCAGTACCAATGGCTTACCGAAGCCGAGTTTGTTGACTCTGTCGCGGTAGCGATGATTACCCCGGGGCCGGTAGTTATTACCGTTGGTTTTATTGGTTATTTGGTAGGTGGATTTCCGGGAGCTTCAGTAGCTGCCCTGGCTACGTTTTTACCTTGTTTCCTTTTTACTGTAGTGCTTGCTCCATCTTTCAAAAAAATCGCAAAAAATCATAGCATCAAAGCTTTTGTGGATGGTATTACAGCTTCAGTAATTGGTGCTTTGGCTGGCTCCGTTATCATTATCGGTACTCGTTCTATTGTAGATATTACCACCGCTATCATTGCTATTGCTACCGTTTTTGCTTTAATCTATATCAGGAAATTGCAAGAACCACATATCATTGTTGTTGCGGCGGTAGCAGGATTGCTTATTAAGAGTTTTGTATAAATATTTATCTATACCATCGGACACTCATCTAGGTAGCCATTAGCAGCTCACAATTTTTCGATGAAGACTCTGGAGTGTAGCAGTTTGACAATTGCTAACGCTTTGGTTTTCTTTTCCCGAAAGGGAAAACGAACAAACCCGGCCAATGCTGGGTTTGCTCGTTTAGGAGCAAATAAGTTGCCGTCAAAAAAAGTCAGTAAATCCTTCCGCCCATTTTGCCTATTCAAGAATTGTTCTACATTTGTAGAGTTGATTTTTATCTTGTAGAATATGCAGTTAACAAAAACAGAGGAGCAACTAATGCAATACTTGTGGCAAATGGGAAAAGGATTTATGAAAGATCTTATAGATGCTTACCCTGAGCCGAAACCAGCATCAACAACAGTGGCTACCTTGTTAAAGCGAATGGCCGATAAAAAATTTGTTAGCTACACCATTTACGGTAACTCAAGAGAGTACTACCCGCTTGTGCAAAAGTCAGAGTATTTTTCTAAACACGTTAAGGGCCTAATTAAAACGTTCTTTAATGATTCTGCTTCACAATTTGCTTCGTTTTTTACTAAAGAAGCAAATTTGACTGAGTCCCAGCTGGAAGAATTGAAAAAGGTTATCGAACAGGAAATACAAAAGAAAAAATGACTATTTATCTTTTAAAAGTGACTCTTTGCCTGGTTCTTTTATTAGCCGTATATCACTTTTTTCTGGAGAGAGAGAAGATGCACAAGTTTAATCGCTTCTATCTGTTGTTTGGCTTGGTGTTTTCATTTTTAGTTCCATTTCTTGTACTTGAGTTAAAGCCTGAAACTGTACTTCCCCTAAAGGGAGAACAATACATTATAAATCATGTAAAACAAGTAGCCAGCAATGCTCCCAGTAAGAATAGTTCGGGCGAAAGCGGCAACCTTCAGCTAGTCCTTATTCTCGTGTACTTCGTTGTTACAGCGGTTTTCATTTTCAGATATGTAAAAAATATTGTCCGATTTTTGAAAAAAGTATCAGAGAATGAAGTCGCCGATTACCAGGGAGCGAAGCTCGTGCTAACATCTGAAGAGCGAACCAGTTATACCTTTCTCAATTTTATTTTTATTAGTAAGGGCCTCTATGAGCAGGGCAACGGGAAAAAACTGATACTCACACACGAATTAGCCCATGTAAGGCAAAAGCATTCGCTGGATATTTTATTTATAGAGCTGCTGAGATCGTTTTTCTGGTTTCATCCGATACTGCCGCTGTATAAAAAAGCTTTGCAGCTAAATCACGAATTTCTTGCAGATGATGCGGTAGTCCGCGTTTGCAAAGATGTGAAAGAATATCAGCTCCTGCTGCTTGATGCAGTAAACATAGCCAAGCCAGCAATGCTCTGTAGCAGCTTTACTTATTCTGTTACCAGGAAACGCCTGCAGATGATGACTCACTCGTACATCGGCAGTAAGATACTTTTAAAAGAAGCTGGCGTAGTTCCGCTAATAGGAGCCGCACTATTTTTATTCAGTACGAAGCAGCAGGCTGTAAGTGAGCTGCTTAATCCAACGGATCTAAAAAAAATAGTCAGAAAATCTGAAGGCCCGCTGTTAAAGTTAAAATCTCAGGGAGCAGAGAACAAAGCTCTACAGGCATCTTCAAGAAGAACAGAAGACGATTTGGCGAGCCTTTCAATGTCTTTTAATACAACGCAGGACGCACCAAAGACACCCTTAGATACGGCTCGAAAGGAGCTCCCTGTCCGGCAGGAGTCCACATCTTTTCAAACGTTGCCCGAATTTAGTAACGGTGTTTTTATCTCAGATACCGAGGTGAAACTTTCCTTAGACAAAAATACTACGAGAGAACAGCTCGAAGATTATCAGGAACTGCTCTTGAAAAATAACATTCTTTTTGAGGTGAAGAAAATTGAATACTACGAAAGCGGTAAGATTAAAAGGATTAAAGCGATAGTGATCTGCCCGGATTTTAGCGGTGATATAGAGCGATATTTTGAAGGAGATGAGACGACGGGTTTTAGCAGAAAATATGTACCCGACGGTGGAACTACTCGGCAACTATTCCACGTATTTTAACATGAAAGGCTTTAGAGCCAAAATATTACACCTTTAAAAACACGCAATTATGGACAAACCTATTAAAGCCTGTCTTAAAATCTCTTTTATCGCTTTTTATTTTCTGTTAATCTCGGTAGTTGCCTTTTCTCAAAAAAACAATTCAACGATTAAGGGGAACATCAAACTTTATAAGAACAGCCGCGATTCTGCCGACACCTTCTGTTTATATTACATCGACCTGCTTTCTGGCAAAAAAACTGTTATTCCAATTACGAGAGACTCTGCCGGGAACTTCAGCCTCAGTTTAAATGCCGATCATAACCAGCAGATTTCTCTTGGCACAGCATTTTACAAAAATGGCTCTCTGGAGTACAACACCGGGCTTGAGTTGCTGTCTTTTTTTGTGGAACCAGGAAAAACTGTTGATTTGGACCTTGATTATAACCAGGGCAGTCGGGTCTTTAAATTTCAAGGAGACAATGCTGCTGGTAATAACGATTATATCCAGTTTTTTGAAGCTTTTAACAATGAAAAAATCAGCGAAAGAATTTACGAGAACCCTTTGCAATGGCGCGGTAAATATCCTGCATTGAAAGAGATGATGTTAAAGAAACTCACAGAACAATTAAAATTCTGGTCGGGATACTTTACAGCCAGCACTGCTTCTGCTTTCGCCAGGCAGCAAACCATGCTCGATTTAAAATATAGGGCTTTAAATGATGTTATAGAACTGGTATATAGCGATAAGGTCACCGACTCTATGGTTGTTGATTTCTCGATGGCTATTAATATTCCGCTCAACAATCCAGAAGCTTTAGGAAACGAAGAGTACAACAAATTTCTGCTCAGTTATTATACAATGCTGAAAAATAATATGCTCAAAGTAAATCCTGATTTTACAGGATTAGAGCAGTTTGTAAGAAAGTATTATCCTCAAATTAATGCTGCCGATCTGGAATTGGTTACCAAAATAGCTGATTCCAGGTCTTTGGTTAATAACGATGAGCTGCTAAAAGCCCGGCAATACATGGTTGATTATTCAGAATATTTAGCACTTACTGCTGAGCTTGACTATTTTTTAAAACTCCAAGATGCTGCATTGCGTGATTTGTACGCTTCCATATCATTGTATCGAAGATTTAAGGACCGCGGGATTGAATTTATAGAACCTCAGTTAAAGCGATATGAACATGCTGTAAAAGATGAAAAGCTAAAGAAAAAAGTTCTTAGCATTTACGAAAAGCAAATGAAGGTATTGCACAAAGCTGCCCTTTCTCATAAATCAGTTATTCACTCATCAGAGCAATTGCAAGGCCCTGAGTTGTTTAAAACAATGATTGAAAAATATAAGGGAAAAGTCATTTACTTGGATCTCTGGGCTACTTGGTGTGCACCTTGCATTGCTGAAATGGATAATTCAAAAAAGCTTCGCGAAAAGTTTAACTCTGATAAGGTAGTATTTTTATATGTCTGTATAAATTCTTCAAATACAAAAACCTGGAAAGACATTATCGCTCTTAAAATCATGAAAGGTGAAAACTATTTTCTTGACATCAACCAGTCTAAAGTTGTTTCAGAGCAATTCCGTGTTAGCTCTATTCCGCGTTATATATTAATTGATAAGAAGGGTAAAGTGGTTCTGGGTAATGCTCCGAGTCCAAGTCAAACTACTGTAGTCGCGGAAATCGAGAAGCTAATTAGACTATGATTACCAGGAAAAGGCAAAGGGCTTATGAGTGTCAGATAAAATAATATAGAGGCTGAAAGTATCTGCGCTATTTCAAAGACAGAAAGCTCTGTAAGCCATCAACAGCTCCATTACCTGAAGAGCCACTCAGTCTTGTGCGAATGCCGCTACCTCCCTCGGAAAACTAAGAAATAATAAGAAGAGCCTTGTACCTAGCTACAAGGCTCTTCTTATTAAAATCTACTTTAAATCATGTCCATTTTGACAACATTAAGTTTAGTACTTCAAAAACTGGCTCGTTTCCCTTGACGTACCACGGTCATGTATCAGAAAATAGTTTCCAGTTGCTAAACTAGAAACGTTCAGCCCGATTTCACTACTACCAGTAGCAACATGTTGTTCAAGCAATTTTACACCTACCGAATTAAGTATAATCACCTTGGATTCAGACACGGTTTTGGGAAAAGTAACAGTCAAATGATTGTTTACCGGATTAGGGAACACCTTCATGTCCACATTCTCTGTTTGCACCAACGTTAAACGTTCTCTGGTTTGAGGCGTACTTGAAATTGCTGTACCAGTAGGTGCTGCTTTCCCTGATATAATTACATTACGTTCCACCAGGTATTTTGTGGTCGAGGCCGCAGATGGCCACCATGGGTAAACCCTTACAGTTAAAGTTTGCCCAGACAACACATCAATACTCAGATTACTAAAGGTAGCATTGGTAAAAAGCTCAGTTGCACTGTACTTTGGCAAAGTTAAAGGTGAAGGATTTAATAAAACCCCGGCTGTAGCAAAGCCGTCTAATGAATAATAAATATTCGCCTTCATTGTTGATGTACTACCAGCATCGCCAAAATCCAGCGAAATAGTTTTCACTAAGAAATGTTTGCCGGCTACAGGGGCTACTTTGTACTCAGCAAATTGGGTAGACACAATGCCTGTTTGATTTGCCGGCCAGCCTGCGCTTGGTTTCAACCGTTGTACACCTACAGTTTGCCCAGCATATAAACCTGTACCGGGAGTTAACGTAGTATAATTCGTTACCATTCCTGAAGCAAAAGTTTGTGCATACGTTGTTATGTTGCTGTCGCCACCTGTGGCTGATTGATCTGCTGTTAAAGCCCAGGTAGCTGTTGCTGCTACAGCTTGTTGTGGAGTTACCAGAGAATTTACATACACTTCGATATTTAAATAGCCGGGATTGGTGGTGCTGGTAGCAACCGCATCGGCTGCACTATTCGGATTTAATCCCTGTGCCGTTTCCCAGGCATTTGGCATTCCATCATTGTCAGAATCCGTTGGCGCAGTTCCCGAAGTATAAGCACCAAGGCCGCCGTTGCTCAAAGGAAGATCGGTTTCGCGATAAACATAAATACCACTGGTGCCTTTAGTCTGAAGGTCGCTGATCATGATTTGGTCTACCTCATCGCGAACCGGAAACATCGCACCTACACTGTCACATACTTTCTGATAAGCCTGAGCAGCGGTTAGCGTTGTATTTTTTTCCGGGTAGTCGTAGGGTGTTGTTTTCAACGCAGCAGCGTCTTCTGTAGGATAACCCGTAGTGTTGTAAGGGACAAGCGCTCCATCTAAAATCCCATCTTTGTCATTATCAAAATAGTTACCAGAGCCATAAACGTTGAAATTTGAATTGCCTCGGGTAAATGGGGTAGAATTTGATGGATTGGTACTCGGGCCGCCGATAAAGTAATTGTTGATGATGTTGGCAAAAGACTCTCCTGCCGAATCACCACCCATAATATAGGCTTCGCCAGACCAGCCATAGTTCATCACATCACCCAGTCGGTTAGCATTTCCCCAGTTATAGACTACGTTGTTTACAAACTCATTAATGCCTTTAACTTTGGGATTCCGTGTTTTGTTACTGGTGTAAAGGTTGCCGATTAAACTGATTTTACCACCAGTTGAAGGTTGGATTAATCCTCCGCATGAATGATTTTCGCGGTGTAATCCCTGGCCTAAAATGGTGTTTTGGATAGTGATATTGTCTGGATTATTTCCTTTACTATCCCAATTAATAGAAAACACTTCGTCCATTCCCCATGTAAAAGAGCAATGGTCGAAGATCATATTAGCGCCGTTAGCAATTCCGGATGCATCCTTTCCCGAATTTCCGGTAGCGCCCAGGCGCACTCTTAAATAGCGACAGATGGTATTGTTTGCTCCGGAGAAAGTTACTCTCTTACCAAAAAGCACAATTCCTGTTCCTGGTGCCGTTTGTCCGGCAATGGTTACATTAGGCGATACCACTACATCTGAACTTAACGTAACAATCCCGCCAACCCTAAAAACTACAATCCTTCCTGACTGGCTTACGGCATCCCGGAATGATCCGGTACCGCTGTCATTTAAATTTGTAACCAGGTAAACTGATCTGGTACCTGAAGCTCTGGCGCCTGTAGTGAAACGGCCAAATCCTTTTGCACCTGGAAACGCCAACGTTTGCGCATAAGTAGCCGAAGTCGTCGCCAATACTGATAAAGCGAGCAATTGCGATTTAATACATTTTGTAATAATTCCCATAGTTTTTAAATTTTTAGTAAATAATGAGATAGATTTCAAAGGGTGGGGCCCAATGAACTGAATAATAATTGATTAGCTTGAAACTATACACAGGGGGAACTTTCGGCAACCTGTACTGTCATAGGCTATCGATGAATCTTTTGTTCTTTGGTTAATAGAGGTGCTTTTTCGGTAAAAATTATTTCTTTGTAATAGAAATAATACAAAGTGTGTTTTTTATTAGGTTGATTAACAGTTTTTTAAAAGGATTTTGCTGCCGAGAAGGTATGATATATGATGGATAAGGGAGAGGATAACCACGCTTGACTTTTGAAAGCGCTTTTTTTGGGGTGAGTAATTGGATTAAAGCTCTATAGTAAATCTCAACTTTTGTTTCTCTATTGCTCTAATTCTTCTATAAAACTCTATCGCATTTTCATTAAATATTGGAGTTTGCCATTGAATATTCACGCAATCATTTTTCCTGCCTATTTCCTTAAGTCGATCAATAATGGTTTTTCCTATTCCCATGCCTCTAAATTCCGATTCAATGTATAAACAGTCAAGGTAAAGGAAGCGGCAGGCATCCCATGTAGAAAAGTCGAACGTATAAGTAAAATAACCCACTATCATGCAGTTACTTTCTATTACAAAACAATACAGCTGCTTTACTTCTGAAAAAATGGCTTTTTTGAGTAATTCTTTTTTTTGAGAGGGGTTGTATGTCATTCGCTCATGCGCTGCATGTTTCTGGCATAGCTCTATTATTAGGCCGATTTCATTTTCCCGAACTTCTCTTATAAGGTATTCCATTGCAGATTGATTTCATTTTTTAAAAATTCAATAAAATGATTGAAATATTCGGGGTAGCTCTTATTATTCATAATCGCTATAAAATGTTTTCTTTTAAGTCCGTTCTTCCCAATTTTCACCGCTTTTAACGCATTGTTCCTTAAATATGGTTGTAACGCCCACTTTGCCATAGACATCACACCCATTTCCGCTTTAACCATTTCGATGGATGCCTCTGTGAGCGGGATGGGAGTTATTTTTTGAGGAGACACATTGGCCGGAGCTAAAAGGCATTGGTGAATGGTAACAGTTTCAAGGGGTAATGAATGGATAAACAGATGTTCATTGACAAAATCTTCGGCTACTACGAACTTTTTATCAGCCCACTTATGATTGTCTGAAACAACCATCACCATTTCATCCCTGAAAAGCTCTATGTATTTTATTGCATCATTTTCAATGATATCACTTACTATTGCTATATCTAAATGATTATCAACTAGTTTTTGTAAGGGGTAATGAGTCGCCTCCATTACAATCTTCAATTCAACATTAGGATATAGGAGATGAAATTGCTTTAATACCTGAGGGAGCCAATGATAACTTGAATAGCACTCTGTACTTATTCGTATTTCACCCGCCTCTCCCAAAATCAAAGCTTTAATCTCTTTCTCTGTTTGAGCTAGTTTATCCAGTATTTCAAGTGCCACGGCATATAGTTTATCGCCGGCTTTCGTTAATACCAGCTTCTTATTCTGACGCAAAAAGATTTTTGTACCTAATTGATATTCTGCTTCCTTTAGTTGATGGCTCAACGCTGATTGTGTTAAATGTAGTTTGTGGATTGCTTTAGCAATACTGCCTTCCTCTACTATAGCCTTGATTAATTTTAAATGCCTTATTTCCATTTTTATAAGTATGCAAGAAACAAAAAAAGAAGGTTTAATTTATATGAAAGATTCGAATGAAATTCATGAGTTCTTTTCATTTTTATGTAAGGAGTTTGAAAAATAGCTTTACTACCAGTTAAATATTGACATTATGGAAGCACAAATTTCTTTCTATCAAAACAAACTAAGTTTTGAATTAGATCCTTCTGATTTATTTGATTTGCTGAACGAAGGTGAAAATATCATCCCTGTCGATGCCAGAAAACCTTTTGGATTTGAAGCAGAACATATCCCCACCGCCATCAATTTGCCGCACAGAGAGATGAATGAAGAAAGCACCAGACATTTAGATCGTGATGCTATATATGTGACTTATTGTGATGGCATTGGCTGTAATGCCTCTACTAAAGGAGCATTAAATATGACGAAATTAGGTTTCAAAGTGAAAGAGCTCATTGGGGGAATTGAATGGTGGAAACTTGACGGTTACGCAACAGAGGGAACAAACGCAAATTCGGATGGCGCAAAAGTTAAATGTGCCTGTTGATAGGTAGAGGGCTCGAAACAAAATGTCATTGGTGAAAATCAATGACATTTTGTTTTTTTTTAAGTAGACAAACAACTAATATTCCCTAATCTTTAGTTCCATAAATGTGGTCATTAGATTAAACCGTTTCCAGATATTTTGACCTCCGTATCTATAGAAATGCACATTCGCAGTTGGCATAATATTGAAGATGCTTTGTTTGCAGGGAATTTGGTGTTGGTAAGCAAGTTGAATTATGGACACAAAATGCCCAGCAAACTTCAGGACCTGCCCTGGTTAAATCTGTTGTTTGAAAACACGTCTGATAGCCTGAAAAAAAATTGATACCGTAACAGTATGGCTTCTATTATAGATTAAAGGATTTTCTGTGATTTATGCTGATATATTGTGTTTAAAAAGCAAGATGAGACCAAAGAGTTTTTGATTAAACGGTGCATAGGGGAGTCAGGAGATAAGGTTCAAATCTTTTTTTTGAGCTTTATAGTATAAGATAAGAAACTGGATCAATCTAATTTTTTGTTAACTGGTCCAGTAATTGTACCAGCTTTTCCTCCTGGTTTGGACCGGGTGCATTGCGGTCTATAATCTCCCCATTTTTATTTACGATAACATAGTGTGGTATGGTGCCTATTTGAAATTCATTCTTTAAATAGTTATCCTGATCTGGCGATAATAAGTAATGCTCTCCTTTCACCGCTTTATCATTAATAACAAATTTCCATCTTGCTTCGGTTGAAGAACTGCATAAATACAGAAAAACTACATCTTTAAATCTGTCTTTTAATCCATTGACAGCGTCCATCTGAACCAGACAAGGACCGCACCATGTAGCCCAAAAGTCTATATATACTGCTTTCCCCTTGTATTTTTGCAATAACTCATTGAGGATTTTGCTGCCTTTAGAGCTTAGTTTTTGGCCCTGAAATGGTTTTGTAACCGCACGATTTATCCTTTCTTTAAGCTCGTTGTTTTTTTGGACTATTTGGCTGACCGCAATTGAGTTCGATACAGCACGTTTATAATTATTTATCAGGCTGTCTTCTATTAATACGTTGTGCTTTGTTTTACTATATAAGTAGTTTGAAAGTGCAATATCCTTTCCTGTCCCACTCTCCAATGCAGTATCAAGTACGGTAAAGCTCAAATTATTAAGATAAGCTGTGTAGAACTGCTCAACAAGATCGTGCTTAAAAATTTTCGGCATGACAGTAGCCTCCTCTCCCTCAGTATATTTTCCTCCCCTGTTAATGTAAGAATCTATAATTGCTTTTTGCTGAGTAGTTAAATTGCTGTCATTCTTTCTGACAAATTCTACCGCTTTTTTTGTGGGGAGTTTTTTTTCGGCACCTAGAATGTTGTTTAGTTTAGCCATTCGATACAGATTGATGAAGAAGTGATAGTCTTCACTTAATACAGCCCTTGGATTATTAATTAAGTCGGGAGTGAATAAACTTAAATATTCGTCAGAAAGGGTTGTTGCCATTGGCATAGCATGTTCTGAAAAATAACTAATTAATAAATCTGCCCATGAATATAAATTATCCAGTTCAGAAAGCTCTTCTAGCTCTTTACTCATGCCGAAGGTCTTAAGATAGCTTAAGCGCAGCGAATCTGCTGATGCTTTTAAAGCTGAACAATGTTTTTTATAATCACTCTCATTAAGAGTAGTTACAGTTTTGGGTTCGTATTTTTTTCTACTTTGTATATATACCTTGTACGAATATTTTTCATTATTTAAGTCCCCCCTTGTACCGCCAAAGAAAATGTTATTCATAATAGTCTTTTTCCGGCCTTTGTATTTAGAATAATCAACATATATAAGCAGCGTATCTCCGGGAAGCGCCATGAAAGAATCAGAGATGTCATCATATTTGAAGAAAATATCAGCAGATGCATGCAGTAATGGAATACTTATCTCGAACGTGCCGTTCGGGTTTATTTCCGTCAAATAAGTTTCCTGAACGTGGGTAATAATATTGCTTACATTAAACCTTATTGAATTTTGAGACGTAAGGTGCTTATTGTCAATGAAGCCTTTTACGGTTAAAACACTATCCTGAAAAAGATTAGATGGAAATGGAAGATTGTTTTTCGAACTTTGACTCTTCTTTTGGGATGAAAGTGAATAACTGGTATTTTTTAGACTTAGGTTCAAAGTGCTTTGCATCGGTGAAACCCGAATTTTTATTCTCTCTGACTGATTTTTCAGCCCTAGTTGGTAACCGCCTTTAATTTTTGATATAGTCTCGTATTTCCAAAACTTGTTTTCAACAAAGGCAAGGCTGTCATACAAGCCTAACACCCACTTATTTCTGTTTGATTCCAATAGCCAGTTACCTCTCAACTCAAATGGAATTAATCGACTGCTATTAGTAGCGGATGATTTTTGTTGAGCCAGAAGCGTTACCGAAACCGAGAGAAACCATACTAGGCTTGAACATAGTATAATAACAAATTTCTTTTTTTCCATGTGGATGCTTTTTTAAATTATTTCAAGTGCAGTTATCAGATTTGTGTCCTATTAAAGGGTAAAAGTTCTTTGATGGGTATTTAAAACCGAGGTTTATTGTGTCTGATAATTCTATGTGTTTTTTTCTTGTAATACTAAGAATAAAATCCTTGTTTATTAAATATGACTGATTTACTCGAATAAAATGATCTGGTAACTCTTTAGAGAGTTTAGTTAATGATTTTGCTATTAAAATTCTTTTACCATTTATAAGAAAAACATTTGCGTGGCAACTATCTGATTGATTATATAAAACTTCATTTATATCAATATTCACTAAACGACATTGACCTCAAGCCAGCAAGCTCAATATATATCCTTATCCCTGTTGATACCAGAAAACCTTTTGGATTTTGAAGCAGAACATATCCCCACCGCCATCAATTTGCCGCACAGAGAGATGAATGAAGAAAGCACCAGACATTTAGATCGTGATGCTATATATGTAACTTATTGTGATGGCATTGGCTGTAATGCCTCTACTAAAGGAGCATTAAATATGACTAAATTAGGTTTCAAAGTGAAAGAGCTCATTGGGGGAATTGGATGGTGGAAACTTGACGGTTACGCAACTGAGGGAACAAACGCAAATTCAGCTGGTGCAAAAGTTAAATGTGCCTGTTGATAGGTAGAGGGCTCGAAGCAAAATGTCATTGGTGAAAATCAATGACATTTTGTATTTTTTTTAAGTCGACAAACAATTAATATTCCCTAATCTTTAGTTCCATAAATGTGGACATTAGATTAAACCGTTTCCAGATATTTTGGCCTCCGTATCTATAGAAATGCACATTCGCAGTTGGCATAGTCCCTGATAGGCTTAAAATGCTTCCTTTGGGAGATTTTTTAACCCACTCTAAAGAAATTATCACATCCTCACTTATCTCGAGATTATATTCGCCAAGGTCAGCTTCAATCCACCCTCTTTGTTTTTTATTTATATCAATATAGATATTGTTGGTTAAAAGGTTTTTATAAGGTTTGCCCCCGCTTTATGGAATATAGGTTAATTCTTAATTTGACACTATCAAAGTTATTGTGGCTTAGATAAAATTTGAAGGCTTCAATTCTTGTGTTTTTTTGTGAAATATTGAATTTACGGCCAATCTCAGAACCCAGATTTTGATTCGGATAAGCCGATTGCGAAAAATTAACATCGAAGTTTAGTGCAGACTTTTTACCTGTACCAATTGTTTTGACAGAGCCCTTTTGTGGAATTACAGTCACCTCATGTAATTCCTGAACCTTACTGTTCAGCACCAGTATAAATTCGCCCTTTATTTCTTGAGTTGAGATGATTTGGGAAAGGGGCGGGGATTTAGAATGGTAGCCAATGATTGAAAATGTTACCGTGTCTTTTATCGAAATAGTTTCCTTTTTTATGAATAATAGAAATGAACCTTTATCATCAGATACTGTTCCAATAGGTTTGTTTTTTATTCCAATGCTAACATAAGGAATGGGATTCCTGCACTCGTCAATAGTCGTTCCTTTTAAGGCCAAATCCTGTGCAGAAATATCTTTTGCACTTATACACAGGAGTAAGAATATCAGCCCGATCATTATGTTAGAAGGATTAGAGGCAATCGTTTCCGGTGATTCTTTATGGATTTTTGATTGCGTTTTAAGAATTTTAGAAATCCAAATTCCAATTATAACACCTGGTAATATCCATAATATGAACGTGAAGGAGCCCATTGTAAAGTTTACTACTATAAATGCAGTAAGTGTTGATGCAAATGCTCCTCCCATTTTTAAGGCATGACTATTTAACCACTGTTGCTTGTACTCAGCAGGCCGATAGAGGCTTAGTGCATCCTTGACTGCGATTAGCAAACAAAAGGAGCCAAAAGTTAGAGGTACCATAGCCCATACACCACGTGAGGGAAACCAATATATACTGGCCACGATCAATCCCATGCCTGATATTAGCCCGGTACCAGTAATTAGCAAATCTATTACTGAAGGCTTTTGCTCTATTTCAAAGGTTTTAAGACATACGGATCTGTATCCTGAGCAGGCGAGATAGTAGCTGAAAAAGCCAACGATAAAGAGAAATGAATTTGATTTATTTAAGGAGAGCGTTACCGCTGTTATGAAAACACCGGTCATTCCGCTAAAGAATATTCTTCCCGACAGGATGTGATTTTTACCGCCCTTTCGGCTTATCATGGAGAAAAAGCCCGTGACCAGAGCAACAAAGCCACTTACTACGTGGATAATTAACACCGTTTGTATTAAAGCTGACATAATTATTGATTTTTAATGTTGTCAGCAAAGATGTTGGCGAGATATAAAAAGAGAAAAAAAGAGGGATGAGTTGCAATAAAAAGGGATCAACAGCAACAGGAATTGCTGGGATAAAGGACTGCCTTGTTTTTAATTTCGAAGAAGCATTTGATCTCTCAGTTGCTGGTTTAGAGATCGAGATACTGGAATCAGCTCTGCTATGTCTTTCAATTGGAGTTTTAATCCTTGCGCGTTACCACTAACATTTTCAATTTTTTCCAGATTTATAAGATAGGTACGGTGACATCGAAAGAACTGGGAATAGCCATTTAAGCTTTCCTCTGCCTTTTTTAACGTACTCCTTAGAAAAATTGATTGCACGGTATCTTCCTTTGAATAGTAGGCTCGAATGTAATTGTCGGCGGCCGAAATATAAATTAGGTCTTGGGCTGGTAATTCTAATACTTCATTTTGATAGTCTCCTAAAAGCTTAATAAACCTAGTTTCTTGATCATTGGAACGTTGCTCCTGAATTATTTCTTGTTCAATTGCTAATGCAGTTATTTGATGCTTTTTAAGGAGCCTGATATATTTTAATAATACCAAAATTGTGATTGGAAAAATGCCCACAATTGAGGTGTAACCTAAGAAAATGAAGAAGCTTCCGGCTGACAAGTTCCATTCATACAAAAAATGTGTTAAAAATAAATTTGCGCCGGCTATCGTAAGAATAATCCAAAACATGAATAATAATTCCTTACCTAAAGTCCAGTGTACTTCCCGAAAGTGGCGAGGGGAAATTTGCGGTAACAGCAACAGATTGGCAGATGTTGCGATGAATGTTGTTAAGGCATATAAAGACGCATGAGCAAACACGTTATTTCCAGGCACCTGCGCAAAACCAAAGGGTTTGAGGAAAAAGATAATAAAGAAAACGGTAGCGGTAGCCACTGACGTCGATCTTAATCGCACCAAAAAGGAACTAAAGCAAGGAAACGGTTGTTTTATCAGGTTACGAATAAACAGCATGTGATACCAAAGTAAACAAAGTCATAGATTACTTTCTCCTTAACTTAACTAATAAAAATGTGAATTTCCACTTCAAGCCGAATGTCATTTAGTTAAGGATTTCTAGGTGTTGGTGAGGACACCAACACCGGGTGTTTGCCGTGGTTGGTGTCCCCACCAACCACTAAACGACATTGGCCTCAA
>Ga0307408_100001605_pt1 | contig 16725 bp, 20 predicted proteins | sample 322Cmetagenome_FD_202116 | JGI IMG/M metagenome (GOLD analysis project Ga0307408, IMG submission 202116) | Maize rhizosphere microbial communities from greenhouse at UC Davis, California, United States - 322HYB-C-3 | ecosystem: Host-associated > Plants > Roots > Rhizosphere > Soil | place...
AGCAGGACTGACAAGCCCGGCGGCAGGATCATGGACTACAATCCGGTCTGTCCTGCCTGGGGGATTTTGACCTGGCCAAAGGTGGGGGAATTTAACCTGGCCAACGGGGGGTACACCTTCATTCGGGATCACAAGGACGAATACTCGGTACGGCGTTTGTCCAAAATGATGGAAGTCCACCCAAGCGGCTTCTATGCTTGGTGCATTGAGCCTGAAAGTGGACGCGCAGTCGAAGACAAGCGACTGCTGGTACCGATCAAAGAATCGTGGCTGGAAAGCGGTGCGGTATATGGATATCGCAAGGTCCATGACGACCTATGCGACAGGGGCGAGCATTGCGGCCCCAATCGTGTCTACAAGATATGCGAGCGGCGGGCATTCGTTCCCTGGCTGGGTATGACAAGCGGAATTGGAAGCGTGGTGGCGTACCTTCGGTCGTCGCGCCAAACCACCTGCAGCGTCAATTTGAAGTCGAAGAGCCGAACCGAGTCTGGGTGACCGATTTAACCTACATAAAGACTTATGAAGGCTATCTGTACTTGGCAACGGTCATGGATCTTTTCTCACGGCAGATCGTCGGGTGCCCCATGGACTCAAGGATGAACGCAGATTTCGTACTGCAGGCCTTGATGATGGCGGTTTGGCGCAGACGGCCAACAAGTGAGGTCCTGGTTCATTCGGATCAGGGAAGTCAGTACACCAGCCATGACTGGCAGGACTTTCTGAAAGGGCATGGCCTGGTTTGCAGTATGAGCCGGCGCGGAAACTGCCACGACAACGCCGTCGCGGAAAGCTTCTTCCAGCTGCTAAAGCGTGAAAGGATCAAACGCAAGACCTACGCGACACGGAACGCCGCCAGGCAGGGCATCTTTGACTACATCGAGATGCTTTACAATCCGAAGCGGCGCCATGGATTCAACAACAAGCTGCCGCCAATCGAGTTCGAGAAGCGACATTCCCAGAGGCTTCTGGGTGTCTAGGATACTGGTGGCAATTCAGGCTGGCGTTAGAGGAATGGCCATCTGAGGATGCCCTTGGCGTGCAATACAGGGCGCAGCACGAGGTATCCTACCGCGAGCCCGATCGCAAGCAGGCCGCGCACGTCCCCCATGGCAGCCAGGAATACGCCACCGACGGTGGTGGCAGCCACCAGCACCATCAGCCAGACTTCGATACTGGCGAAAAATGGCGCGGCCTGGCGCCAGGTTTTCACGATCACCTTGAATGCTTCCTGGGGAGTCTTGACGGGCTTTTGCATGAAGTTTCACCAACTGTGCCAATTGCACAAAAATCGACGCCCCAAATGAAAAATCCCCGCCGAGGCGAGGATTCTTCATTCTTTTGGAGGCGAGGGCCGGAATCGAACCGGCGTACACGGCTTTGCAGGCCGCTGCATAACCACTTTGCTACCCCGCCGTAAGGCGTTTGAATCAGCTGATTGCTGCTTCAGGAATTCTGGAGCGGGAAAAGAGTCTCGAACTCTCGACCTCAACCTTGGCAAGGTTGCGCTCTACCAACTGAGCTATTCCCGCATTGGGTTTGAAATACTTGGAGCGGGAGAAGAGTCTCGAACTCTCGACCTCAACCTTGGCAAGGTTGCGCTCTACCAACTGAGCTACTCCCGCTTGGAGTGAATTTCAACTTTACTACTTTTGCTGCTCCAGTGAACTGGAGCGGGAGAAGAGTCTCGAACTCTCGACCTCAACCTTGGCAAGGTTGCGCTCTACCAACTGAGCTACTCCCGCATTTCAGAGGAACCGCATTATCGCAGAAACATTCTCATATTTCCAGTGCGATTATTACTGCTTAATTACCGCTTTGTTGCCGATGACTATTTGGAGCGGGAGAAGAGTCTCGAACTCTCGACCTCAACCTTGGCAAGGTTGCGCTCTACCAACTGAGCTACTCCCGCTTTGCATCGCTGCGTCGTCATCAACAGCAGGCCAGCATTATAGATGAACTATGGACGCTGTCAAGGGGCAATATTGTTATTTACGATAAGGAACCCGAACGTTCCTTGATCATGGGCCATGCCTTCTTCAGGTAATAGAACATGGACCACACGGTCAGCACGCTGGCCAGCCACAGCAGCAGGTCGCCCCAGAAGCGCGTATCGATCGCGCCCCACAGCACGTCGTAGTACAGCAGCATCGGGATCGCGCTCATTTGCGCGGCAGTCTTGATCTTGCCGATCGAGCTGACCGCCACCGATTTGGAGGCGCCAATCTGGGCCATCCACTCGCGCAAGGCCGAAATGGTAATTTCGCGGCCGATGATGATGAAGGCCACGATCGGATGGCAGCGGCCGCCATCGAGGTTAAGCAGCACCAGCAAGGCGCCAGCCACCATCAGCTTGTCGGCCACTGGGTCGAGGAAGGCACCAAAGGCCGAAGTCTGGTTCCAGCGGCGGGCCAGGAAACCGTCGAACCAGTCGGTAATGGCGGCTACGATAAAGACCAGCGTGGCTGCCAGATTGCGTTCATGCGGGGTGAGCCAGGTGACGGGAAGGTAAAACACACCTACGACCAGGGGAATCAGCGCGACGCGCAACCAGGTCAGAAGGATCGGGATGTTGAAAGGCATATGCGGTGTATAAGAATTGTAATGACGCGCCGCTAGTGTATAACGGCGGCGCATTCAAAGCCACTCTAGTGCAATTGCCGGTAGATTTCTTCGGCCAGGGTGTCGGAAATCCCCTCGACTGACTTCAAGTCCTCGATGCTGGCGTTCATCACGCCTTTGAGGCCGCCGAAGCGCGACAGCAGCTTCTGGCGGCGTTTGGCGCCGATACCCTCGATCTCCTCCAGGCGCGAGGTCTGGCGCGCCTTGGCGCGCTTGGCGCGCATGCCGGTGATGGCGAAGCGGTGTGCTTCGTCGCGGATCATGGCCACCAGCATCAGGGCAGCGGACTCCTTGCCCAGTTCCTGCGGCTCGCGGCCATCGACGAAGACCAGCGTCTCCAGGCCAACCCGCCTGCCCTCGCCTTTTGCCACGCCGACGATCAGGCTGATGTCCAGCCCCAGTTCAACGAATACCTGGCGCGCCATCTCGACCTGGCCTTTGCCGCCGTCGATCAGCACCACGTCCGGCATCACGCCGTCGCCGCCCGCCACCTTTTCGTAGCGGCGCGTCAGCACCTGGCGCATGGCGGCGTAATCGTCGCCCGGGGTGATGTCGTTGATGTTGTAGCGGCGGTACTCGCCGTTCTGCATCTGGTGATGGTGGAAGACCACGCAGGAAGCCTGCGTTGCCTCGCCCGCCGTGTGCGAAATATCGAAGCACTCGACGCGCAAGGTGTCGAGATCTTCGTTTTCCAGGCCCAGTACTTCGGCCAGGGCGCGGGTGCGTGCCTGCTGCGAGCCTTGTTCGGACAGCAGTCGCGCCAGCGAAATCTCCGCGCCCCTTTGCGCCAGGTCCTGCCACTGGCGGCGCTGGCCTTGTGGCTGGAAGATCAGGTGGATGCGGTGGCCACATTGCTCCTGCAGCGCCAGGATCAGTTCCGGCTGGTCGAATTCGATATTCAGGATCAGGGTGCCGGGGATCGACTTCTCGGTGTAGTGCTGCACCAGGAAGGCAGACAGCACCTCCTGCTCGATCGGGCGCTCGGCCACGACCTCGGCATCCATCACATGGGTCGGGAAGTAGGCACGGTCGCCCAGATGGCGGCCGCCGCGCACCATGGCCAGGTTGACGCAGGCGCGGCCGCCCTGCACCACCACGGCCAGGATATCGACGTCCTGGTCGCCCGTGGTTTCCATCGATTGCTGGTGCAGCACCTTGGACAAGGACTGGATGCGGTTGCGCACCACCGCCGCCTGCTCGAATTTGAGCTCGGTGGCGTAGGCGAGCATCTTCTGCTCCAGTTCTTCCATCACTTCCGTCTGGCGGCCGCGCAGGAAGCGCGCCGCGTTATTGACGTCATTGCGGTAATCCTCGGGCGCGATCAGGCCCACGCAAGGCCCGCTGCAACGGCCGATCTGGTGCAGCAGGCATGGGCGCGTGCGGTTCATGTACACGCTGTCCTCGCAGGTGCGCAACATGAAAACCTTTTGCAGGATCTGCATCGATTCCTTCACCGCCCACGAAGACGGGAACGGACCGAAATACTGGTGCTTGCGATCCACCGCGCCGCGGTAGTACACCATGCGCGGAATCTCGTCGCCCGTGATCTTCAGGTAGGGGTAACTCTTATCGTCGCGGAACAGGATGTTGTAGCGCGGCTGCAAAGCTTTGATCAGGTTGTTTTCCAGGATCAGCGCTTCGGCCTCGCTGCGGGTGACCGTGGTCTCAAGGCGCGCGATGCGCTCGACCATCAGCGCAATGCGCGGGCTCGAAAGATTCTTCTGGAAGTAGCTCGACACGCGCTTTTTCAGGTCGCGCGCCTTGCCCACGTAAAGCACCTTGTCCTCGGCATCGAAGTAGCGGTACACGCCGGGCAGGTTTGGCAGCTTGGCAACGGTGGCCAGCACCTGTTCGCGTGGGTCTTGGGTCTCTTCAGTCATTCGCTCGCTCGACGATCGCGTAGGCGACCGCGTAATCCTCTTCATCGCTCACCGAGATATGGGCGACCAGCCCGTTCTGCAACATGAATTCGCCCAGCGCGCCGCTGCAGGCCATGTAGGGCTTGCCCAACTCGTCATTGAGCAGTTGTGCCGTATGCCAGGTCATCGGCGGGCGCAATCCGAGGCCGAGCGCCTTGGAAAAAGCTTCCTTGGCCGCGAAACGGGTCGCCGCATAGCGCACGCCGCGCAGCGGGCTGCGGGCACAGCGCTCCTGGTAGACCAGGTATTCGTCGGAACCGAGGATCTTGCGTGCAAAGCGCTCGCCGCTGCGTTCCAGCGCGGCGGCGATGCGGGGCACTTTGCTGACGTCCGTCCCGATCCCGTAGATCATTTTGCGCCCAGGCGGGTCGACACCATAATGGCCTTCATCTCGCGCACGGCATTTTCCCAGCCGGCAAAGATCGAATGCGCCACGATGGCGTGGCCGATGTTCAGCTCCGCGATGTCGGGAATGGCGGCAATCGCCTGCACGTTGGTGTAATGCAGGCCGTGGCCGGCGTTGACCTTCAGGCCATTCTGCACGCCCCAGCGCACGCCATCCTTGATGCGCTGCAGTTCGCGCGCCTGTGCGTCGCCTTCGGCATCGGCGTACGCGCCGGTGTGCAATTCGATAACTGGGGCGCCGACAGCGGCAGCGGCCTTGATCTGCTCTTCATCGGCATCAATGAACAGGGAAACACGGATGCCCTCCCCCTGCAGCTGCTTGACTGCTGCTTCCACTTCCTTTTGGAAGCGCACGACGTCCAGCCCGCCCTCGGTGGTGATTTCGGTGCGCTTTTCCGGTACCAGGCACACGTCGGCCGGCTTGATGCGGCAGGCGAAGTCGATCATTTCCTGCGTCACGGCCGCTTCCAGGTTCATGCGGGTCACCAGTTGCGGCGCCAGCGCGATCACGTCGGCATCCTTGATATGGCGGCGGTCTTCGCGCAGATGCAGGGTAATGCAGTCGGCTCCGGCCTGTTCGGCCAGCAGCGCAGCGCGGATCGGGTCTGGATACACGGTGCCGCGCGCATTGCGCAGCGTGGCGACGTGGTCGATGTTCACGCCAAGGTCGATGACAGTGCCGGAAGGAGACAGGAAGCTCATATTCTTTTCTTAAAGTTGCAGCAAATCGATCAATATCTGGCGCGTGTTCAATGGCGCGCCGCCAAGGTGCCAGGACAACAGGTAGCGCATCAGCTGCTTGCTTTGCGCCTGCGTGGCCGGGTCGGTGTAATCCTCGCGCTCCATGTCCAGCAGGGTCTTGCCTGCGACGCGCGGCGCCATGTCCTCCTCGCGCTCCGGACGCGGGCCGCGATCAGGATCCACCACGTAATGTACATCGGGCAGGACTTTCGTGCGCGAGGCCGTGCAGCGCGTCAGGTCCGCGGCCACGCCGGTTTCCTTCAACAGCGCCATTTCGAACTTGCGCAGCACGATCGGCGCCGGTTCGTTGTGGGCCAGCTGGTTGAGGGTGGACACGTAATGGTCGAACAACCTGGCATGCGCATCGTCGCGCGCAGTCAGCTTGACCAGCAGTTCGTTGAGGTAGAAGCCGCACAGCAGCGCGGTTTTTTCCAGCGGCAGCATGCCGCCGACCCAATCGGCATCGGTCAGCGTGCGCAACTCGTTCTTGCCGGTCCAGCCCGTGGTCAGCGGCTGGAAAGTTTGCAGCACACCACGCAACTGGGAATGCGGACGCTTGGCGCCCTTCGCAATCAGCGCCACGCGCCCGAAATCGCGCGTGAACAACTCGACGATGAGCGAGGTTTCTTTATAAGGATAGGAATGCAGCACAAAGGCCGGCTGCCCCGTCACGCGGGTGCCGACCGTGCGCTGCTGCCCCGGCGCCCGGCGTTTCTGTGCAGGTGGGGCTGGTACTGCCGCGCTCGTGTCACCCGTGGGGTCTGGCCCCAACTGTGACACGGGCTCGGCTGTCAAGACAGGCATTATTCGTAGCCGTATGCGCGCAGGCCAGCCTCATTGTCGGCCCAGCCGGATTTCACTTTCACCCAGATCTCGAGGTAGACCGGGCCGCCGAACAGCTTTTCCATGTCCTGGCGGGCCTGGGTGCTGACTTCCTTCAGGCGCGCGCCCTTGTTACCGATGATCATGGACTTGTGGCTGTCGCGCTCGACCAGGATGGCGGCGAAGATGCGGCGCAAATTGCCTTCCTGCTCGAATTTCTCGATCAGCACCGTGCTGGTGTAAGGCAGTTCATCGCCGACAAAGCGGAACAGCTTTTCGCGCACGATTTCCGAGGCCAGGAATTTCTCGCTGCGGTCAGTGATATCGTCTTCGCCGAAAATCGGCTCATTCTCAGGCAGGTGCTTCTTGATCTCGTTTTGCAGGCCATCGAGCTGGAAGCGCAGCTTGGCGCTCACCGGCACAATCGCGGTGAACTGGAACTTCTCGGCGATCTGCTGCGCGAACGGCATCAGCACCGCCTTGTCCTTCACGCGGTCGGACTTGTTGATCACCAGGATCACCGGCACATTTTTCGGCAGCAGGTCCATCACCTGCTGGTCAGCCTGGCCGAAGGTGCCGGCTTCCACGATGTACAGGATCAGGTCCGACGATTCCAGCGTATTGGTGACGGTCTTGTTCAGCGTCTTGTTCAGTGCATTCGAGTGACGGGTCTGGAAGCCCGGCGTATCGACATAAATGAACTGGGCGTCCGGCACGGTCTGGATGCCGGTAATGCGGTGGCGCGTGGTCTGCGCCTTGCGCGAAGTGATGCTGACCTTGGCGCCGATCAGCGTATTCATCAGGGTCGACTTGCCAACGTTCGGGCGGCCGACAATGGCGATGTAACCGCAGCGGAAGCCGGCGGGAGTGGGTGCACTAGTCATGATGCAAACTCAATTCAGTTATTGTTTGGCGAGCTTCTTGTCCGCCGCCGTTTCGCCCTGGACCGTGGCGATGCCGGCCAGCTTGAGCTGGGCCGAACGCTGGCGCGGCTTGCGGCCAGCGGATGGGGCTTTCTTCAGCGCTTCCTCGGCGACTTCCAGCGCCAGCTTGGCAGCTGCCTGTTCGCCGGCGCGGCGGCTGCCGCCTCGGCCGAAGACCTGGATGCCAAGCTTCGGCACCAGGCATTCGATCTCGAATTCCTGGCTGTGCGCGGCGCCATGGGTGGCGACCACGTTATACAGCGGCAGCGAGATCTTCTTCGACTGCAGGAATTCCTGCAGCAGGGTCTTGGCATCCTTGCCCAGGGTCTGCGGATCAACCGAGTCCAGGATCGGGATGTAGAAGGCGCGGATCACAGCCGCGGCCTTGTCGAAGCTGCCGTCCAGGTAGATGGCGCCCAGCAGGGCCTCCAGCGTATCGGCCAGGATCGACGGGCGGCGGAAACCGCCCGATTTCAGTTCGCCCTCGCCCAGGCGCAGGAACTGCGACAGTTCCAGCTTCTGGGCGATCTCGAACAGGGATTGCTGCTTGACCAGGTTGGCGCGTACGCGCGACAGGTCGCCCTCATCGAGGGAGTTGAAGCGTTCGTACAGGATGGAGGCGACCACGCAGTTAAGGATCGAGTCGCCGAGGAATTCCAGCCGTTCGTTATGCAAACTGCTGTGGCTACGGTGCGTCAAGGCCTGCTGGAGCAATCCAGCATCCTGGAACGTGTAGCCCAGCCGGGTTTGCAATAACTGTAAATTCATCACTTATTAATCAACCTTCTTCTTTGCGCCTGCCTTCTTGGTCGTGCCCTCATACTCCAACAGGAGACTGGCAGGACCAATCAAGGGAAGCTTCTTCTCATACGCGAAACTGATGTCGAATTCCCCACCATTGCGCTCGATCAGCAGGTCGCGCGAAGTAATCGAGGTGATATAGCCCACCTCAGCACTCTTGTCGAAGGATTGCTGGATTCCCTTCACCGAATCGCCGCCATCCTTCTTGGCGCGCTCGATAGCCCCGGCGATGGAACGGTATTCAATAAAGGTTGGAAGGATCTGGGCGCCAACCAAACCAATCACGCCCACGATGGCGATGACAATAATCAGTCCAATCAGGCTAATGCCACGTTCACGCTGCATGCGCATATATTTTGCTCCCTGTCTGCTTAGCGGATGCCGCCAAGACGATCAAAATTGAAATTACCCAGGTTCATCCAGACGAAGAAGGCTTTGCCAACGATGTTCTTGTCCGGTACGAAACCCCAGATACGGCTGTCGGCACTATTGTCCCGATTGTCGCCCATCATAAAGTAATTTCCTTCAGGAACTACACACGAGAAACCTTCATAGTTGTAGGTGCATGCATCGCGGTGCGGGTAATTGTCGTCCACCTGGCCGATCAGGACCGGCGGCGCCTTCTCGTTGTTCAGGATGCGGTGTTGCACATTGCCAAGCTGTTCGGTGAACTGTTTCTGGTAAGTAAGGGTGCCTTCTTCCAGGTAGTCCTCCATCGGGGTGTAGCCAATGACCTGGCCATTCACCGTTAAGCGCTTGTTTTGATACACAATTTTATCACCCGGCACACCGATGACCCGCTTGATGTAATCCTGGCTCATATCCTTCGGATATTTGAACACCATCACGTCGCCGCGCTGCGGGTCGTTGATCTGCACCACCTTCTTGTTGAGGATAGGCAGGCGAATGCCGTAAGTGTATTTGTTCACCAGGATCAGGTCGCCCACCAGCAGGGTCGGCACCATCGACGATGAAGGGATCTTGAACGGCTCCCACAGGAAGGAGCGCAGGAAGAACACCAGCGCAATCACCGGGAAGAAGCTGCCCGAATATTCGATCCAGGTCGGCTGGCGCAGGATGTCCGCCTCCAGCTTGGAGCGCGCATTGCCCTGCTCGTCCATGCGGATGCCGTTGGCGGCCGAACGCGCCATGCGCTCGTCGTATTCGACCAGCGCCTTGTTGGCGGCAGCACGGCGCTGCTTGGAGAACACCACCAGGTCGAGGACCCAGATGATCCCCGTCACCACCATCAGGACGAACAGGATTAAAGCGAAATTGCCCAGGATGGATTGCAGTGTCATTTCTCTTCCACTTGAAGGATTGCCAGGAACGCCTCTTGCGGGATCTCCACGGAGCCCACTTGCTTCATGCGCTTCTTACCTGCTTTCTGCTTCTCCAGCAGTTTCTTCTTACGGGTGATGTCGCCGCCGTAGCACTTGGCCAGCACGTTCTTGCGCATCGCCTTCACGTTTTCACGCGAGATGATGTTGGAGCCGATGGCGGCCTGGATCGCCACGTCGAACATCTGGCGCGGGATCAGTTCGCGCATCTTGGCCGCCACGGCGCGGCCGCGGTATGGCGCATTCGCGCGGTGCACGATGATGGCCAGTGCGTCGACCTTTTCGCTGTTGATCAGCATGTCGACCTTGACCACGTCGGCGGCACGGTTCTCCTTGAACTCGTAGTCCATCGAAGCGTAGCCGCGCGAGGTGGACTTCAGCTTGTCGAAGAAGTCCAGCACGATTTCGGCCATCGGCATTTCGTACACCAGTTTCACCTGGCGGCCGTGGTAGGCCATGTCCATCTGGATGCCGCGCTTGGCGATACACAGGGTGATCACGGAACCGACATACTCTTGCGGCATGTACAGGTTGACGGTCACGATCGGTTCGCGTACTTCGTTGATGTGGCTCGGGTCCGGCATGCGCGACGGGTTGTCGACGTGGATCACGGTGCCGTCGCGTTTCTCCACTTCGTACACCACGGTCGGTGCGGTGGTGATCAGGTCCTGGTCGAATTCCCGCTCCAGGCGCTCCTGCACGATTTCCATGTGCAGCAGGCCCAGGAAGCCGCAACGGAAGCCGAAGCCCAGCGCTTGCGAGACTTCTGGTTCAAATTGCAGCGCGGCGTCGTTCAGCTTCAGCTTTTCCAGCGAGTCGCGCAGCGCATCGTACTGGTTGGCTTCCACCGGGAACAGGCCGGCGAACACCTGCGGTTGCACTTCCTTGAAGCCCGGCAGCGGGGCCGGCGCGCCGTTTTGCGCGTGGGTGATGGTGTCGCCAACGCGGGCGGCTTTCAGCTCCTTGATACCGGCGATGACGAAGCCTACCTGGCCCGCAGTCAGTTGCGGCAGCGAGACCGAGCGTGGCGAGAAGATACCGATGTCTTCCACCAGCTGCACCGAGTCTGTCGCCATCAGGCGGATCTTTTCTTTTGGACGCAGGGTGCCGTTCACCACGCGCACCAGCATCACCACGCCCACGTAGGCGTCGTACCAGGAGTCGATGATCAGGGCCTGCAGCGGCGCTTCAGGGTCGCCCTTTGGCGGCGGCACCTTGGCGATGATCGATTCCAGCACGTCTTCCACGCCCAGGCCGGTCTTGGCCGAGCACTGCACGGCGTCGCCCGCTTCGATACCGATCACGTCTTCGATTTCGGCGATCGCGGTTGGCGGGTCGGCGTTCGGCAAGTCGATCTTGTTCAGCACAGGCACCACTTCCACGCCCAGGTCGAGCGCGGTGTAGCAGTTGGCCACGGTCTGCGCTTCCACGCCCTGCGACGCGTCGACCACCAGCAGCGCGCCTTCGCAGGCGGACAGCGAACGGCTCACTTCATAGGAGAAGTCGACGTGACCCGGGGTGTCGATCAGGTTCAGGTTGTAGATCTCGCCGTTGCGCGCCTTGTATTTCAGGGCTGCGGTCTGGGCTTTGATGGTGATGCCGCGTTCACGTTCCAGGTCCATGGAGTCCAGGACCTGCGCTTCCATCTCGCGGTCGGACAGGCCGCCGCACAGCTGGATGATGCGGTCGGCCAGTGTGGACTTGCCGTGGTCGATGTGGGCGATGATGGAAAAATTGCGAATGTTGTTCATTAAAAATCGAAACGAGCTATAACAAAAAGGCGCTTGAGCGCCTTTTTATGGAATTCAATGCAAGGGTAACCCCCGGCATTTTACCGGATTTCAGAGGGGAAAGCCGGATTTCTAGAGGGAGGATTGTGAAATAGTGATATTTCAGCAATTATTTCGACAACACGGCGCGTACTTTGGCCTCGTCCAGGAAGTAATGGCACAGTTCCGGCTCATTGAGATCGGCGAACAGCACCGGCACCAGCTCATCGAAGCGCGCCACCAGGGCTTCGTCGGCATCGACGTCGATGACCTCGATGGTGAACGGCTTTTCCGGGGTTTGCAGGGCGTTCAGGGCGGCCAGCATGTCTTCGCACAGGTGGCAATAGGATCGGGAGTAGAGGGTGAAGTGCATTCAGGGCTTGCGTGGACTGGGCTGCGCCCCCTCGGGCGCGGGCTGCCATTGTAGCGCGCCGGGCGGGATGTTGATGATGATCGGCGCCGGCTGGGCTGGCGCGGCCGCCACCGCAGCCTCCAACTTGGCAAAACGCCCCTGCGGCGGAGCTGCGTAATTCAACACGAAGGTCATAACTATGATCGTCATGGTCGTAAATCCAAACATCAAGCCAATTGACCATTTGATCACGGTTGCAACTGCGCGCTCCAAATCTTCCTTGGTCGCAGTCTGATCCAGGCGAGTCTCGATCCGGATCAACCTTTCCCTGATCTCCACAACATCAGCCTCCAGCTTCGTCACGCGAACCTCCATGCGTCCATCTTCTGCCGGTGGGCGTGGGTTGTCAAACTCATGCGGCATGGCTTCCTCCATACGCGGCTGGGGAAAGCCAAATGTAACGCCGCCGCGGGCTTGCCGCCTTGAGGGGCGACAAACGCGCGGCGGCGTTGGGACTACGGCTTACTTGGACGCTGGCGCCGGACGCAGCGAGAAGTGCTGCGCCTGGTTGCCGCGGCGGACCAGCACGGCAGCCGCACGCTTCGGATCGAGCTTGGCCACTGCAGCATTGAACTGCTTGGCATCGACAATATCCTGGTTATTCAACATCAGCAGGATATCGCCCTGGCGCAGGCCAGCCGCCTCGGCAGGCCCTTCGGTGTCTTCCACGATCACGCCGCCGTTCACGCCCAGTTCGCGCTTCTGGGCCGGGGTCAGGTCGCTGACAATGAAGCCCAGCGCATTGGCGCCGGAGGCTGGAACCGCACCGCCCCGCTGCTCGCCACGTTTGCCGCCGGAACGGCTGGCCACCTTGTTGTCAGGATCAGCCTCGCCCACCGTGACCTGCACGTCGGTCGGAGCGCCCTTGCGCCAGACGGTCAGGGTCGCCTTGCTGCCAGGCGCGGTACCGAGCACCATGCGGGTCAGGTCGGCGAAGCGGTCGATATCCTTGCCGTTGTACTTGATGACCACGTCGCCCACGCGCAGGCCGCCCTTGTCGGCCGGGCTGCCCGGCTCGACCTGGGTCACCTCAGCGCCCTTATTGTTCTTCAAGCCCAGCGACTCGGCCACATCCTTGTTCAGCTCGCCGATCTGCACACCGAGGCGGCCACGGGTGACCTTGCCGGACTTCTTCAACTGGTCGGCTACGCGCATCGCCTCGTCGATCGGGATCGCGAAGGAAATGCCGTTATAGCCACCGGACAGGGTCGCGATCTGCGAATTGATGCCGATCACCTCGCCGCGCAAGTTGATCAGCGGGCCACCCGAGTTGCCCGGGTTGACGGCCACATCGCTCTGGATCAGCGGCAGCAGGTCGCCGGTATCGCGCGCCTTGGCCGAGATAATGCCGGAGGTCACCGTGTTCTCAAGGTTGAATGGCGAACCGATCGCGATCACCCACTCGCCGACGCGAGCCTTGTTCGGGTCGCCAATGGTCAGGTAGGGCAGCTTGCCGCCGCTGTCGATCTTCAGCACGGCCACGTCGGCGCGCGCATCCGCGCCCAGCACTTTGGCTTTGAATTCACGCTTGTCCGTCAGCGTCACATACACTTCGTCGGCGCCATCGACCACGTGGGCATTGGTCAGCACATAACCATCGGCCGACACAACAAAGCCGGAACCGATGCCGCGCTGGATTTCCTGGCCTGGGGTCGGCAGGTTGCGGCGGCGCGGGGCCTGGCCGCGCGGCATCTGGCCGCCAAAGAAGCGGCGCAGGAATTCCTGCATTTCATCGGCCTGGCCGGCCGCGTCGACGTCGCGCTGGGTAATGCGTTCGGTGGTACGGATATTCACAACTGCCGGACCGACCCGCTCTACGAGGTCGGCAAAGTCCGGCAAACCGGCCACGGCGGGAGCCGCCGCATAGGCGGGCGCGAAACCGGCAACGGCTGGCAAGCCGAGGGAGGCTGCGCTGAGTACCAGCGCAGAAATCATGGTTTTTTTCATGGTTGCGTTCAGTGAAAGTCAATGAAGAACAAGCAATATAAATCAGCTTCGCGTTAAACGGGAGCCGGATATTGTGACGATATGTTGCGGGCAACCATGCGAGGTTTCAAGAGGCTGCTTCCACGGCCTTTGTTTCCTGCCCCGCCCCCTGCGCCATCCCCGGCGCCGTCCCGCCGGCCTGCTCATTCTGGCCTGCGGCCGGCTCCACGTCCCCGGCCACTGCCTGGCCCGCGCGGCCAGCCTGCGCCAGTGCGTCGAGCGCTGCCGCCAGCCGCGCCTGGAAGGCGGCGCTTGGCTCGATATCGGCCACGCTTTGCCGCAGCGCCTCGCCAATCACTGCATTGACCTGTGCGCCGACTGGCGCATCATCCTCATCTGGAAGCAAAATCATTGCCCCTCCTCACCAACGCTTATCGACAGGCAAATCCAGCAAAGGCCGCAGCCGCCGCGCAATGGCCTCGCGCGCCCTGAAAATGCGGCTGCGAACGGTTCCCAGCGGACACTCCATGATTTGCGCAATTTCCTCATAACTCAAGCCCTCGATTTCCCGCAGCACGATGGCGGTGCGCAGTTCCAGCGGCAAGGCCTCCAGAGCCGCATCGATTGCCAGCATCACCTGCTTGCTGAGCAACATCGACTCCGGCGTGCCAATTTCCGGCACCGGCGCCGGCAGCTGGGATGGCGCTACACCCTGCGGCGCACCACGCTGGCGCCGCCGCAGGATCACGTTACGCGCGCCATTCAGGGCAATCCGGTACAGCCAGGTATAGAACGCCGCCTCCCCCCGAAAGCGCGGCAAGGCACGGTAAGCCTTGAGGAAAGTCTCCTGCACCACATCCTCCGCCTCGGCCTGGTCGCGCAGCAGCCGCAGGACCAGCCTCAGCAAGCGCCGCTGGTAGCGCGCCACCAGCTGGTCGAACGCCGCCCGCTCCCCCGCCCGGGCCCGCTCCACCAGCTCACGATCTGGGTCCACCTTCATAAGAGCAGCCCCGCGAAGATTGGTTCACATTTTTTGAAGCTGGGCCCGCACCGCCGCCTGCAGCTGGCGCCAGCCGCCGCCCGCAACCGAATCAGGCAGCAAGGCCAGCCACAGGCGCTCGCCTCCCTCCAGCTCCACATGCAGCAGCAAGGCGCCTGGCCAGGCCGTGCAGCCATCCAGCAAGCGTGCCCGGCACTGCTTCCGGTATACCGTCAGCCGGATTTCTCCGACACCGGAAATATCAATGCGGCTGCAATTGACTTCGCGCCGCAAGCTGGCCAGTGCCGCTACCGCCAGCAAGGGCTGGCCGCTCCAGGCACCGACAGCGAGCACAGACGCGACAATCCCTGCCCGCAAAACGCGCAGGCACAGCGACGGACGAACAGCGACAGATGCCGCGATCGACATAAGAAGTTTTCGGTGTGGGGGGGGATACAGCAGAAGCGCTCGCCCCGGCACTAAGACCAGGGCGAGGCTTGGAAGTTCCGTTTAGACTTTAGCGAACAGCAGGCTGCCGTTCGTGCCGCCGAAGCCGAAGGAGTTCTTCAGCGCATAGTTGATCGTCGCTTCACGCGCGGTATTGGCGCAGAAGTCCAGATCGCATGCCGGATCCTGATTGAACAGGTTGATGGTCGGTGGGATCACCTGGTTGTGGATGGCCAGTACGGTGAACACAGACTCCAGGCCGCCAGCGCCGCCCAACAGGTGGCCGGTGGCCGACTTGGTGGAGCTGACAACCAGCTTCTTGGCGTGGTCGCCGAAGGTGCGCTTGACACCCTGGACTTCCGCCACGTCGCCCTGCGGGGTCGAGGTACCGTGCGCGTTCACATAGTTCACCTGGTCAGGGTTGATGCCAGCGTTGCGGATCGCGTTCTGCGCCGACTTGCTGCCACCAGCGCCGTCTTCCAGAGGCGAGGTCATGTGATACGCATCGGCGCTCATGCCAAAGCCCAGCAATTCTGCATAGATCTTGGCGCCGCGCGCTTTCGCGTGTTCGTACTCTTCCAGAACCATGACGCCTGCGCCTTCGCCCAGGACGAAACCATCGCGGTCCTTGTCCCATGGACGGGACGCGGTAGCTGGGTCATCGTTGCGCGAGGACAGTGCGCGAGCCGAAGCGAAACCGCCCAGGCCCAGTGGCGACACGGTCGATTCCGCGCCGCCGGCGATCATGACATCCGCATCGCCATACTCGATGGCACGGGCTGCCACGCCGATCGAATGCAGGCCGGTGGTGCAAGCCGTCACGATGGACAGGTTTGGACCGCGCATGCCGTACTTGATCGACAGGTTGCCGGAAATCATATTGATGATCGAGGCCGGCACGAAGAACGGGGAGATACGGCGCGGACCGCGCTTGTCGTAGTCTTCCTTCTGTGCTTCGATCATCGGCAAGCCGCCGATGCCGGAACCAATGATCACGCCGATGCGATCGGCATTTTCTTCAGTCACGGTGATGCCGGAATCCTGGATTGCCTGGATGCCAGCGGCCATGCCGAAGTGGATGAATTTATCCATGTGACGCGCTTCTTTGGCGTCGAGGTAGTCCTCGACGTTGAAGCCCTTCACTTCACCCGCGAAACGGGTGGAGAAGGCCGACGCGTCAAAACTAGTAATGTTTGCGATCCCGGACTTGCTCTCGGTGATTGCTTTCCACGCGTCGGCAACTGTGTTGCCGACGGGGGAAATAACACCGAGGCCGGTGACCACTACACGACGGTTTTTAGAACTCAAGCGAGTCTCCCGGAGTGGATCGGAGAGTCAGGGCTTTGATTAGGCCTTGACGTGTGCAGTTGCGTAGTCGATCGCTTGCTGCACGGTGGTGATCTTTTCAGCTTGTTCGTCTGGGATTTCCATTTCGAACTCGTCTTCCAGTGCCATTACCAGCTCAACGGTGTCGAGGGAATCGGCGCCCAGGTCGTCGACGAAGGACGATTCGTTCTTGATGTCTGCTTCAGCGACGCCCAGTTGTTCAGCGACGATTTTCTTAACGCGTTGTTCGATATCCGACATGTTATGGCTCCAATATGTTGTTACGGAAAGCG
>Ga0307408_100001606_pt1 | contig 16723 bp, 14 predicted proteins | sample 322Cmetagenome_FD_202116 | JGI IMG/M metagenome (GOLD analysis project Ga0307408, IMG submission 202116) | Maize rhizosphere microbial communities from greenhouse at UC Davis, California, United States - 322HYB-C-3 | ecosystem: Host-associated > Plants > Roots > Rhizosphere > Soil | place...
ACCGCTAATGAACGCCCTCGACGTCCGACTCGATTGGCCGGCTCCAACGTGCGGCGCGCGTTCATAGGTGGGGCAGCCGTTCATAGCCGTTTAATGGTCGAGCGCGAGATTACATCACGATGAAATCCTCGAATGATCTACCCGTCGCGGCTCCCGACAGTCGCGGCGTAATATCGTTGGCCCGCTACGCCCCGGTCGGTGTCCTGGGAGCAGTGGTGTTCGTCCTCTCGTTCGTTACGCGGGCCCTGCTCATCGCGGTCCATGGCGGCTGGCCGGCCGGACGCTGGCCGGCGCTCGCGCGCGCATTCGCCGTCGGCGCCATCTACGACGCGGCGGTGACACTCTGGTTGCTGCTGCCGCTGACGCTCTACCTAACGCTTGCGACGTCGTCGTGGCTTGCGCGGCGCCTGAATCGGGCGCTGCTCTTCGCCACCGTCGCTATCGCAACGGCCGGCGCCCTGTTCGTCGCGGTGGCAGAGCTCGTGTTCTTCGGCGAGTTCGACGGGCGATTCAACTTCGTGGCGGTGGACTACCTCATTTACCCGACCGAGGTCGTCAATAACATCTGGGAGAGCTATCCGACGGGGTGGATGCTGGCGGGGGTCGCGCTCGTCGCGGCCGCTGTGGTGTACGTGTCGCGGCGCCCGCTTCGCAATGCGATCGACGCGGTGGCGCCGCTGCGCGCGAGATTCGGGATCGCGCTGGCGTACGTCGTCGTCCTTCTGGCCTTTTCGAGTCTCGCGCGGCCAAGCCTCGCGCACGTTTCGGATGATCGCGCCCTCAACGAGGTCGCGTCCAACGGCTACTACGCCTTCTGGGAGGCCTTCGAGGGTCAGGGCACGAGCTACGCCGCGCTGTACGCGAAACGCGACACGACCGAGACGCTTCCGCGGCTCCGCAGCCTCCTCACCGATGCCGCGTCGCCCGCGGCCGCGTTCACGCCGTGGACGTCGCTCCGCCACGTTACGGGGACTCGTCCGGTCCGCCGGCTCAACGTCGTCGTGGTGCTCGAGGAGAGCCTCGGCTCGCAGTTCATTGGCGCGCTTCATCCCGACGGTGGAGGGAACCTAACGCCCCACTTCGACTCGATCGCGAGCGAGGGTACGCTGATGACCCGGGCGTACTCGACGGGAAACCGGACGATCCGGGCGCTCGAGGCGACGACGTCGTCCCTCCCCCCGTTGCCCGGGATCTCGGTCGTGCGGCGGCCTGAGTCGGTGGACCTGTTCACGCTGCCCGCACTGCTCCGCTCACGCGGCTATGCCACGGAGTTCATCTACGGCGGCCGCGCGATGTTCGATGGGATGGGCGCGTACATGCGGAACAATGGCATGCAACGCGTCATCGAGCAGAACGACTACCCGAGCAGCGAATTCACGACGGCGTGGGGCGTATCGGACGAAGCGATCTTCGACAAGGCCCTGGCGGAGATGGATTCGCTGCACGCGACGGGGCGCCCGTTTTATACCCTCGTCTTGAGTGTCTCGAACCATCGGCCGTACACCTATCCCGCCGGCCGAATCGCCGCCGATCCCAACGAGCACAAGCGGGTGAACGCGGTGCAGTACTCGGATTGGGCACTCGGCCGATTCGTCCGCAACGCTCGAACGCACGCGTTCTTCGACAGCACGGTGTTCGTCCTCATGGGCGACCACGGCGCACGCGTGTACGGGGCGGCGGAGATTCCGCTCGCGAGCTACGCGGTGCCGATGCTCTTCTACGGACCGGGCATCGTGCCGGCGGGCGTCCGAGTCGACCAGGTGGCATCGTCGATGGACGTGCCGCCGACCATCCTCGGGCTGCTCGGCGGCGACTACGACTCGAAGTTCTTCGGGCGTGATGCGCTCTCGCCGCATGCGCGACCGGGTCTCGCCGTCATGACGCACAACAACGAGATCGCCCTCATGCGGGACAACCGCCTGGCCGTACTGGGGCTCCGCGGGGCAACGAGCGTGTACGATGTGGACGCCGGCGCGACCATGCACAAGGTCGTCACGCCGGATGCCGGCGCACGCGATCTGGTGGAAGACGCCATCGCCTACTTCCAGTCGGCCGACGATTTGTACCGTCGCGGGGAGTATCGATTCCATCCGCTCGCGCAGACCGTCGCGTCGTTAGGCGACCATCACGGGCAGGCGCGTTAGGCTGATCCTCGTGTCGGGCGGGCGGTTTAGCGACCTGCAGCGTTCAGGGGCGCGAGGAGCCGGAGGATCTCGGCGGCGATCGCGTCGTAGTCGCCGTCGAAGTGGTGGTGCCCCTTGCGCCTGTCCACCCGGACGGCGCTCGTGTCGGCGAGGCGGCACAGCGACTCCTTCTCGTCCTTCCCGTAGACACACAGCACCGGTGTCCCGCGAAGGCGCTCCAGCTCCGGGAGGATGGGCGGATCCGACGGCTTCGAGGTCTCGGTCAGCAGGTCGGTCCAGTGGAACTGGAAGCCGGCGCGCTCGGCCGGCCCGAGCAGCGCGACGAGCGCCAGCTCGGAGCGCAGGTCGCTCGGCAGCCTGTTGACGACGAACGGCGCCAGATCGGCTCCGCGCGAATACCCAACGACGGCGACATGCTGTACGGCCCACTGCGCCGTGTAGTGGCGCATCACGCGGGCGACATCTCCCGCCGCCTCGTCAGGCGTCCGCGCCTTCATGAGATAGGATCGCGTGTCGAGGCCGACCACCGCGACCCCCCGCGCGGCCAGATCGTCGGAAATGCGCCGGTCCAGCCCCGCCCAGCCCCCGTCGCCGCTCAGGAAAATCGTGACAGCGGTGGGCGACGGTGCCTTCGTCACCACCACGTGCAGGGGCAAACCGCCGACGTCATCGTCCCGGATTGCCGTTGGGTTCTGCGCCACCGCGGACGCCACCGCGGAGCCTAACGCCAACCATGCCGCCGCCGCGATCGATACCGCACGCCCGTTCATTTTCTCACCACGCCGACCAACCCACCCGATACGAGCCCCGTCACGTTCGCCAGAATTCGCGGAATGGCCAGACCGCCGGGAGCCGCGAGATATCGCGGTTCCCATTCCGGATCGAACTTCTCCTTGTACTGACGCAGCCCGCGGAAGTGGTAGAAGTGTTCGCCGTGCCGATACACCAGCGCGCCGAGGCGCTGCCATACCGGCGCGAGCGCACGGCGCTCGAAGCCGGAGAGCGGCGCCATGCCGAGATCGAACTCGCGGTAACCATCGTCCCGAGCCCAGAGCATCAGCTTCACGAACAGGTACTCCATGACGCCCCGAGGTGCCTGTTGCGAGAAGCGCATGAGGTCGACCGACGCCGTGTGCTTCGCCTCGCTCGTCCACACGTTGGCGAACGCGACGATCTCGCCCCCGCGCCAGGCAAGCGCGATGGGGAAGTTTCTGAGGTACTCGGCGTCGAAGAACCCGAGTGAGAATCCCTTTTCTCGCGTTTGCTTGGCGGCGAGCCAGGCGTCCGAGACCGCCTCGAGCGCCGGCAGGAGCGGCGGGACGTGCTCCGGCGGAACGATTTCGAACGTCGTTCCGCTCCGCTCCACATCGTGGAGCGTCCGGCGGAGTCCGCGGCGGCTCCCGCCTTCCAACGAGAATGTCGTGAGCGGCACATGGGCTTCTTCCCCGAGCTTGAGCAGCGTTAGCCCGAGGTCGATGCATAACGGGAGCAGGTCCCGCGTCACCTGGTAAAACACCGGCCAGCCACCGTGGCGGAGCGCGAGCTCACGGAACGCCCACACCAGCTCGGCATGCTCGGATTCCGGTCCGAGTGGATCGCCAAGGGCCACCCAGCTGCGGCCCGAGATGCCGTACATGATGAACGCGTTGCCGCTCTCGCTGAACAACAGCGACTTGTCGCCTAACAACGCGAGGTGTGCGCGGACGTCCGGGCCGCGACGCGCCACAGCCTTCGCTCGTGCGAGGTCCTCCGCACCTGGCGGCTCGCTGTGCGCAGGCGCCGGACGCAGAAGCCGGGCAAGCCCGAAGGCGATGACGACTGCAGCCGCGCCGGCCATGGCGCGCACAAAGCGCGGTGCGTCCGCCACGGCTGCAAAGTGCCAAAGCAGGCGGTGCGAGAAGACCGCGTGTCCGTACGAGAAGACACCAAGCCAAACCGTGCCAGCGAGCACCAGCGCCACCGCGGCGATCCACCCGGGCGTGAAGGGCTCGCTCGTGAGCGCGGCGGGACGGAAAAAGTGACGTCGCGCAGGCAGGAACGCGCCGAGCACAACGATGAGCGCGATGGCCTCCTCGTAGTCAGCGCCCTTCAGCAGCGAGCCCACGATGCCCACGACCAGCGCCAGCACCGTAAGATGGTACGCGACATCCAGTCTCCGACGGATGCCGTTCGCCAGCAGGATGAGGATCATCCCGGCCATGGTCGCGGCAAAGTGAGAGACCTCGATCACCGCGAGTGGGAAAAACGCGTCCAGCCATCGCAGCCGCGCATGAATGCCAGGCGTCGCGCCCGAAAACATGAGCAGCACACCCGCCGCGAACGTTGTCAGGCTCAGGAAGTACGGGATGGTTCCCGGCACCCATCCGCCGGCGACGCGCACGACGGACGCAACGGAGGATCGCCGCTTCGTCACCTCGTAGACCGCGAGGCCGACGGCCGCGATGGCGAACGGAATCAGGTAGTAGATCACGCGGTACGCGATGAGCGCGGGCAACACCGCCTCGGGCGGCGCGATCGGACGAAGCGTGAGCAGAACCACCGACTCGAACACTCCGAGACCACCCGGTACGTGGCTCACCAGCCCGAGCACCTGACCCACGACGAACACCTGCACCAGGGTGCCGACGCTGATACCGAATGGCGCGAGCAGCGCGTACAGGACGAGACTTGCGAGTAGCCAGTCCACCGCGGCCGTGATGATCTGCAGCGCCGCGAGGCGGGGGCCCGGAGCCGCGAACCGCCAGCCACCAATCGAAACCTGTCGCCGCGCCCGAACATTCCAGACGAAATACCCGAGCGGCACCGCGAGGAGGACCACGCCTAACGACCGCAGGATGGCCGCCGACGTCGGCACAAGCCCGGTGACAGGGACGCTTCCGGCGAGACAGGCCACGCCGCCAACGGTCGCTACGCCGAGCCAGAGCGTGACGGTCGTGAATGCGACGCCCTCGGCGACCTCCGCCGCCGAGAGTCCCCACGCGGTCCAGAAGCGATACCGGATCGACGCGCTGGCCAGCGCCGCCAACCCGATGGTCTGGCTGAACCCGTAGGCTATGAGTGATGTGAAGGTCGTGCGGCGCCACCCGAGCGGACGACCGATGTAGCGAAGCGCCAGCGCGTCGTACGCCGGCAGAATCGCATACGCAACCAGCGTCAGCACGCCGGCGAGGATAAGCGACCGAGTGGGTAGCGACCGGACCGCGGCGGCGACCTGGCGGTAGCGAAATGCGTGGAGCTGTGCGTGCAGGGAGAGGAGCGCGAGGCCACCGAGCGTAACGGCCACCGCCGGTACGAGCCATCCGCGGATGGAGTTGCGCTCGACCCCGGCTCGAGTGGCGCGCAAGAGAGTCGGTGCGGCCGCCGGCCCCGCATCACCCGGGGGCTCACGACGGACTCGCGGTTGCGCGTGAGAGGAACTCGGCCTAACGCTGGCGCCGGCGGTGCCCGGACGCGCACGCCTGGCGCGCCCGGGCGGAAGTACGGAAGACACCGTCTGTGGCGCCGGTCAAGTCGCCGGTCAGGATGGCTTCTTGGCGGAAGACTTCGTCGACGTCGACGCGGGCTTTTGCGCGAACTCGCCCGTGTTCGCATCGACGGTGGCGTGCATCGTCTTCGACTCGCCCTTCATCTTGTATGCAACTTCGTAGTACGCCTTCCCCGAGGCGTGGTGCAGCTTCGCCGACGTCACCGTGGCACCGGCTTCATTGGCAGCCACGATCTTCTTGGCGGAATCGGCACTGACGGGTAGCGCCTTGGCGGTCGACGTCTTCGACGACGACTTGGCGGCGGGTGCCTGCTGCGTAGCCGATGATTTCGTCGGCGTGGTGGACTTCGGCTGCTGGGCGCCAGCGACCGCGGCGGTCAGGGCGGAAGCAACCACGAGCACCAGTGCGTTGCGTGCGAGCATTCTCTCCTCCAATGTTGAAAGCAGCCGCATCGTGCGGCAGCATGTCCTCGTAACCGTTGCCAGAGCGGGCCGCGGTTGTTGGAGTGATGATGCGCGGCGCGAGCTAAACGACGGTTAACGTATTCGCAACGCACACGAGGCACGACGATCTATGCGGTTATTGCTGGTAGAGGATGACACGAAACTGTCCGACATGCTGGCGCGCAGCCTCCGCGAGCAGGGCTACGCCGTGGACGTGTCGTCCGACGGAACCGATGCCGTCTATCAGGCATCGGTCAACGAGTACGACGCGTTGATTCTCGATGTGAACCTGCCGAAGCAGAGCGGCCTCGAAGTCAGTCGAGCGCTGCGCACGAAGGGCCGCGCCATGCCGATCCTGATGCTGACGGCGCGTGACGCCATCAACGATCGCGTGACGGGGCTGGACGCCGGTGCAGACGACTACCTCGTCAAACCGTTCGAGCTCGACGAGCTCTACGCCCGGTTACGCGCACTGCTGCGACGCATGCCCGCGCTGCTGCCGACGACGCTCACCATCGACGACCTGGTCATCGACACGCGAGGCCAGGACGTCGCTCGTGGCGGGCGGCGCATCCCGCTCACGACCAAGGAATACGTGATGCTCGAGTATCTCGCGCGAAACGCCGGGCGTGTGATCGGCCGAGCCGAGCTGTGCGAGCATGTTTGGGATGCCAACCATGATCCGTTCTCGAACGCGATCGAGGTCTACATCAACCGCTTGCGGAAGAAGGTCGACGACGTCGGCGGCACGCCGCTCATTCACACGCGCCGCGGCGCCGGCTACCTGCTCTCGGCCGAGGGTGGCGAGCGCGGCACCGTGGCAACCGGGCGTCCGGCGAACCCCCGCCCCGACGAGGCAGATCGAGCCGAATGAAAGCCGCGGCGTCCATTCGCACGCGCCTCTCGGCGTGGTATGCGGGTGCGTTCGCCCTGCTCATCTCCGTGTTCGCGCTCGCCGGCTATGCGTTTCTCGGGCATACGACCCAGCAGCGCATCGATGAGTACCTCGCCGAGACCGCCGGCGCAGTTGCCGGCGCGATGGAGTTCGAGCGGGTGAGCGGCAAGCCGTTCGACACCATCACGGACGACGTACTGGAGGAGTTCCGGCTCCGCGACATCGCCGTCACGGTGCTCGACCGCCAGACGGACCGGATGTCGATGGTCGATCTCGTCGCGCGGCGGAGATCCACGCCTCCTCGCACGCACGCGGCGCAGCAGCTCCCGGACCTTCGGACGATCCTCGCCCGCACGAAGCCCGGTGACCCCACGACATTCGCGACGGGCTTCGGCGACGGTGGCCCCGTTCGCGTCGTTGCTCTCCCCTACCGGCTGGGACGCAGGAACATCGTCATCGGCGCCGCGCGATCGCTCGAGTCACAGGAAACAACGATGCGCGAGGCTCGTTATGCACTGGGGCTGGGAATTCCGCTCATGCTGTTGGTGGCGACGGCGGGCGGCAGCCTGCTCGCACGCAAGAGTCTCGAGCCCGTATCCGCAATTGCGGAGCAGGCAGCGCGAATCAGCGCGACGTCGCTGCACGAGCGCGTCGCCGTTCCAAACCCGCGCGATGAGCTGGGCCGTCTGGCCGCGGTGCTCAACGACCTGCTCGGGCGACTCGACAGCTCGTTCGACGAGCAGCGCAGGCTCATGGCGGATGCATCGCACGAGCTGCGTACGCCGGTGGCCATCATCAGCGGTGAGGCGGAGCTTGCGCTGTCACGAGACACGCGGTCCACCGAGGAGCTGCGCGAGGCCCTCGAGCGCGTCCGCGGCGAGAGCGATCGGCTGAAGCGAATCGTCGACGATCTCTTCCTGCTAGCGCGTGCGGAATCCGGCGACTCGATCATGGTGCCACGCGAGGTGTACCTCGGAGAAGTCGCGGCAGACTCGGTGCGCGCCGTGCGCTCCCTCGCCGAGCGGAAGCAAGTCGCCCTGGCGTTCACCGGAAGTGAGGACCTTCCCTTCCGCGGTGATGAAGCGCTCCTGCGGCGGCTCTTCGTCAATCTGCTGGACAACGCCATCAAGTACACGCCGCCCGGAGGCGACGTGACACTGTCGGCGCGACGCCAGAATGGCGACTACCTCGTCACGGTCGCCGACACCGGCCCGGGAATTCCGCCGGAGGCACAGCCGCACATCTTCGACCGGTTCTACCGATCGGATCGTGACCGACGCGCCTCGGCAACGAGCGGCGCGGGCCTTGGGTTGGCCATCGCGTCGTGGGTGGCGCAGACGCATGGTGGCAGCGTGTCACTGGAGTCGTCGGACAGCACGGGCTCCCGGTTCGCGGTGCGATTCCCTCTTTCCGCGCTCTCTTCCAACTGACGCTCGTCACGCGCGCCGAGCCTCCGCCGCTCGGCCAGCGCTCGATGCGTTGCGGTGACAGCCAGACAGGCGTCTGCTAACCGCACATGCCTACCATCCTTCACGTCGACGAATCGTCCGTCGGGTTACTTCTCGAAGCTACACTGAATCGGGCCGGTCATCGGGTCTTCAGTGCAGGCAACGTTGTGGAAACCCTCCAGGTGCTCGCCCGCGAGCTTGTGGACCTCATCATCTATGATGATGCGACGCCGGGACTGACCGAGTTGGAGTTCCTGACGCTGCTACAGCGCGAGCGCTACGACGTGCCTGTGATCGTGCTCACAGATTGCGCGAGCATCGAGCACGCGGTGACGGCGATGAAGGCGGGCGCAATCGACTACATCCCCAAGCCGGTCAACCCACAGCAGGTCCACCTCGCCGTCGAACACGCCCTCGACTTCGCGCGACGGCAGAGAGCGAACGAAACACCGCGCGGACAACTGACCGCTATCGGCACCTCGGGTCACGGTGCTGCCCCCGTGCCGATTCCACCAGGCGCGGTCGTGCTCACGTCACTCAACATCGATGAAGCCGAGCGCGCGCTCATCCTGCGGGCTCTGGAAGTGGCGAAGAACAACCGCACGCGCACGGCCCATCTCCTCGGCATCAGTGTCCGCACGCTGCGGAACAAGCTGAACGGCCCGCGTCGGATCGAGGTCGCCTAGTTAGGCAGTGACCGGTTAGGCGGTGGCGAGCGATCGCAGGCGATCGCGCGTCCACGCGAGTGATTGCATGTAACACGCTGCAACCTGCGCAGCATCGATTCCCATGCGCTGTGCGAGCCGGCCGACCGTCGCCCATAAACCTTGTTCGTACGCTTCGGTCAACGACAACGCGACCGCGTAGGGACCAACGCGCGATACGAGCGCGTCGCGAAGCGCCGGAGCTGGTGCGATCGCTTTCAGCAGATCCGGCATTGGCGTCCCGGAAACCGAATCCAGCAGCGAGAGGAGCCCGACGAGAAACAGGGACCGCGACTCGCCATCCCAACAGCTTGGTCCGGCCAGGAGCTCGCACATTCGCGCACGCTGCACGGCAAGATGAAACACCTCGCGGTTGGCGGTCCCGCGGGCCGTCGAGTTGATGATGCGAAGCAGGTCGGCAAGAGCAGGATCGGCGCTGGACTCTGCGCCCGGTCCGGTGTGGCTCCAATCATCGCGCATGACGTTCACCGCGCGTACGATGCCCATCTCGTCGCTCGTCAGCTCGCGGCTCGCTACCAATTCGGGTTGCGCATAGTAGCGCCCCTGAAAGAGCTCGTAGCCCAATCCCGCGCACGTGGCGCGCGCCTCGGCTGTCTCCACGCGCTTTGCGAGGAGGCGAACGTCGTAGACAGCAAGCCGCTGCGCGAGCTCATCGAGCGTCGCGGGCGATTGGTTCGACACATCGACCTTCACGATCGACGCCAGCTCGAGAAGCCGTCTGCAGTACGAGCTCCACACGAAGTCATCCAGCGCAAGCGTGTAGCCGTCTTCGACCAGCTCTTCGCACGCCTGCTCCAAGACACCGTCCGACTTCACGCCCACCGGTACGCCGACGACGACGGCATCGTGGGAAATCGGGGCGCACGCGTACGCGAGCAGCATCTCACGCGTGAAGCTGATGAACGCCGGTCGACCGGACGTCAGCTTCTCGAGTCCGAGGTCGACGCACGCGCGCACGATCGACGGCGGAATCGGTCTTCGCCCGCCCCGGTTCGCTATCGCCTCGGTCGCCGCGGGATGATACAGCAGCTCGTACCCCGCCACTTCGTCGTTGCTGCCGAAGACCGGCTGCCGCACAACGCACGCGGCGTCGACCGGCAACGGTCGACCCGACGCTCCGGAGGCTCTCGCGGCTGGCGCGGACGGCGCGGACTTCCACGGCTTCACACCAGAGTGACTCGTGCGGCGCGCCGCGCGTCACGACGGCCATCCGTCGGTGTGGCGCGAACTTGTGTCACCCTTCCCGTCCCGGTAATCTTCACGGCGTTAACCGGGCATGTTCCTGTATTGCGCTCGTAGCTCAGCTGGATAGAGCGTCGGCCTCCGGAGCCGAAGGTCACAGGTTCGAATCCTGTCGAGCGCGTGTTCAAGGGGCCACCGGCCTGCGGCCGGGGCCCCATTGTGCTATCAGCCATCGGCCATCAGCTCAACCCTCCGGACGCTTCTTCCGCCGTTTGAGCTGATGGCTGATGGCCGATGGCTGATGGCTCAGACCTAGCACGCGGCTTGCTCCCCGTACGATCGTGCCATATCGCGCTCTCCGCTGGCGAGACCTTCTCCCCGGCGCCATCACCCTTGGCGTCCTTCTGGTCTCGACGGCCGCAACCCTGAAATACGCTCGGCTCGGGATGCTCCACGGCCGCACCGTGCGTTATTACGCTGCGTTCGGCAGCGCGCGGAATGTCCTGGGTGGCACCGAGGTCTGGATCAGCGGCACCAAGGTTGGACGCGTGAAGAATGCTCACTTCGCGCCTCCGACGGCGGACACCTCGACCCGTGTCATCATCGAGTTCGAGGTCCTCGCGAAGTATCGCGACCAGATCCGCGAGAACACGGTCGCTCGACTCGGCACCGGGACACGCGTGATGGGCCAAACCGTCCTCAGTCTCACTGTCGGTACGCCCGACGCGCGTGTGGTTCCGCAGGACGACACGATTCGCGGGGTCCCCGCGGCCGATGTCCAGACGCTCGCGGCGAGCTATGGGGACGTCGCGAAGGAAATTCCCGAGCTGGTGGCCAACGTGAAGGTGCTTTCCTCGTCCCTCGCGTCCGCGCGCGGGACGATCGGAGCACTCACGGCGCTCGACGCGCCCAAGCGATTCGAGACGTTGCTCGACAACGCGTCGCGATTCACCGAGCACGCCATGTCCAGCAAAGGCACGCTGGGGCTCGCCCTGGAACGCGGTCAAATCATCGCGCGCGCGCGGGCTGCCACCGCGCAGGCCGATTCCGTGCGTGCCCTGCTCGCGAGCAATCGCAGCTCCTTCGGACGCTTCCGACGGGACTCGACGCTGCTGCGCACGGTCGCCGACCTCCGTGATGAGCTGTCGATCACGGCTGCGCTGCTTGCTTCACCCGATGGCTCCCTCACGCGCTTCGGCCAGGACTCGATCATCGCCGTGCAGACTACCGAAATGTCGAAGCAGATGACCGAGCTCTTCGCGGATATCAGGAAGCGACCGTTCCGTTACATCACCTTCTGATCCCGCTCGCTCGCCGCTCCACTTGACCCTGTTCCGAGCGCGTAATAGCTTGGCCGTCCTCGACGTGGCCGCTCGCAGCATTTCCTCTGGCGAGTCGCGGCCGTCGCCCCTCGCCCCAACCGCCTCCTCCCTCCGCGCGTCGTTCCTCATCCCACCTGGGCGCTCGGCACACCTAACGCCGCGGCCCGTTGTCGCCCGGATTCCATCGCCCGTGGATATCGCTGAACTGAAGCGGAAGTCCGTCGCCGAGCTGCAGGAGCTGGCCGAAGGACTCAACATCGCCAACACGTCGGGGCTGCGAAAGCAGGATCTCATCTTTCGCATCGAGCAGAACCTGCTCGACTCTGAGACCGTGCTCCGCGGTGAAGGCGTCCTCGAGATTCTCCCCGAAGGCTATGGGTTCCTGCGGAGCCAGGATTGGAACTACCTGTATGGCCCTGACGACATCTACGTCTCACCCTCGCAGATCAAGCGATTCGACCTGCGCACCGGCGACGCGGTGCTCGGCCAGGTCCGGCCGCCGAAGGAATGGGAGCGATACTTGGCCCTGTTGAAGGTCGAATCCATCAACGGCGACTCGCCTGAAGTCGCCAAGCAGCGCGTCCCGTTCGACAATCTGCGTCCGCGTTATCCTGATGAGCGGCTGCGGCTCGAGGACGGCGACCTGAGTATGCGCGTAGTCGACCTCATCACACCGCTCGGGAAGGGGCAGCGCGGCCTCATCGTCGCGCCGCCCCGCGCCGGCAAGACGATTCTGCTGCAAAAAATGGCGAATGCCATCGCCGCGAATCACCCAGAGGTCTCGCTCATCATCCTGCTCATCGACGAGCGACCTGAAGAAGTGACGGACATGCTTCAGAGCGTGCAGCGCGCGGAGGTCATCAGCTCCACGTTCGATGAGCCGGCCGATCGCCACGTCCAGGTCGCCGACATGGTGATCGAGAAGGCGAAGCGACTCGTCGAGCACGGCAAGGATGTCGTGATCCTGCTCGACTCCATCACGCGGCTTGCCCGGGCGCACAACACGATTGCGCCGCACACGGGCAAGATCCTCTCCGGCGGGGTAGAAGCCACGGCCCTGCACAAGCCCAAGCGGTTCTTCGGATCCGCCCGAAACATCGAAGCTGGCGGGTCGCTCACGATCGTCGCCACCGCGCTCATCGAGACCGGGTCGCGAATGGACGAGGTGATCTTCGAGGAGTTCAAGGGAACCGGGAACATGGAGCTCGTGCTCGACCGGAAGATCGCGGACCGTCGCATTTTCCCCGCGATCGAGATCAACAAGTCAGGCACGCGTAAGGAAGAGCTTCTCCTCACTCAGGAGGAGATCAATCGGGTGTTCCTCCTGCGTAACTTTCTCGGCGACATGCCGCCGGACGAGTCGATCGTGTTTCTGCTCAAGCAGCTCATGCGATCGAAGAACAACAAGGAATTCTTTGTGCAGATGGCGCAAGGCGGCTAACGCCGCCACGCTATCAGCCATCAGCCATCAGCCATCAGCTCAAACGACGAAGTTCGATTCCCGATTCCCGATTCCCGGCTCCTTATTCCCGATTCCCTATTCCCGACGCGCCTGCTGGCGATTGACTATGGCGACCGCCGTATTGGTCTCGCCGTGAGCGATCCGACCGGCACAATCGCATCGCCTGCCGGGTTCATCGAGCGTCGGCGGGGGAAGCGACCGCCGATTGCGGAGATGATCCGGCGCGGGGAAGCGCTCGAGGTCCAGGGGTATGTGGTCGGCCTGCCGCTCGACGCTAACGGCGACGATACGCCACGTGCGACGGAAGTCCGCCACATTGCGGCCGAGCTCGAGAAACGGACCGGCCTGCCCGTGCGTCTCGTGGACGAGCGCTACACTACCGCCATAGCGCTTCGCACTGTCCGCGAGCTCGGCGGGTCCACTCGCGGCCGACGCGGGGATGTCGACTCGCTCGCGGCCACCGTCCTTCTGCAACATGCGCTCTCGCTTACTCGTTAGGCGCTGTATTCCCGTCGTCGCGGCCGCTCTGGTCGCCACCGGCGCTGGCTGCGGCTCATCGAACGACGGCACCGTCCGGGTGACCATTCCCTCCGGGTCGAGCTTCAGCGCAGCGGTCGACTCGCTCGCGCGCGCGAGGATCATCGCCTCGCCACGACTCTTTCGGCTGTACGCGTCCGCACGCCACCGCGATCGCGATCTCAAGGCCGGAACCTACGTGCTCGACCGAGGCGTATCGTGGAGTACCGTGCTCGATGCCCTCACGCGCGGGAAGGGTCTCGTTCACACAGTGACGATACCGGAGGGCTTTGCGCTCTCGAGCATCGCACCGCTCCTCGGCCGCGCGCTCTCGGTCCCGCCGGAGTCCGTGATGGTGGCCGCGAGCGACTCGGCGCTGCGCCGTCGGTTGGATGTCCCGACGCCATCGCTCGAGGGATACCTGTTCCCCGACACCTATACGTTCACCGAAGGCACCTCGGCCGGAGAAGCGGTCGGCATGCTCGTCGCCCGCTTCGAGAAGGTGTGGAAGCCAGAATGGACCGGCCGTCTGCAGGCGCTCGCGATGTCGCGTCATGACGTCGTCACGCTCGCCTCGATCATCGAGAAGGAGGCACGTCTGGCGGAGGAGCGGCCCGTCATCTCCGCGGTGTATCACAACCGCCTCAAGCGCGGGATGCTCCTGCAGGCCGACCCCACCGTGCAGTACGCGTTAGGCAGGCACGTCGACCGCGTGCTGTACAAGGATCTCGAGGTCGACTCTCGCTACAACACGTACAAGCACGCCGGCCTCCCGCCGGGGCCGATCGCCTCACCCGGCGCCGCAAGCATCCAGGCCGCGCTCTACCCGGCGGACGTTCCGTACCTGTACTTCGTCGCGGCCCCGGATGGGCACCACGAGTTTCGTGAGACGTTTGCCGAGCACACCGAAGCCCGCGCCCAAATCCGCCGCGAGCACCCCCCGCGTCCATCAACGCGGTAGTGCACCCGGCGCCTGCGCCAGACCCCAGCCAGCACCGCGTACTTGAGCGATTCCCATCTGGCCACCTTCCGCGGGCTCCCGGCGATTCCCGATTCCCTCAGACTGGTCGCGATAACCGACGACCTCAGGGACGGCATCGACGGCCTCGGCGCGCGTGCAGCCGCGGCCGTGCGGGGCGGTGCGACCATGATCCAGCTTCGACTCAAGGATCTGGATCCGCGCGACCTGCTCCTCGCGGCCCGCGCGCTGGTATCGCTCCCCGTTCCCGTGATCGTCAACGACCGGGCGGACGTCGCGCTGGCTGCCGGTGCAGCGGGTGCTCACATCGGCGTCGGTGACGTTCCGGCCCTCGCGCTCCGCCGAGTGATGCCACCCGGGTTCATCATCGGGGCGTCGGTTGGGACGGACGACGAAGTCGCCGCCTCCGCGGGGGCCGACTATGTGGGGATCGGTCCCGTGTTCCCGACCACGACCAGGACCGACGTCGGGGTCGCGCTCGGCCTCCCTGAGTTCACGCGCCTTGCGCAGCGCACGGGGCTCCCGGCGGTCGCGATCGGAGGCATCAACGCGTCGAACTATCGGGACGCGTTAGGCGCCGGAGCCTGTGGCGTCGCGGTCATCAGGGCGATCTTTGCCGCCCCCGATCCAGAGCGCGCGGCGAGGGAGTTGTCGTCCGCCACCGGAACTTGAGCTTCGGCACTGAGCCCTCTGCTTGCTTTGTTGACCGCGGGAGTCGTCGCGGCCTCGGCCCGTGGTCTTCGCGCAGGGCGGCCATCACCTGATCGAACACCGGAGGGGACAGGAACAGGTCGATGAGATCCGGATCGAACTGGGTTCCCCGACCGGCCATCAATTTCTCGGCCGCTTCCTCGGTTCCCCGTGCCGAGCGATACCGGCGGCCGTAGGTGATTGCGTCGAATGCGTCGGCAATCGAGACGATCCGCGCCGAGAGCGGGATGGCCGCGCTGCGAAGGCCGCGCGGATATCCGGTTCCATCCCACCGCTCGTGGTGCGAGAGTATGCCGGCGGGCAGATCAGGGTAGAACGCCGCGAGCGGGGCGAGCACGTTGGCGCCGCGGTCGGGATGCGTTCGCACGGCCTCGCGTTCCTCCGGCGTCAGGTTCGAGTCGTCGTGAATGATGTCGAACAGCGCCTCGTCGATCTTGCCGACGTCATGGAAGAGGGCGATGCGCTCGACGTTCCGGAGGGCGCGCTCGGCCAAGTCGGCGGCGTCGGCGAGGATGAGTGCATAACGAGCGACGCGGCGGACGTGCGCGCCGGTTTCTCCGTCGTTGGCGTCGATCGCGCGCAACAGGGTTTCGAGCACGGCGGCGGCGAGACGCTCGGCCATAAGGCGTCGTTGCCGCTCGCGAATGAGCAGGGCGCCGGCTGCCGCTCCCGCCGCGAGGCCAAGATAGCGAAGCATGGGGCGGAGGTAGGGAAAAAAACGGGCCACCCGTTAGGGTGACCCGTTCTTGAGGTGCCGGCAACGGCCTACTCTCCCGCGACCTCTCGGTCGGAGTACCATTGGCGCTGTAGGGCTTAACGACCGTGTTCGGGATGGGAACGGGTGTGGCCCCTACGCTCTAATCGCCGGCGAATTTTTTGTTCGGCTGACGCTGATGAAGCGAAAAGAAGAGGAAAGAGGTAGACGTGGTCGCATCGCGCGTGCGATGCGCACTCATGTATTGCGTGCTCTGCGGTTGAGAATCACTCCAGCGTGACGCGAGTCATGCTGGGAGTAGTCAAGCCGCACGGGCGATTAGGACCGCTGCGCTCGGAGGTGGTTGCCCACCGTCCACGGGCGGCCTATCGACGTCGTCGTCTCCGACGGCCCTTCAGGGAGCTCGAAGCTCCGGGAGTGTTCATCTCGGGGGCGGCTTCCCACTTAGATGCGTTCAGCGGTTATCCGCGCCGACCATCGCTACCCGGCGCTGCGCCTGGCGGCACAGCCGGGACACGAGCGGGTCGTCCGACTCGGTCCTCTCGTACTAGAGTCCGCGCCCCTCAACACTCCAACGCCCACAGCGGATACAGACCGAACTGTCTCACGACGTTCTGAACCCAGCTCATGTACCACTTTAACCGGCGAACAGCCGGACCCTTGGGACCTTCTCCAGCCCCAGGATGTGATAAGCCG
>Ga0307408_100001607_pt1 | contig 16708 bp, 16 predicted proteins | sample 322Cmetagenome_FD_202116 | JGI IMG/M metagenome (GOLD analysis project Ga0307408, IMG submission 202116) | Maize rhizosphere microbial communities from greenhouse at UC Davis, California, United States - 322HYB-C-3 | ecosystem: Host-associated > Plants > Roots > Rhizosphere > Soil | place...
CATGCGTGCCGACCACACTGGCCAGGGTGCCGAGCGCCTTGGCCCCGGTGAAAACCACCGGCGGGTTCGACGCATCGATAGCCATCACCTGGCGGTAGTCGATGAAGGGACGCTTTTGCAACTCGGCCACGGCTTGCGCCGGCGTCAATCCGCTGGCGAGCAGTTCCAGGGCGAGCGGGCCCAGGTCCGGATCGGTGATGTTCTGGCTGGCGGCGGCGCCCACGTGCGTGCGGCCGCGGATGCAACGCGAAGCGACCGCGGGGGAGGACGAAGCAACGGCGGCACCGAACTGCCCGGTGGCCGGGCAGCGCGCGATGATGGAGAACGTCATGGGGCTCAGTCGGGAATCATGGCAGTGGCATCGATTTCCACCAGCCATTCCGGACGGGCCAGGGCAGACACCACGATGCCTGTCGACACGGGGAAAACCCCTTTCAGCCAGCGGCCCACGACGAGATACACGGCCTCGCGGTAACGCGGATCGATGATGTAGATCGTGATCTTGCAGATGTCCTGGAGTTCGCCGCCGGCCTCCTTGAGCAGCATCGCTATGTTCGCCATGGCCTGCTCCGCTTGACCGCTGACATCGCCGATGCAGACGCTCTCGGACGTTTCAAGGTTCTGTCCGATCTGCCCTCGCAGGAAAACGGTGCGGCCTCGAGCGACAACGGCTTGGCAAAGGTCGTTGTCGAGCTTCTGTTCCGGGTACGTGACCTTGGTATTGAAAGGCCGGATGCGGGTGTGTTTCATGTTGCTGGGAGCTGATGACGGGAATGGCAATGGTCATCGGCGCCGGGCATCGGTGCCATTTGTATTTTCCGGGCGACCGTTTAGGAATTTCCGAGCTTTGCCCGCCGGCCCGCGCCCATCGGGAAAATTGAGGCACCTCTAAGTAAAAGGCGACTTGGCCGCAAGTCTCGAGTTCCACATCATCCGGTCGCTGAGGTGAGTGGACATGGTGCTGGCGTAGTGCTTGCACCCTCAGGCAGCTCACCGACGGATTGCCAGCTCCGACCAACGTTCAACTTTTCGATCTGAGGGTTTTCAATGATTCGCAAGCTTTTGACACTGTGCGTGCTTTCCGCCACGCTGGCCGCCACATCGGCCTATTCGCAGGACAACGCCCTGGTGGTGAGCACATGGGGTGGCAGCTTCCGCGACCTCATCGACGAGAACATCGGCAAGGAGTTCACGAAACAGACCGGCGTGCCGGTGAAGTACGTGACCGGCGGCACCATCGACCGCCTGAACAAGGCCAAGCTCGCCTCCAAGCCCGAAAGCGACATCACGTTCACGACCTCCCATGTCGGCTGGCTCTACGTCAACAGCGACCTGTTCGAGCAGCTCGACAACAGCAAGATCCCGAACGCCAGCCGCCTGGTCGACCGCGCCAGGATCAGCCCGTACCACATCGGCAGCTGGGCCTATGTGTATTCCATCGGCTATCGCGCCGACCTGCTGCCGCCCAGCGTCAAATTCGAAAGCTGGAATGACCTGTGGAATCCGGCCCTGAAAGGCAAGATCAGCGCCCCTGACTTCGACCCCAGCCATTTGATTGCGGTTTCCGCCATGCTGTCGGGCGGAGATGCCAGGTCCTGGGAAAAAGGCCAGGACAAACTCAAGGCGCTCAAGCCCAACTTCAAGGCCTTCTATACCAACGACGCCAATGCGCAGCAATTGATCGCCACCGGGGAAACGCCCGTGGAAGTCATTCTCTCGATGAACGCGTACCACATGGCCAGCCAGGGCGTGCCGGTCAAGGTGGTCATGCCCAAGGAAGGAGCGGTGCTCGGCGTTGACACCATGGCCATCATGAAGGGAAGCACCAAGGCCGACCTGGCCCACAAGTTCCTGAACATTGCGCTGTCGCCCGAAGTGCAGTCAAAGATCGTGGCTTCGAAGAAGGCCAGCCCGGTCGTCGACAACGCGACGGTTTCGGCCGAAGACGCCAAGCTGCCCGGCGTGTTCACCACCAAGGCACAGTGGGACACCCAGACCATCGTCATCGACAACAAGCTGCGCGCCGAGAAGACTGCAGAGTGGCGCAAGTGGTTCACCGAGAACATCATGAACTGACCCCGCTGGGTCTCTGGAACAAGGTTCAGGAATGCGCTCCGATCTACGGGCCTGGCTGGTATCCCCGGCCGTCATTGTTGCGATGGGCATCGCCGTCTCGCTGGCCGCGGTGTTCCAGTTCAGCTTTCGGGCGTTTGTCCCCGGCTCACTGGATGTTGGCGGGCTGACCTTTGCCAATTTCTCCGGCATGGGCAAGTCGATCTATCTCGATGCGTTTGCCAACACCTTGCTGCTGAGTGTGGAGACGACGGTGTTCTCGCTTGTCGCCGCTTATCCCCTGGCCTACGCCCTGGTTCGCGTGAAGAACCGGGCTCTCAAATCCTTCATCCTGATCGTTTCGATCACGCCGCTGTTCCTGGGTGAAATCGTCCGGACCTACTCGTGGATCGCCGTCCTGGGCAGCAACGGCTTCATCAACGGCACCTTGCGAAAGCTCGGCTTGATCGAATGGCCGTTCGAACTCATGTTCACCCACCTGGGCGTGCTCGTCGCGCTGGTGCACGTGACAATTCCCGTGGTGGTCCTGATGCTCGCCACGGCGATCTCGCACATCAACCGCGACTATGAAAAGGCCGCGCAAAGCCTGGGCGCGGGCCCCGTCAAGACTTTCGTCACGGTCACGCTGCCTCTTTCGATGCCGGGCATTCTGGCCAGCATCACGACCGCCTTTGCCTGGACCTTCAGTGCCTTTGCGACGCCCCAGATGATTGGCGGAGGCCGCGTGCCCACGGTGTCGACCCTGGTCTACCAACTCGGCTTTTCCTCGATGAATTTTCCGCTGGCAGCCAGCCTGAGCGTGATGGGGCTGCTGATGACGACCGCGGCGCTCTTTGCCTTGGGACTCCTGACGAAGCGACTGAAGACCGTTGGAGGACACTGAAATGAAGATCCGAAGTTCCCTGCCTCTGCCGCTGCGTGTTGCCGGGCCGCTCCTGATCGCCATCCTGCTTGCATTCGTATTGTTGCCGGTGGTGGTGGTGACGATCGCTGCATTCAACGAAAAGGCGATCCTTGCTTTTCCGCCTGAATCGTATTCACTCAAGTGGTTTGCGCGGGTGTTCAGCTATCCGGATTTCCAGGAAGGATTTCGCTCGAGCATGGTCGTCACCGGATGGTCTTCTTTCCTGGCTTTGGTGATCGGGACCTGTCTATCCATCGCCGTGAAACGGTTGGAATTCAGGGGCAAGCAGCTCCTTCTCGCGATCCTGCATTCGCCGCTGGTGGTGCCGCATTTCACGTTGGGGCTGGGCCTGCTCATCCTGGTGTCGCAGACCTCGGTGCAACGTGGATACGGCATCGTCATCCTGTGCCACGTCATGCTGGTGCTGCCCTTTGTGCTCAGGAGCGTCTATGTCTCCATGGAGAACCTGGACGAGCGGCTCGAGCAGGCGGCGGCCAGCCTGGGCGCGTCGCCGGTGAAGACGCTTTTCACCGTCACGGTTCCTCTTTTGGCTCCGGGACTCTTCGGCGGATGGCTGTTCGCCGCCATCATGTCATTCAGCGAATTCACTGCATCGCTTTTCGTGACGACACAGGACACGCAGACGCTGCCGGTGGCCATGTACAACTATGTTCGGGAGTTTGCCGACCCGACCCTGGCGGCGCTCTCCGCTGTCTACATTGCGGTGACGGCGGCACTGCTTGCGTTTGCCAACTATTTTCTGGGCTTGGGAAAAGTCCTCAACATCGAGGACAACCATTAGCGTGGCGCTGCGGGTGGGGACGACTGCAGTGGCGGTGCTCCCCTGGCTGTCGATCGGGTTTCTTTGACTGAATCTTCGCGTCCTTTCGGGCCAGCGCGCAACCAGAATCAGCGGGCTACCCGGCTTGAAGAGCCTCCGGTACGACTTCGAGCAGGAACATGCCCTGCTCACATTAATGCGGGGAATTGCCCAGGCATAGAAGGCGTTCGCAGCCGGGAATGCGCCATGCCATTGGCGCAAAACGCCCGGTCGCAGCAGGGTCTTGCGCAGGGCCGCAGCTTCGGGTGCTGTAGCGTGGCGTCGGCAGCCCGGCCACCCTTGGCATCGTCCCGTCACCATGAAGCCCCCGAATGCAGCAACAAGTCATCTCCGCCCACGACATCTTCCCGCACATCCGCATCGTCATGGGCATGGTGATCGGCCTTGGCGTGACGCGGCTCTTGTCGGGCGTGGCGCGCATCGTGCAGCACCCGGCGCAATACCGGCTCTATGCGGTGCATCTTGCCTGGGTGGCTTCGGTGCTGCTGGCGCTGGTGCATTTTTGGTGGTGGGAGTTCGGCCTCTACCAGATCGAGAGCTGGACCTTCGGCACCTATGCCTTCATCGTGAGCTACGCGATCGTCCTGTTCCTGCTGTGCGCGCTGCTCTTTCCGGACAGCATGCGCGACTACGCGAGCTATGAGGACTATTTCTATGCCCGGCGCGCCTGGTTCTTCGGCCTGCTGGGTGCGACCTACCTGCTCGACGTGGTCGACACGCTGATCAAGGGCGAGGCGCACTTCGCACGCTTTGCGCTGGAGTACCTGATCCGCACGCCGGTGCTCGTGACCCTGTGCATCGTGGCGGCCAGGACGGCGAGCCAGCGCTTCCACATCGTCTTCGTGGCGGCCACGCTGGTCTACCAGCTGTCGTGGATCTTCAGGCTCTTCGACACATTGAACTGAGGGTACCCCGTGCGCTTCCGGCTGACGCGCGCATCGGCGGCAGCCTACGTTGAAAACCAAGGTCCTCACATTCAAATGGCGCCGACGTCGAACGGGGACCGAGGCGTGCCGTGCGTCTTGCCGTCGGCGGATCAGGAGACAGCCATGCGCACCCACGACGAGAAGAAGAACAACGGCGAGGCAAGCCATGCCTTCCATGACGACGAAAGCGATCCCCCGCAAGCCCTGACCGGCACCACCCGGCGCGCGCTGCTGCGCAGCGCCGTGCTGTTCGCGATGTTCTCGGGCAGCGGCATCGGCCTGACCGCCTGCGGCGGGGGCGGCGGCGGAGGAGGAGGGGGCATCGGCATCGGTGGCGGAGTGGGGGGTGGGCGTCCGCCCGACGGACCCAACTCGGTGTTCAAGCACGGGATCGCGAGCGGCGATCCCTTGTCCGACCGCGTGATCCTCTGGACCCGCGTGACGGCCTCCGCGCCGGGCACCCTCAACGTCGAATGGGAAGTGGCCAGCGACGAACGCTTTGGCATCATCGTCGCGCGCGGCACCGCGAGCACCGGCCCCGAGCGCGACTACACGGTCAAGGTGGACGCCATGGGGCTCCAGCCGGCCAGCACCTATTTCTATCGCTTCTTCATGGGCAACGACCGCTCGCCCATCGGCCGCACCCGCACGCTGCCGGTGGGCGGCGTATCGCAGGCCAGGCTGGCGGTGGTGTCCTGCTCCAATTTCCCGAGCGGCTACTTCAATGTCTATGCCGACATTGCCAAGCGCACCGACATCGACGTGGTGCTGCACCTGGGGGACTACATCTACGAATTCGGCCGGGTGGGCTTTGCCTCGCAGCTGGCGATTGCCATCGACCGCGAGTCGAGGCCCGACCACGAGATCCTGACGCTTGCGGACTATCGCCTGCGGCATGCGCAGTACCGCACCGACGGCGACCTGCGCGCCCTGCATGCGCGGCTGCCCATGATCGCGGTGTGGGACGACCACGATCTGGCCGACAACGCCTGGTCCGGCGGGGCCGAGAACCACGACGAAGCGACCGAGGGCAGCTTTGCGGCACGGCGCGCGGCGGCCGTGCAGGCCTACCACGAGTGGCTGCCGACGCGGCTGCCCGACCCGGCCAATCCGCTGCGGATCTACCGCTCCTTCGACTTCGGCACGCTGGCTTCGATGCACATGCTCGACACCCGGCTGATCGGCCGCGACAAGCAGGTCACGCTTTCGCAGTACCTAGCCGGCGAGGCTTCGGCGCCGACGCGGCAGCTGATGGGCCAGCCTCAGGTGGACTGGCTGTCCCAGCGCATGGCCGCATCGCCCTGCACCTGGCAGGTGCTCGGCCAGCAGGTGCTCATGATGCGCATGGTCATTCCCTTGAGCATCGCGACCGACTTCAGCCTCGAGACGCTGACCGCCTACCTGACGGCGCAGGCGCTTCCGGACTCCGCGCGCAGCGACAGCCAGCGCGCGCTGATCACGCAGCAGAAGGTACCCTACAACCTGGACGCGTGGGACGGCTACCCTGCCGCGCGCGATGCCGTGCTCGCCATGGCGCGCAACCAGGGCAAGAACCTGATCTCGCTGGCCGGCGACACGCACAATTCATGGGCCGGGAACCTCACCGACAACACCGGGCAGCGGGTCGGCGTGGAGTTCGGCACTTCGTCGGTGTCGTCCCCGGGCTTCGAGCGCGCGTTGCCGCTGATTGCCAACGACCTGCTGTCCGATGGCTTCCGGCGCATGATCGACGACCTGCGCTATGCCGAGACCAGCAAGCGCGGCTATGCCGTGCTGACGCTCACGCCGGCCGAGGCGCGCTGCGACTACATCGAGGTCAGCACGGTGCTGAGCCGCGATTATTCGGTGAGGACGGCCGCCACGCTGCGCGTGCTGCCCGGTGCCGACAACCTGCAGGTGCTCGCTGCCTGAACATGGGTGGTGGGTGGCGCGCCGCCGTCAGGATCGCGCCACCAGGCCGCGGATGTAGGCCTCGAGCGTCGTCGAGCCGCGCAGGGCATCGCCTGGCATGTCGAAGCCGCTGTCGACGCTCACCGCGGTCATCCGCGCGTACGAGTCGGCGGCCGCTTCGGAAAAGCCGAGGCCGCGGTACGCTTCCTTCCACTTGTCGCGCGGCGTGACGTCGAGCTCCACCGGCCGGCCGAGCGCCTGCGAGAACGCCCTTGCCACGTCGGCCGAGGTATAGCGCCGCGGGCCCTCCACGTAGCGGATGCCGACGTCGTCGAGCGGGGACACCAGCCTGCGGGCCGCGATCTCGCCGAGGTCGTGCGGCGCGGCCATGGGAATGGCAAGCTCCGGGGCGTACATCGTGGGCAGCCTGCCCGTGTTGCGCACGGCGTCGAGCAGCCCGTCCCAGTTGCTCATGTAGTAGGCCGCGCGGTTGATGGCCGCCGGAATGGGTTGGCGGCGCAGGCCCTCCTCGAGTTCCCACAGCACGCTCAGGTCGCCGATGCGCTCGCCGGGCTGCGCGCCGCCGGTCGATTCCGCCACCACCTTCTGCAGCCCCGAGCCTTCCAGCGCAGACAGGATGTTGGCGACCGTGCGTCTCTCGACGGCATCGGTGTCCGCCGACGTGTCCGCGGATGGATTGAGCAGGAAGGCGCGGCGCCCGCGCCGCAGCGCGGCGCGCAGCGACGCCACGTCTTCCACGTTGGCCTCGGCGATCTCGGCGCCCCTTGCGCGCCACGCACCGGCGCGCTTCGCGTCGCGCGTGACGATCGTCACTGCTTCGCCGCGGTCGAGCAGTGCCTGCGCGAGCGCCGAACCGACATGCCCCGTACCACCCATGATGACGTACATCCGTGTCTCTCCTGTTCGTCGTGCCTGGAGGAAAGCCTGGCGGAGGGCCACTGCGGCGCAATGGTTCACCGTGCGGGCGCGGGGCCTGCGCAGACGTCCTCGATCACCGTTCTGGTGTAGCGCACGAACGCCGCGACCTGGGTAGGACGATCGGCCAAGTTGTCCGGCGCGCGGCCCAGGTAAGCCGCATGCGCGCTCGCCAGCACGGGCCGGTGATCGCCGGGCAGGCGCTCCAGCGCCCATGCGGCGGCGGCATCCTTGGGCGCGATCTGGCCGGTGCATGCACTGAACCAGATGCGCGCGAGCGCCAGCACCACCGTGCGCTCGTCGCCCTGCCAGTCCGGCGCTTCGTTCCACTGCGCCACGGTGTCCAGCAGCGCGCGCGTGAAATCGGCGTGGGGCACGGGGTCGAACAGTTCGACCGCGGGAGAGCCGAGCAGGCAGAGGCTGTGCTGTCTCAGCTTCGTGAGCAGGATCGCGAGGTCATGGTCTGGCATGGCGGGCTCGACGATGCCGGCCTGCAGCGCTTCGCGCAGCCATTCGCCGAACTGCAGTTCGCGCAGCGCCGGGTAGCGCCAGGGCACGACCTCGCCCCGGACCACGACCGTCACTTCGAGCGGGCGCCAAGGGCCATCCGCGCCGGGGCTGGCCGAGACGCACAGCAGGTCCGTCATCAGCGCGTGCCGGACCGGTGCGGCCAGCGGAGCCTCCACCGTCACCATCAGGTCGATGTCGCTGTGCGGCTTGAGGCCGCCGTCGACGGCGGAGCCGTACAGGTGGATGGCCTGGAGCGTGCCGGCCAGGTGGCGCTCGAGCACGGTGCGCGCCTGCGACAGTTGCGAAGCGATTTCGGAAGGCAGTGAAGCGGTCATCGCGGCCGATGTTAAGGGCCGCGGAAGCGGGCGGGCAATGAACGCGACGGATCAATCCACGCGGATGTTGCGCGCCTTCACGACGCGGCTGTAGATCTCCGCGTCGCGCCGCACCATCGCGCTCATCTCGGTGCGCGTGACGCCCAGCGGCTCGCTGTTGAGGTCCTTGATGCGCTTGGCAAGATCCGCGTCCTTGCTGGCTTCGACGAACACCGCATTGAACCGGTTGAGCACCGCGGCGGGCGTGTTCGCGGGCGCCCAGATGCCATGCCACGACATCATCGAGAAGCCCGGCATCACTTCGGAGAGCGTGGGTACGTCGGGCAGCGCAGGGTGGCGGGTGGGGCCCGAGTAGGCCAGTGCCTGCACGCGGCCGCTGCTGATCAATGGATAGCCCGTGGCGATGGGCTCCATCAGCGTGTCGACCTGCCCGCCGACGAGGTCGGCGATGGGGCTCGCGCGGTAGGGCACATGCAGCATGGTGATGCCCACTTCGTCCTTCAGGGATTCGACGATCAGCTGCGACGGGCTTCCCGCGCCGTAGGAGGCGTGCGAATAGGTGCCGGGCTTTTCCTTGGCCGCGGCCACGAGCTCCTTGATGCTCCTGGCCGGGAACCTGGTGTTCGCGATCAGCACGAGGCCCTGGCGCATCGTGGTAGCGACGGGAACCAGGTCCTTCTCGGGGTCGAAGGGCAGCTTGCTGTAGATGTACGGATTGATCGTGAACGCCGTCGACAGGTTGTAGAGGAAGGTGTAGCCGTCCGCCGGCGCCTTGGCGACGGTGTCCGACGCCAGGTTGCCGGCCGTGCCGGGCTTGTTGTCGATGAGCACGGGCACGCCGAGCTTGCGGCTCGCGTAGTCGCCGTACATGCGCGCGAAGATGTCGGGCGGCGTGCCGGGCGCGAAGCCCACCACGATGCGGATCGGCTTGGTGGGCCATTCCGCGGCCTGGGCGCTTGCATGGCCCGTGGCCAGGATGCACGCAAGGCCCAGCACCAGGCCGAGCATCTTCTTGACGAGGGTTGTGGTCGAACGCATGGCTTGTCTCCTTGGGCTATGGGTGCCCGTTTGCTGGGTTGTTCTGTCTTCTTCAATCCACCTGCGCGCCGGAGCGGCGCACGGCCTCGCCCAACTTCGCGATCTCGGCCGCGCCGAAGGCGGCCATTTCCGAGGTGTTCATCGCCATGGGCTCGATGCCCTGGGCCGCGAGCTTGTCGCGCACCGCAGGCTGGGTGAGCACCGCCTGCGTGGCTTCGCGCAGGCGGTCGCGCTGCGCGGCGGGCATGTCGGCCGGCGCATACAACATGAACCACGCGACCAGGTCGAAGTCCGCGATGCCCTGCTCGGCCAGCGTGGGCACGTCGGGCGCGGCCATGCTTCGCCGGGCGCTCGATGCGCCCAGCGCGCGCAGCCTGCCGGCGCGGATCTGCGGCAGCACGGCGGCCGGGTGGTAGAACATGAATTGCACGTTCCCCGCCATCACCTCGGTGAGCGCCTGGGCGCCGTCGCGGTAGGGCACGTGCACGAATTCCTTGCCGAGCCGCAGGTTGAGCAGTTCGCCCGCCAAGTGCCCCGAGGTGCCGTTGCCGGCCGAGGCAAAGCTCAGCGACTTGCCGCTGGCCTGGCGCAGATCGGCCACCGTCTTCCACGGCGCGGCCGCGGCCACGACCAGCAGCGTGGGCGTGGTGCCGACGAAGCCCAGCGGCACGAAGTCGCGCTGCGGCTGGTAGGACAGGCGCTTGTAGAGCGTCGCATTGATGGCATGCGTGCCCACGGTGCCCAGCAGCACGGTGTGTGCATCCGCCCCCGAGCGGGCCACCAGCTCGCTGCCGATGGCGCCGCCCGCGCCGGGCCGGTTGTCGACGATCACCGGCTGCGACAGCTGGCGCCCCAGCGCTTCGGCCAGCACGCGTCCCACGATGTCGGTCGTGGTGCCGGCAGCGAAGGGCACGACCAGCTTGATGGCGCGCGCATCGCCTGCCTGCGCCCATGCGCTGCCGCTGCCTTGCGCCAGCATCACGGCGGCAACGAGCACCGCGGCCAGGATCTCGCGGCGATTCATCGCGCCTCCCCGAAGCCCGCGGGCACGGTGCCTTCGTACTGCAGCTCGCGCGTGGCCTGGTAAGAGAGCGCAAAGCCGCTCGGCGTCTCGGCCTCTTCCGCGAGGTGCGCGATCAGCCCCGCGGTGCGCGCGAGGATCGGCACGCCGCGCAGCGACGCCACCGGAAAGCCCACCCCGAGCAGCACCGCCGGAATCGCCGCGGAGACGTTCATGCGCAGGTCCTTGCCCACGATGCCCGGGATCGCTTCTTCGAGCGCCTGCGCGATGTGCACATAGCGCAGGTCGGCACCGGCCTGCGTCGCCACGCCGATCAGCCGGTCGACGCGCGGATCGCGTTCCTTGTGCAGCGGATGGCCGTAGCCGGGGATCGCGGCGCGTGCGGCCTTGAGCTCGGTGATGGCCGCTGTGGCGGCCTCCGGCAGCGTGGCGCCGGCATCCACGCGCGCCGCCACGTCGATGAACAGCCGGCCCGCGGTTTCGGACGCACCGAGGATGACCGAGCCGCAGCCGAGGATGCCGGCCGCCACCGCGCCCTGCAGTGCATCGGGCGCGGCCGCGAAGGTCATGCGGCTGGCCTGCACGCTCGGCACGAGGCCGTGCTCGGCAATTGCCACCAGCGTGGCATCGAGCACGGCGCTGCAGGCGGCATCGGGGCGGCGCCCGGTGAGCAGCAGGAAGAAATAGTCGGTGAACGACAGGTGCCCGATCAGTTCCTGGCACAGGTCCTGGCCGCGCACGACGATGGTGTGCTCGTCCGAGGTGCAGATGGCGGTGCGCGGGACGGTGGATTTTCCGATTTTCATGGGCGTGGTCTTTCAGGCGTGCCGGGGTTCAAGGCGGAAGTCGTAGTGCGCGGACCAGTAGGGCGTCTCCATCGGCCGGCCGTCCGGCGCGCGCCCCGGCGGGTGCGATTCGAAGTCCACGACGAGCCGCGGCCGCACGCCGAACACCGCATCGGATTCGATGTACGGGCTGCCCGCCACGAAGAGGTGCGTGGTCACGGGCACATGGCCCGGCGCCGAGACCATCATGTGGATGTGGCCGGGGCGGTTCGGATGGCGGCCCATGGCTTCGAGCATGCGGCCCACGGGTCCGTCGACCGGGATCGGATAGAAGCTCGGGCGGATCGACCAGAACCAGTAGCGGCCTTCGTGGTCGGTGCGGATGCGCCCGCGCGCCTGCATGGCGGCGCCCTCGAGCTGCATGTCGTACACGCCCTCGCCGTCGCCCGACCAGATGTCGAGCAGCGCACCCTGGAGCGGCTGGCCGTGGGTGTCGGTGACGCGGCCGCTGTAGAAGGTCGGCTCGCCGCGGGCGCCCTGGGCCACGTCGGCGCCCAGCGGCAGGTCGGGCGCGCCCTCCCAGTAGAAGGGGCCCTGCACGGTGGCGTGCGTGGCCTCGGCGAGCTCGGTGGCGCGAGTGGCTTCACCGGCCTCGGCCCGGCCGCGCTTGCCGGCGGCGGCACGCAGCTGGTCCAGGATCACGACCATCATCGAGGCGCCCAGCGTGTCCGACAGCAGGATGAACTCCTGGCGCTTGTCGCTGCAGGTCTGGCCCGTGGCCGTCAGGAATTCGATGCCCTGCATCCATTCGTCCGGCTTCAGGTCCACGTCGCGGATGAAGGCATGCAGGTGCGTGATCAGCGACTGCATGATCTGCAGGAAGCGCGCGTCGCGCGTTCCCTCCAGGCTCTTGAGCACGGTCTGCGTCAGCTCGCTTTCGTTCGATGGGGTCATGGTGTTCTTGTCTCCTGGCTCGTCGTGTTCTGGAAGGCCGTGTGGGTTCAGCGCGCGGGGTTGGGCGGCTGCCCCAGGCGCTGACGGATCGGCTCGATGATGGCCGCGTTGTCGGCGCCGAGCGTGGGCGGCGCCGTGACCTCGAGCGCGCGCTCGCCGTCGAAGCTCACGGGCGAGCGGATGGTGTGCCACTCGCCGCCCTCGGGGTGCGGCGCACTCACCTGCAGCTGCAGGTGCCGCGCCTGCGGGTCTTCCATGGCCTCGCGCGTGTCGTACATGGGCGCATGCGGCACGTCCTCGGCCTCGAGCCGCGCGCACCACGCGGCGCGGGTCTGCTGTCGGAACACGCCGCCGAGCAGCGCGATCAGGTCTTCCTGGTGCGCGATGCGCGCCTCGCGCGACGCGAAGCGCGGGTCCGCGAAGAGGCGAGGGCGCTCGATGGCATTGGCCAGGCCCTGCCAGAACTTCTCGGGCGAGGACATGTGCAGCGCAATCCACAGGCCGTCGGCGCACTCCAGCACATAGGACTGCGAAACGCTCGGCCGGCTGAACGGACCCATGACCTCGTCCTCCGAAAAGAAGTGCGTGAATGCGTCGAGGTTGAAGTGGCACATGGCCTCCAGCATCGACACCTCGACCGCGCGCCCGCGGCCGGTGCGGCCCCGTTCGACCAGCGCGCCGAGCACGCCGTAGGCGGCGTAGAAGCCGGTCATGGCATCGGCCAGCGCGGGGCCGACCACGCGCGGATTGGCCGGGTTCACCAGCAGCTTGAGGAAGGCGCTCGCGGCCTGCGCCACCGTGTCGTAGGCGGGGCGCCCCGCGGCGGGGCCGGTCTGCCCGAAGCCGCTGATGGCGCAATACACCAGCCGTGGATTGAGCGCCCGCAGCCGCGACTCGCCGGCGCCCAGCCGCTCGGCCGCGCCGGGGCGGAAATTCTGGATGTAGACGTCGGCGTCCTTGACCAGTTCGTCGAACACGGCCGCGTCCTCGGGCAGCTTCGGGTTGAGCGTGACACTGCGCTTGTTGCGGTTGTAGGTCTGGAAGTGCGGGCTGTAGAGCCCGCCGCGAAAGGCGCGGAACGGATCGCCCGCGCCGGGCTGCTCGATCTTGACCACTTCGGCGCCCAGGTCCGCGAGGAACATGCCGGCGGCCGGTCCGGTGATGAACGTGCCTTGTTCCAGCACCTTGATGCCGCTGAGGACTTTTTGCACCGGGGCGTCTCCTGTCGTTGTTGTCGGGCTGGAGAAACTTTAGGTTGCGTGCGCGATTTCGGAAAATGATTGTTTTCCATCGTTAGCATCGATGGCATCGATCATTGTTCCCGGGGAACGCCATGGAACTCAGGCACCTGCGCTACTTCATCGCCCTGTCGGGCTCGCTGAACTTCACGCGCGCGGCCGAACGCCTGCACGTGACACAGTCGACGCTGTCGCACCAGATCAAGCAGCTCGAGGAAGAGATCGGCGTTGCGCTATTCGACCGCATCGGCAAGCGCGTGAGCCTGACCGACGCCGGCGACGAGTTCCTGCACTACTGCACCAAGGCGCTGCACGAGATCGACCTGGGGCTCGGCGCGCTGCGCCAGGACGGCTCCGAGGTGGCGGGCGAGTTGCGCGTGGGTTCCACCCACACCTTCAACCTCGGCTTCATCCCCGACTGCATCGCGAGCTTCCAGGTGCGGCATCCGCGCGTGAAGGTGGTGGTCGAGGAGCTGTCGGCCGACCAGATTGCCGCGCGCCTGCAGCAGGGCACGCTGGACCTGGGCATCGCCTATCGGCCGAGCGTGCCCGGGCCGCTGCAGTTCGAGCCGCTCTACAACGAGGAGATGGTGCTGGTGGTGGCCAGGAAGCACGCGCTCGCGCGGCGCAAGCGCGTGCGCATGGTGGAGCTGCACCGCCTGCCGATGGTGCTGCTGCCGGCCAGCTTTGCCACGCGCCAGATGCTCGACGAATGCTTTCGCTCCTGCGGCGCGCAGCCGCACGTGATGGCGGAGATCAACACGCTGGCGCCGATGATGGACCTGGTCGCCAAGACGCAGCTCGCGTCCATCGTGGCCGCGAACGTGGTCAACCCGCTCTCGGGGCTCGTGGTCATCCGGCTCGAAAGCCCCACGCCCGTGCGCACGCCCGGCATGCTGTGGTCACCGGTGGCGCGCGACGCGGCGGCCACGCGCGCGTTCTCCACCATCGTGCGCAAGCTGGCGCTGCGCAGCAGCCTGCAGGGCGCGGCCCCGCGTGTGCGCTAGCAACGAACGGTACCGGCTCTTCAGGCGGTTCGGAGGTTCTGGAATTCGCTGCGCAACCGCGCGACGACAATGGCGAGATCCAGGCCACCCAACTGGTTCCTTTGGAGGAAGGCGGCCCATTGCCTTTGTTTCGCTGGATCCTGCGCGAACGCATCGCTCAACCCCGAGGGCAGGCTGTTGAGCATCACCAATTGCCGCCGCGCGAAAGTGGCATCGACGGCCCGGCAGGGACGGATCGGAGCGCTGTGCCATCCGGCTGGTTTGTTGCAATTACTAGGCGATTGTCAATAAATGACTAAATTTCGCCATAAAAGAACTTGAACCTTGCCCGGTCCGAGTGGCGAGACGGCGCGCTCACTGCCGGCTGGCCAGCCATTCGCGCGCGGAGATGCCGATCTTCTGCGTGAAGAGCCGCGACAGCGCAGATGCATTGGCGTAGCCGAGCGTGTCCGCGATGCTCTTGAGAGATGCGCCCTTCCTGAGCTCGGCCTGTGCGATCGTGAGGCGCCAGCTGGCGAGGTAGTCCGCGGGCGTGGCGTTCACCACGGCCTTGAAGCGCTGGGCGAACGCACTGCGGGACAGGCCGGCCTCCCGTGCCATGCGGTCCAGCGTCCAGGGGTCGCCAGGGCGCTCGTGCATGGCGACCAGGACGCGCGCCAGCTGCGCATCGCCGAGTCCGGCCAGAAGGCCCGGGGGAAGCTCGCTCTCCTGCGGATGATCGAGCAGCCAGCGCAGGAGCTGGATCAGCACGACCTCGAACAGCCGGTCGGCCAGCAGGCGGTGGCCGCACAGCACCCGGGTGGTCTCGGCGAAGAGCAGCGCCAGCGACTGTTCGAGGCCCTCCACGGCATCGAGCGGAAGGACGACCAGGGGCGGCAGCGCGCGCGCAAGGGGATGCGCCTCGCCGCCGTCGAAATCGAGCGTCGCGCAGACGAAGTCCGAGCCCTCCGCCGGCGCGTTGTGGAAGTTGTGCGCCAGGGGCCGCGGATAGAAAAGAAGGCACGGCGCCTGCACGGCGAGCTTGCGCGGCACGCCGGCGCGCGCCGAGTGCGTGACCACCATCTCGCCGCGCCGCAGCACATGCAGGAAGCCGCGGCCTTCCCGGGCCGCGAACCGGGTGGTGCCGCACAAGGGGCCGGCATGGAACAGATGGGCCCGCACATGAAAGCGCTCGAGCAGAGAGGAAAGCCTGTCGATCGGGGGCATGCGGGGCGATTCTGGACGAAAAGGTATCTTATTTGGATGAAACGATCCCGATCATACGATGCAGGCGCAGACACTGGCTTCGTTCCTCCACTTCTTCAAAGGACTTTCATGTCTCGCGTCCCACTCGTGAACGAAGCCGCAGCCGCCGGCGAAGCCAAGGCCCTGCTGGCGAACATCCATGGCACCTTCGGGGCCACACCCAACATGTTTCGCGCGGTTGCCAATTCGCCGGCCGCGCTCCAGAGCATGTGGGGATCGTTCGGCGCGCTCGGCGGCGGCGCCATTGCGGCGCAGCTCGGCGAACAGATCGCCGTGGCGGTGGCCGACCGCAACGCATGCCACTATTGCCTGGCCGCGCACACGGCGCTCGGCCGCAAGGCCGGGGTGTCCGCCGCGGACATGGCGGCGGCCCAGGCGGGCGAATCTTCCGACCCGCGGACGGCGGCCGCGTTGCGCTTCGCGCTCAAGCTGGTCGATGCGCGCGGCCAGGTCGGCGCTGCCGATGTCGAGGCGCTTCGCAGCGCCGGCTTCGACGATGCGCAGATCGTCGAGATCGTGGCGCACGTGGCGTTGAATCTGTTCACCAACTATGTGAACGTGGCCTTCGACGTACCGGTCGATTTTCCGTCGGTCAAGCTGCGCACGGCCGCCTGACCGGAGCGATAGTGCGGGGGGCGGCGCGGCCGCTTCCTGGTTGCCTTCATGTTGGAGCATTCGAGATGCCGAAGAACTTTCCCCCGGCGCCTGCGCTGCAGGTTGCCCAATGGCTCAACACGGACAGCGCCCTCACGCTCGAGTCGCTGCGCGGCCGCGTGGTGGTGCTGCATGCCTTCCAGATGCTCTGCCCGGCCTGCGTGTCGCACGGCCTTCCGCAGGCGAAGAAGACGCGACAGCTTTTCGATGCCAAGGACGTTGCCGTGATCGGCCTGCACACCGTGTTCGAGCACCAGGACGTGATGACCGCCGCGGCGCTCGCCGCATTCGTGCAGGAGTACCGCCTCACGTTTCCCATCGGCATCGACGCGCCTTCTCGCGGCAGCATTC
>Ga0307408_100001608_pt1 | contig 16707 bp, 14 predicted proteins | sample 322Cmetagenome_FD_202116 | JGI IMG/M metagenome (GOLD analysis project Ga0307408, IMG submission 202116) | Maize rhizosphere microbial communities from greenhouse at UC Davis, California, United States - 322HYB-C-3 | ecosystem: Host-associated > Plants > Roots > Rhizosphere > Soil | place...
CGGCGTGCGATCGTGCACGCCGGACCCCGCTGTGGTACCCTTTGCGGCGTTTTGGAACGGGCTAGCGACACATGAAAAAGATCGCCGTGGTCGGCGCAGGCATTACCGGGGTAACGACGGCGTATGCGTTGTCGAAACGGGGATTCGAGGTCACGCTGTATGACCGCCAGCGCTATGCGGCGATGGAAACGTCCTATGCCAACGGCGGCCAGCTGTCCGCTTCCAATGCCGAAGTGTGGAACCACTGGGCCACCGTCGCCAAAGGGTTGAAATGGATGTTCACCCAGCAAGCCCCGTTCCTGGTCCACCCCGCCCCCACGTGGCACAAGCTGTCCTGGTTTGCGCAATTTTTAGCCGGCATTCCCCGCTACCGCGATAACACGGTCGCCACCGTGCGCATGGCCATTGCCGCACGCGAGCACCTGTATGCCTGGGCGGAAGAAGAAGGCATTGCCTTTGATTTGCGGCGCCAGGGCATCTTGCATATCTACCGCGACCAGCGCGGTTTCGAGCGGGCCCGCGCCGTCACGCAAGTGCTGGCCCAGGGGGGCCTGGAACGCCGCCCCGTGACGCCCGCTGAAATGCGCGCCATCGAACCGACCCTGCACGGCCAGTACTATGGCGGCTTTTACACGCAAACCGACGCCACCGGCGATATCCACAAATTCGCCACCGGCCTGGCCGCCGCCGCGCTGCGCCACGGCGCGGTGACACGCTATGGCGCGCACGTGGCCGATGTGCGCGCCGACAGCGGCGGCGCCACCGTAACCTGCGGCATCGATGGCCATACCACGCAAGAGCGCCACGACGCCGTCGTCATTTGCGCCGGCTCGTTCAGCCGCGCCCTGGCCGCCCGCTTGGGCGACCACGTCAACGTGTATCCCGTCAAAGGCTATTCCGTCACCGTGCAGCTCGACGATGCCGCCAGCCAGGCCGCCGCGCCGAACGCCAGCCTGCTGGACGACGCCACGAAAATCGTGTGCAGCCGCCTGGGGCCGGACCGCTTCCGCGTGGCCGGCACGGCGGAATTCGCCGGCTATAACCGCGACATCCGCGCCGAGCGGATCGCGCCCTTGATGGACTGGATCTACCAGTGTTTCCCCCAGGTGGAAACCCGCCGCGTGATCCCGTGGGCGGGGTTGCGGCCGGTGATGCCGGACATGATGCCGAAAGTCGGCCAGGGCCGCTCTCCCCGCGTGTTTTACAACACCGGCCATGGCCACCTGGGCTGGACCTTGTCCGCCGCCACCGCCGACATGGTGGCGCAGTCCGTGATACAGGCCAGCCGCGGCGTGTAAAATCACGGCTTTCCTTCACAACCGCCGACCGTATGGATATCACGACCCTCGCCCTGCTCATGCTGATCCCGCTGCTGATGTGGCGCATTTATGCGCGGGTCAAGCAAATGCTGGCGCGGCAACAATCGCTGATCTGGCGCCACTGGATGTCCGCCGTGTTCTTCCCGCTGTTCCTGGCCTGGATGGCGCTGACGATGGCGGACAACATCCTGGCGGTGTCCTGCCTGGGCGCCGGGGCGCTGGCGGGCGCCTGGGGCGGCTATTTCTCGCTGAAAGGCACGCGCTTCGAATGGTATGGCCCGCGCGTGTACTTCACGCCGAACATGCGCATTGCGCTGGTGGTGTTCCTGCTGTTTGCCGGCCGCGTGGTCTACCGTGGCGTGGAAATCTACCTGGGCAACCACATGAGCGCCCAGGAATTGATGTCGCAAAAAGATTTCGTGCAAAGCCCGGCGACCGTGGTGACCCTGGGGCTGGTGCTGGGTTACTGCGCCGCGTTTTCGATTGGCATGATCCGCTGGCGCAAAGCCCATCCGCCCAAGGGCGCCGATACCGGTCCGGACCTGGCGTAATCACATCACGCTGGCCAGCGCTTCCCGCATGGCCGGATAGCGGAAGGCAAAGCCGCTGGCCTGCAAACGCCGCGGCGCCACCGCCTGCCCTTCCAGCAATAAATCCGCCTGTTCCCCCAGCAGCAACCGCACCGGCCAGCCCGGCGTCGGTATGAAGCAGGGCCGGTGCGCGACACCGGCCGCGATGCGGCTGAATTCCCGCTGCGAGACGATCTGTGGCGCCGTGAAATTCCAGCCGCCGGCCACATTGATACCTGCACTGTTGTGACGCCACAGGTGCGCCATGCCGCGCACGATGTCGTCCACGTGGATCCAGGATAAGGCCTGCTTCCCGCCGCCCAGCGGTCCGCCCACGCCCAGCCGGATCGGCATCAGCATCATCGGCAGCGCCCCCTGCCGGCCCACGACCAGCCCGAAACGCATGCAGGCCACCTGCACGCCATGGTGTTCCGCCTGATGCGCGGCCGCCTCCCATTCCTGGCACAGCTGCGACATGAAGATGGCTTGGGGCGGCGCGGTTTCATCCAGCTGCGTGGCATCGCCCTGCGGCTGGATGCCGTAGTAGCCGATGGCGGACGCGTTGAGCAGCAGCTTCGGCTTGACCTGTGCCCGGGCGATCCATGCCACCAGCCGCTCCGTCAGCGCAATGCGGCTGGCGCGCAATGCCGCCTTGCGTTTTTCACTCCAGCGCCAGCCGAGGATGCGCGCGCCAGCCAGGTTGATGACGACGTCGATGCGCTCCGTGTCCGCCAGTTCGTCCATGCCGCCAATACAGCGCACCTTGCCGTCAAAGCGCCATGCCGCCTGTTTGGTATTGCGCGTCAGGACCGTCACCGCATGGCCGCCGCGCAGCAGCGCCGCCACCACATTACCGCCGACAAAACCGGTGGCGCCCGTCACCAGCACGGGCGCGGGTGGCAAATCGAATACGGGCGGTGCCGCGTCATGCGCGTTGCCAGCCTGCGAGTGCGTATTCATGTGGTGTCTCCGGTTGCGGGGTTTCTGTCAAAGCAGCGCTGAATATCGGCGTGCGGCAAGGTTCTCACATCACTCATCCTTGTCGTCCGGTCCCAGGAAACGGGCAACCTTGCCCCCCATTTTCAACAGCTTGAGCATGGTGGCCGGCGGAATGTGCTTGTAGTCGTCATAGCTGGCGCCCAGCATTTCCATGAAGCCCAGCACGTCGTTCATGCGCTTGCGGGTGGCGTCGTCCAGCGCCGCATCGGTTTCCGCTTCGATCGCACATTCACGCAGCACCGTCAGGGTCGGGTCGATTTCACGCCGTTTGCGCTCTTCCACGATGACGCGGAAGATTTCCCACACATCCTGCAAGGCCACGAAATGGTCGCGCCGGTCCCCCATCACGTGGCTGATTTTCACCAGCCCCCAGCTCTGCAACTCCTTCAGGCTGTTGCTGACGTTGGAACGGGCCACGCCCAGGGTGTCCACAATGTCTTCCGCATTGAGCGGCGTGTTGGACAGGAATAACAGCGCGTGGATTTGCGCCACCGTGCGGTTCACGCCCCAGCGCGTGCCCATTTCGCCCCAGTGGAGGATGTACTTTTGCATGGTCGGGCTCAGCTGCATGACATTTCCTTAATTTCTGCACTTACAGAAATTAAAGTACATACAGTAGCCGATGTCAAGGCTTTGCCGCGTCAGGGCGTATCGGACGGCGGCGTATCGGGCGGCGGCGCATACCAGGCCACGCGGTTGCGGCCCGTCTTTTTGGCGACATACATGGCGGCATCCGCGCGCTTGAGCAGGATGTCCGGATCGTGGCCGTCCTGGGCATAGATGGCCACACCGACGCTGCAGGTCACGCTGAACGACTCGCCGCCGAGTATCAGCGGCAACGCCAGCACTTCCTGGATCTTTGCCAGCATACCATCGACGAAGCCGCGCAAGTCGGCCGGATGGGGTGGCGTCTGGTGCACCGTGGCCAGCACGAATTCGTCGCCGCCCAGGCGCGCCAGCGTATCGGACTTGCGCACGCAACTGGCCATACGGTCGGCCACGGTTTGCAACATCAGGTCGCCCGCTTCATGGCCAAACGTATCGTTGACGTATTTCAGGCGGTCCAGGTCGATGAACGCCACGGCCAGTTGCAGGCCGCCGCGTTCGCACATGGCAATCGACTGCGCCAGGCGTTCCATCAGGGCGCGCCGGTTCGGCAAGCCGGTCAGCGCGTCGCGCGTGGCCAGCAGCGCCATTTGCTCTTCGGCGCGGCGCGCTTCGCTGATATCGCTGATGGTGAACACGAAATGGGTGGCGCCGCCGGTACGTTCGCGCACGATGGCCAGCCGGGTATCGCTCCAGAATGCGGCGCCATCCTTGCGCAGGCTGCGCAGCACGGCGCGGCCGTCCAGCTGCAGGCGCAGCGCGTCGCGCAAGCCATCGCCGCCTTCGGCGGTGGATTCGTCGTCCAGCAGCACATCGACGCCGCGCTGGCGCGCCTCGTCCAAAGTGAAGCCGGTGATGCGCTCAAAGGCCGGATTCACATACAGCACCGGCATGCCGGGGGCGCAGCCGGCAATGACGATGCCATCCGCACTCAGTTCTATGGCGCGGTTGCGCAGCCGCACGGCCTCGTCGGCGTCGACACGCTGCGTAATGTCGCGCGAAATGCCAACGATGCCCAGCGGCGTGCCGGCTGCATCGTAAAACGGGAATTTGGTGGTGGAAAACCAGCGCCGCACGCCGTGCCGGTTGATGTTCTCCTCCACCTGGTCGATGATGGGCTGGCCCGATTGCAGGATATTCTGTTCATCCGTGAAAAATCGCTGGCCACAGTCGAGCGGATACAGGTCCAGGTCCGACTTGCCGACCAGCTCCAGCGGCGCCCCCACGCCGATGTCGCGCGCGGCCGCATCATTGGCAATGATGAAGCGCCCGCTGCGGTCTTTGACATAGATGTGATCGGGCATATTGTCGATCAGCGTGCGCAGCAAGCCCCGTTCGCCGGCCAGGTGCTCGGCCAGCGCCAGGCGCTCATCGAGCTCCCGGCGCAGGGACTCGTTCTGGCGGCGTAATTCCGCCGCTTCCGCGCGGCTGGCGGCAAGCTGCTGCTGGATGTCGGCCTGCAGGTTGTCCACAGTATGCCTCCATGCGATTGGCGATAGACGGACGGCGCCCGGCTGGCGGGAACGCGCTCAACTGCGCGCCCGCTTCCAGCTTACCGCATCAGCCGCCAGCGTGGCGCTGCACCGCAGCATGAAAAAAGGCCGGGAGCGACTGACATCGCACCCGGCCCGTTTTCCGGCTACCTACATCCAGGCCAACCTCAGGCCGCCTTCTCGCCACTACGCCGTTGCAGCACAAAGATCGGCTGCGCCCACTGGGTGTCTTTTTTCTTCTTGCTGGTGATCAGGGTCAGCTCGGAAGGGTCGTACACGTCCGTGTTGTGGGTCAGCGGGGTCGTCATCAGGTATTGCGCGTCGGTGTTCTTCAGGAACTCGCCGACCAGCTGGATGTTACGGATATCCAGGTGGGCAAACGGTTCGTCGATGAACACGAAGCCGCCGGAACCGTCTTCCGACTTCAGCAGGCCAATCAGCAGCACCAGCGACTTCATCACCTGCTGGCCGCCGGACGCCTCGCCGTCGTTCATGCCGATCGGGCCCTTGCCGTCAAACTTGAAGCGCACGTGCAGGCCGGCTTGCGCCAGCAGCAAATCGTCGTTTTCCAGTTTGACCGGGTCGGTCGTCACATCGATGTTGGCCAGCTCGCCCAGTTCCTTGATGTTCTTGCTGTACTGCTTGATCGTATAGCGCAAGCGCTCGATATAGGCGCCACGCGCATTGGTGGTGGCTTCGATCGCGCGGTTGTTCTGGTAGCGGCGCTCGTCGGTTTCCTCGCCACGGGTTTTCAGCTGCTCGTTGAGGCGGGTGTACTGATCGATCACGGTGGCGTCCAGTTCCCAGTCGCCGCGCGCCAGGCTGTTTTCCAGGCTGTGGATACGCAGCGCCACCTGGTGCGTGTTCTGGTGTTCCTGCACCAGGCGCGCACGGCGCGATGGACGGCGCCAGCCGGACGGCAAGTGCTTCCACTGGCGCCGCAGCGCCAGCAGCGCCTTCGCATGGTCGGTGCGCTGTTCCAGCATCTTCTTGTGGTTCAGGCGCAAGCCTGCTTCCGCTTCGGACAGGTTGAAACGCGCGTTTTGCCATGTGGTGTCGGCACGCGTGCGCGCCACCGTCGCATCCTTGATCAAGCCTTGCAGCTCGCCCAGGCGCGCGCCCACTTCCAGGCGCTCGGCGCGCAGCGGCACCGCGCTGTGCGCCGCTTCATCGAATTCGGCCATGCGGGCCGTGAGTTCCTTGGCCGCGTCGACCCCGGCCAGGCGGGCGCGCAGCGCCGACACTTCCGACGCCAGCTTGCTGATGGTCAGCGTGAACGCGTCTTCCTGCGCCTCCTGGTTCGGGATGCCTTTCAACAGCGCTTCCATGCGCTGGGTACGGCCGGCCGAACCAAAGCGGTAGCGCGACGCTTCCACGAACAGCGAGCGGCCACCACGGCGTTCCTTGTGGTACGCCTCGGGCGTGATCCACTCTTCCACGTTGCCCATGCGCGCGCCTTCCTCGACGGAATCCACGCGGGTAATGCGCATCAGCTGTTCGATCAGCCAGCCCGGCGCCTTGTCCGTGAAGCGCACCACCGACATCAGGCTGTCGCCCTTGGTTTCCGGCGCCGTGACCAGGTCCGGCACGATGAAGTGGCGATAGCGCTCCTTCTCCGCCAGGCGGTAGGCCGCCGCCGCATCGGAAGGTTTATCGAGCAGCACCACCGAAGCGTAGCCGCCCAGCACACCTTCGACCGCGCCCTGCCAGCGCGGGTCCGTCACTTCCACGATATCGGACAGCATCGCGTGGCCGATCTTGGCATCGTTCAGGGCGCGGCGCATGGCGCGCACATTGTCCGGTTCCGGCATCGCGGTCTTGCCCTGCAGCGCGGCAATGGTCGCCTTGTCGGCGGCGATGCGCGCGGTGACCGCTTCGCGGGCGGCCTTTTGCTTGGCCAGTTCCGCTTCCTTGGTTTCCAGCTGCGCGGACACTTCGGCGATATCGGCGCCGGCATCGGCCGCCAGCTTCTGCAGGCGGGCCTTTTGCTCCAGCAGGCTGTCCAGCGGTTTCAGCCTGGCGTTCAGCGCGGCCAGTTTCGATTGCAGCGCGGTCGATTCCTGTTCCAGCACGGTTTCATGCTGCTGCGCTTCCTGCAGCATCTTGACCTGGATCGCCAGCTGCGCGCGCTTGTCCGACAATTGCTGGTCGGCCTGCATCAGCGGCTTGCGCGCTTCGCGCAACTGGCGGCTGGTGTTGGCGGATTTTTCACGCGCTTCGTGGTATTCCAGGTTCGGCAGGATTTCTTCCTGCAGGTTGCGGCGTTCCTTGTTCAGGTCTTCCCACTGGTGGTAGTTGGCCACGCGCAGGCGCAAGCCTTCCAGGTTGGTCTTCGAACCTTCCAGTTCCGCCTCAAAACGCTTCAGTTCCAGCTCGGTGTCGCGCTGGTGGCGCTTGGCTTCATCGTACGCATCGAGCACTTCCTTGTCGCCAAACACGGAAAACACCAGGTCCAGCAACTGGCGCGGCGCGTATTCGCACAGCTTATCCGTCTCGCCCTGCTCCAGCGCCAGCACTTTCGCCATGGCCGGCGACAGGCCCGCCGCCGCCAGGCGCTTGCGGTACGTTTCCACACCGAGCCAGTCGGTGGCGTCGGTGACTTCCTCGATCTGCACATTCCCCGGACGCATCAGGTACTGGCGCTTCCAGTCGCCGCCGTTCTTTTGCACCTGGCAGAACAGGGTGACTTCGTCTTCGGCAAAGAAGCCGGAACTGCGGAACGGACGGTTCGACAGCTGGCGGCCGACCGGGCTGTTATCGACCACGGAACGCAGCCACGCGGTCTGCTGGCCGGAGTGGCGCGCATAGTGTTTGTAGGTGCGGCCCATCGAGCAATCGAGGCCGAACAGGGTGCGCATGGCGTCGAGCAAGGTGGTCTTGCCGGAACCATTCTGGCCCGCGATGGTGATGATCTTCGCGTCGAGAGGAATATTCTTGATGCGCTGCCAGTAATCCCAGTGGACCAGCTCCAGCGATTTAATATGAAACATTACTTAGTCCCGCTTGAATTGTTCGAATGGCCAGGCCGGGTTCACGCCCGGCGGCAGCTCATCGTCTTGCTGTTCTTTCGAGGCTTTCGGGGCCCGGGGCGCCTTGGCTGGCTTGGCGGTGGGGGCCGGTGCCGCTTCCGGCACGGGTTCGGCATCAACCTCAGGCTGGACGTCAATCTCAGGCTGGACATCAACCTCAGGCTGGGCCTCAACCACTGGCTGCGCATCAGCAACCGGCTGGGCTTTCACCGCCGTGACCGCCGCAACATCCACCACGGCCGCAGGCGCTGGCGCTTCATCAACCGCAGGCGCGGCATCCGCAATCGCAGCATCAGCCTGCGCCGGCGCAGGCGCAGGCGCCACCTCAGCCACCACGTCCGCCCCAGGTTCAACCACCGACTCAACCACGGATTCCACCACCGCATCGGCCACCGCTTCCGCAGCCGCACTTTCGACAGCCTCCTCAACCGCCACCGCGGCGGCCGCCTCGGCCAGCGCCGCGCGCGGGATGTGCACCACCTGCGTCGGGCGCCGCTTGAACACGTCCGCCAGCGCGCCGTTGACGATGCGCTCTTTCAGCAAGTCGGTATCCATCACCAGGTCCAGCAGCGGGCCTTCGAAAATCACTTCGCCGCGGCGCTCGATGAAACCCAGTTTCGACAGGATGCCCAGGTTCATGTCCATGCGCGTCTTGCGTCCCAGCTTGTCGCCGAAGTCCGCCAGCAGCGCCTTATAGGGAATGCCGATCGAGGTGTCTTCCGCGCGGGGCAGCGGCTTGTCGACACCGAACATGTCGTTCTGGTCATCGTCCGCGTGCTGGTGGGTTTCCTGGCGTTCGCGCTTGGGCAGGATGATTTGCGCCCACAGCACCACCAGCAAGGCCACGCCGTCACGGGCCAGGCCGAAGTTATTGTTTTGCCAGACGTCTTTGGCGCCGAATACTTTGGGTTCGATTTCGCGCGTCAGGGCCAGCGTGACGTGGTCGGCATATACGTTGTCGAGCAGGCGCATGCCGCAGGCCAGCAGGCGCTGGTCCACTTCGGCGCGGAACAGTTCATCCGACAGCACGCGCTTGACCAGGCGGTCGTCGCGGCGCAGGGTCTGGTGTGTCAGCAGGCGCGAAATCAGGATCTGGGAATCGTCACTCATTGTCTTCTTGGTTCTCTTGTTTGCCCACGGCCAGGTCCATGGTGTGCGACAGGGCGGCCATCTTCAGGGCCGCCGCTTCCATATGGTCCAGCTGGCTCATGGTGTCTTGCGGTGCAGTGAGCGGTGCATTCAGCGACAGCGTCGCGATCGACATGCCCGCGACTTCCGGATCGTCGAGGTACACCATGTCATCGGTCGGCGTGAACGTCACCGGCAGGCGCGCCAGTTCTGCGGTGGCGCCTTGCAGGTTGGCTTCGGCGGCGTCGCCCAGCAGCGGCAGCAGCGAGGCGCGGTACGACGCCACCGCGAAGCTGGCCGGCAGCACGGATTCGTGCACCTGGACCGATTTCGGCGCTTCCTCGGCCACGCTGGGGAAGTTGCCCAGCGCGGCGAAATCGGACAGGCGCGCAATCCAGTCATTCAACTCTTGCTGCATGACGGGGTTGTCGTTGATGGTGGTCGGCGCGTCTTCGCCGGTCGGCAAGCCGTTTTGCACAATGCCGGCGCGGTCGGCCAGCAATTCCGTTTCCGCCACGTCGATCATTTCGGCAGGGGTCATAAACAGCGGCACCACCGGCTGGTCGATCGCACCGACCGCCAGTTGCGCCAGGTCGTCATGTTCCAGCAGCCAGCGCTTGATGTCCGTGGTGGACAGGCCGGACTGGCCCAGGTGCACGCGCTGGCGCTCGATCTGGTTCAGCGCGCGCGAGAACATGCCCTGCATGTTCAGCAGCGCGCTCTGGGCGCGGCCGATCGCCTGCGCCACGCGGTGCGTGGCGGCGTCCGCGTTTTCGTCGGACGTGATGGCGCGCAGGATTTCCGAGCCTTTTTCCACCCAGTCGCAGGCCATGTGCCACTTGGCCTGCGATTCACGCAGGCGGAATTCCGAACCGGAAGCGATCGCATCGCGGAATTCCTCGGTCAGCTCAACCAGGCGGCCCAGCAAATGCTGCAACTGCTCGGCGGTCACGCCGCCCACCGCCTGGGCGCCGGCCACCTGCGACAGCAGGAAGCCCATTTCCGCGTCGTCTTCTTCCTTGCCAAGGTTCAGCAGGCTGTCGAGCGCGGCCAGCACGTTGCGCGCCACCGGGGTCACGCGGTACACGCCCTGCTGCGCATCCCATGCCAGCAACTGGTTCGAGCGCAGCCGCATCAGCACGGTTTCCAGGCTTTCCGGTAGCAAATAGGCAAGACGGGTGTTGATGTCGGCGCGGGTAAACGACGAGACGCTGGTGTCGGCCGCCAGTTCGCGCAGCACCAGCAGGCGCACCAGGACGCCTTCGAAGCCGCCGTGGAACAGGGCCGTGAACAATTGCAGCAGCGGCTGCGCGCGCTTCAGGTGGTAAACCTGTTCGATTTCATCCGCCGCAATATGGGGCTGGAAGTGCGCCTGCAGCGCATCGTTCTGCTCTTGTTCAGAGGGGTTTAATGCCGTCCCCGCTTCCAAAGCCAGGGCCGCGCTTGCCAATATATCGTTCATGCTGATCCGGAGTTGCCATTTTTATCACACCGCAAAGGCAATGCTCGCGGAGGGGCGTCAGTATAGCAGTTCCGAAAGCTAAGCTGCTGAAAAGTAAGGCAAAGATGATGGGGATGCAACTATTTTCGCACCACCTTTTGCAGCAGCTGATCGACATAATCGCCGTCCTCATCCACGAAGAGGATACGCACCGGATACCAGTCCAGCCCCGGCGCCAGCCACAGGTCGACTTGCTGGTGGGCGTCGCCTTTCGGTGGCGATTTCACGAAGTGCACGGCTTCCACCGCCCCGGCGCCGGTTTGCACGGTTTCCCGGCCCACGGTACGGAAGACCCACGATTCGGCATCGCGCCGGCCGGCGACAAAGTATGCCCATTGCGAGCCCGCCGTGAATTTATCCGGCGCGCTGCGCGCCTGCGCCACCAGTTGCCATGGCGCGCTGGTGCGGTCCTGTTCCCCGCCCTTGATCGGATAGCTTTCATCGCCCTTGCTGAAGGTGATGGTCTTGCTGTCGCGGTGGAAGGTCACGCTGGTCGGTTCCTTGCGGAAGCGTTTTTCCTGGAACGTGGCGGGCGCCAGGCCATAGTCGTCGATCACGCCCTCGCTGTGGTTTTCCAGGATCTTGCCAAACAGGCCCGCATGGCTGACCGCGTGCAGACTGTATCTGCCGTCGCCATGGCGCCATTGCACGGTGGCGTCGCCATTGATGGCAATGCCGCGCTGGCGCGCCTTGATCGAATACACCAGGTCCACCGGCGGCGGCAGGCTGAAAGCGCGCTTGGCGCTCGGGTGGCTTTCGGCCGCCTGCAGGGACGGCGTGGCCGCCACCAGCGCCATCAGGGCGGCGCCGAGAAAAGTTCGTTTATTCATCATTATTGCGCTTGCGCGTTATTCATTGAAATCTTGCTGACGGTCTGCGTCGTCAACGCACCGTTGGCTTCCGTATTCCGTATTTGTACAGGGAACCACTGCAACGATGGCGCCAGCCAGATATCGAGCCGGGCGGAATAGGTCCCCGGTTTCGGCGGCCGCGCCAGGCGCCACGTGACGAGGCGGCCCATTTTCGTGTCGATTTCTTCTTCGCCGACCAGGTGGAAACGGTAAATCGCCGCGTCCCGGTTGTCGCCCACCAGGATGTCGATGTCGCCGCCCAGCTGGTTGACATTGGCGCGGCCGATCGCGGCCAGCTGGAAGGGTATGGTGGCGCGGTCTTGCGCGCCGGTCAGTAGCGGGTAACTGCGTTCGCTGGCGGAAAACGTGATGCGGCCGTCATTGCGCTGGAAATGCGTGGCCGTCATCGAACGGCCGCGCCGCTTTTCCGTGAATTTGCGGGGCGCGACGCCGGCATCGTCGATCTCCCCTTCACTGTTCAGTTCCAGCACATTCACGCGGGTCACCAGCACCGACAAGCCCACTTCCACACTGGTCTTGTATGTGCTGCCATCGGTTTGCCACACCATCTTGCCGGAGCCGCTCCAGTTGACGCCATTCGCATCGGTGCGCGCCAGTTCCAGGTCGAAGGTGGCCGAGGGCGGGATGTCGACCTTGTAGCGCCGCGTGCTGGCCTGCTCCAGCGAGGTGCCTGGCTGTTCCTGGTTGCCCGCTTCGGCCTGCGCCACCGATGGTGACGGTTCCTGCGCCGGTTCCGGCCGCGGTTCGACTTGAGGAACAACGTGCGGCGCAGGCATCGCCGCCACGGCTTGCGCCACACCGGCCAGCGGATCGGACAACGCGCTGCTGCTTGGGGCCAGCGCGGCGCTGGCATCCGGTTGCGGCAATGGCAAGGGTTTTGCTTTACGTGACGGTGGCGGTGGCGGTGCGGCCGGCTGGTCCGGTGCAACATCAGGAGGCGGCGTGCCGCTCGCTTTTTGCTGCGGCAATTGCAGGCGCACGGTCGCCACCGACGGTTTCAGTGCGGTGGCAGGCTGCGCCCCCAGCCGGGAGCCGATCCAGTCGATGGTGATCACATGCAAGGCGACAGTGGCCGCGCATAAGGCGAACACACGGCGGCGGCGGGAAAGGGAAGCAACTAGCGTCATGGTGCTAGTGTAACGCGGGAAGCCTCCCCTGCCGGGCAACGTCGAAAATCACCTGTCGCTTCCGCTATACCTATGAGCAAGGCACGTTATCTGCTACGCTAGCTCACCTGTTCGAGAGGAGATGAACTATGGCTTTGCCGCAAATGCCCAACATTCCGGGCGCTGCTGTCATGACGGATACGCTGGATTTCGTGAAGAACCTGTGGGGCAGCATGGGCGTGGTGCCCGGCATCACCGCCCCCACCTTGTCCGTCGATGAGCTGGACAAGAAGATCAATGATTTGAAAGCCGTGGAAGCCTGGCTGAACCTGAACTCCAGCATGGTTCGCGGCAGCATCCAGGCGCTGGAAGTGCAGCGCAACACCATCGCCACGCTGAAGTCGATGGGCAAGTCGCTGGCGACCGCCGTGCAGCAGCCGGGCGAAAAAGACACCAAGTCCCTGTTTGAATCGATCCCTTACGCTTCCGCGTTCTTCCAGCACGCGGCCGATGCGCTGCAGCCTGCCGCGCCGGGACCGGCGCCGAAGGAAGCCAGGGTGGAAGCCAAGCCCTCGACCTGGCCGGATCCGCCCGCGCCGGCCGCCACCGCAGCCCCTGCCGCCCCCGCCCCGGCGGCAAGCACTCCGGCGGCGGACGCTGGCGCCGCCGCATCGTCAACGGCGGCCAACGCCAACGATGCGATGGCGGCCGCCGGCCTGGCCAATCCGTCGGTCTGGTGGAATTTACTGCAGGAACAGTTCAAGCAGGCGGTGACGGGCGCCATGTCGGCCGAAGCGGTCACCGGCGCGGCGGCCCGCGCCACGGAAGCGGCCACCAAGTTTGCCCAGGCTGCGACGCAGGCGGCCACCAAGCCGATCAGCAAGGCTGCCGCGGCGGCACAGGCGGCCAAGGCCAGCGCACCGGTGGCAGAGGCGAAAGAAAGTGAGCCGGTCAAGAAGACGGCGCGTAAACCCGCCGCAAAGAAAGCAGCCAAACCAACCGCGAAGTAATCCGCGGCGGTGAATGCGCAGGGCGGCTTTCGCGCAGCGAAAGCCGCCCTGCATGCAAACCGATACTGCCAACGTTGGCCACCACGCGAGTACGGAGTGAAGCCTCGTGTGCCGATCAGCGTATCACCCCGCCACTCACGCCAACCGCTGAATCCTGATCGCCTCGATCAACCCATCTTCCTGCCGTTGCACCTTGACGATTTGAATCAAGCCTTCATCGGCCAGCAGTTTCGCGCTGTCGTGCGCGGACTGGAACGTCTCGATGGTGTCGCCCTTGGCGCTGACCGGGCGTATCCACGCCGCCGCACCGATTTTCATCTTGCCGTACACTTCCTTGGCGATATCGCGCATTGTACGTCTCCTTGTTTTAGTACTACATTGCACAGCCAGGCCAGACTTACTCGCCGCCCTCCTCGTCAAAGCCGAAGTTTTCAATCGGCGGCGGATCTTTGCGGGGCATCAGCAGCGCCAGCTGTTCGATCAGCTGGGCAAAACGCTGCTGGCCGGGCGCGATGCGGTCGACATGCATCAGCACGCCGTTTGCCTCATCCATCAAGTCACGGTTATAACCGTTCTGTTGCATATGCGAGATCAGGATCTGGGCCGAGTTGAACAGGATACGCATATTGTTCGGCAACGCTTCGCGCGCCGTCCTCATCCACGCCACGGCTTCGGCCAGCTTGCCGGTCTTCCATAGCAGCACGCCCTTGTTCATCATGTCGGCCGCTTCCTTGCGGGCCGCCTTGATCAATTCGGCGCCTTCCTCACCCATGCGGGCCTTCTCGAAGATGTCCTGCACCTCGTCCAGCAACACCATGTTGTCGTGGTTGTTTCTAATCACGTAGCACAGCAAGTCCGCCGGCGCATCCTTGACGCCGACCGCAAACAGCAACGTCGCCAGTTCCATGCAGGTCGGCGTGTCCGGGCGCTCGGGATCGTCGTTCAGCATCTCCTCGAGTTCATCGCCGGTTTTCCGGGCCCGGCGGTAATCGCCGCTCTCGTGGTAGACCAATCCCTCGGTGATCTTGGCGCGCAGTTGCACCAGCTCGCCCGTGAATTCGCGCTGCGCCAGCGCCAGCACTTGCAGCGCTTCCTTGGCGTCATTTTTCTGGCCGCAGATCCGCGCCAGGCCAAAGTAGGCATCCACCGTCTTCATGATGGAATATTCGCCGATCGCGATGCACTTGCGAAAGGCGCGCTCGGCCAGCGGGATATTGTTCAGCTTGAGGGCGGCCAGGCCCAGGCGGCGCTGGCGCACCACGGAATTGGGCGACAGCTTGGCGGCCTTTTCCAGCACGTCGCACGACTCTTCCAGCTTGCCCATGTATTGGTACGCGGTGGCCAGCTGGTCGTACGCATCGATATAAAAACGGTTTTCCGCGATCACACCCTGGAACATCTGGCGCGCCGCTTCGTGGTCGCCATTGTTCATGCGGATTTTCGCCAGGCCGGTGCGGGCCCAGTTGTATTCGCGGTCGTCCAGTACCTGTTCATAGACGGCGCGCGCTTTGTCCGGCTCGCCGGCTTTCAGCAACAGAGTGGCTTTCATGCGCAGCAAATCGATTGCGTGCAGCTTGTGCACGGCAATCTGTTCGTCGCACAGCTTGGCGGCGCGCAAATAATCCTTTTCCACGAAGGCCTGGTCGATTTCGCGGAAGATCTGCTTTTTTTGCCACACGCGGTTCAGGCGCGTCAACAGCACGCCTTCCGTGATCGGCTTGATGATGTAGGCATCCGGCTGTTGCTCGGCGGCGCCCATCACGGATTCCACGCTTTTTTCCGCCGACACCATCAGGAACACGCTGGAGGGCGTCAGCAAGTTACGAATGCGGCATTCTTCCAGCACTTGCTGGCCATTCTTGCCGTCGCCCAGGTTGAAGTCGCACAGCACCACGTCATAGTGGGTCTTGCTCAACATGGTCATGGCTTCGCCGCCGCTGGCGGCCTGGTCGAAGTGCTTGGCGCCCAGGTTGCGCAGGGTTTCACGCAGCAATTGGCGGATACCGACAAAATCATCGACGATCAGGTAGCGCTTTTCCGTCCAGTCGATATTGGCCGCCGCCGCGGCCACGGCGGCCGGATGCAGCGCATTGGTCAGGGCACTGTTCACGGCAATCTCACCACAAAGGCACCGCCGCCCAGCACCCCGCCGTTTTCCAGGTGAATGCTGCCGTTACGCTGCCGGTATTTGTGCATCTTCGCCACTTCGCTGGCGAAATACAGGCCCAGGCCGCTGCTGTTGGTCATGAAATTCACGCCGGTGATATTGCCGCTCATGGCGGACACACCGGCGTCGATCATCGCTTGCGGGAATCCGGCGCCATTGTCTTCCACGCGGATTTCCAGGAATCCCGCACTTTCCGCCACGGCGATCCGTATCGTGTCGTGCGTATAGCGCACCGCATTGTTGATCGCTTGCGTCAACATGCCAATGATGAGGTCTTCATCAAAGGTCCACACCATGTCCTGTGGGAAATCGGCCTGCAGGATGATTTTCTTGGATTCCAGCAAGACTTTCGCTTGCGACGCGACTTGCTGCACCAGCTCGCCAATATGCTGGGGCCGGGGGTCGAACGGGTATTCCGGTTTGCCAACTTGCTTGTAGAGCGCCAGCAGCTGGATCAGGTTGTCATTGAGGCGCTTGGTCTGGTACAGCATTTGCGCCAGTTGCGGATAGGCAGGATGGCTGACGTCCTTGTCGTCGGCGCCGCCCAGCAATCCCTCCAGCGTGCCGGAGAGGACGCTGATCGAATTTTTCATGTCGTGCGCGGTGGATGCCAGGAACAGGAACAGCTCAGGTGCACCTTCGTGATCTTCCGCTTGGTCTTCCATTCATTACGCTCCGGGGCCGGTCAATACTGATCAGGCATTATACCGAGTGCGGGAAATGGGGCGGATTCCCGTGATGCCGGGATGCTACAGGCAACGTCCTGGACATCAACTTTTTCGCTGGGCTTTCAACAAAAACCGTCCCGGGTCCAGCGCCGCGGCCAAGGTGGTTTCCAGCGGCAGCGGTTCGTTTTCCAGTTGCGCCGCCAGGATTTCCGCCGCCAGCGGCGCCCAGATCAAGCCGCG
>Ga0307408_100001609_pt1 | contig 16703 bp, 11 predicted proteins | sample 322Cmetagenome_FD_202116 | JGI IMG/M metagenome (GOLD analysis project Ga0307408, IMG submission 202116) | Maize rhizosphere microbial communities from greenhouse at UC Davis, California, United States - 322HYB-C-3 | ecosystem: Host-associated > Plants > Roots > Rhizosphere > Soil | place...
GGTTGTTCCTTAATGCAGTTAATTAATCCCATTAGCCGGGCAAGTGGGGCTCTAACAACATGAGACTGCATCCAGGCGATCTCCTGAAGCTTTTTATTCTGATCCTCAATTGCTTGAATGTGTTTTGTGCGTTCTGTGATATCAGTAGCTAGTACCAAACGTACTTCTTTGCCATCAAAGTGAACAACATTACTTTCGATATTTACATAAATAATCTCTTGATTTTTTTTTATGTGCCTGTATGATTTTTGGAAATACTGTTTGGCCTTTTTATTTACACTTACATCTTCTTCAAGCATCGTTATATCTTCCGATGGCCTTATATCCCGGATCGTTAAATTTAAAAACTCCTGCTGGCTATACCCGTAATGGCGCATAGCTGCTTCATTAACCTTTAGAAAAACAAAAGTCTGCGGGTCATACACCCACATAGGAATAGGGCTAAGATGAAATAGGTCCCGGTATTTTTCCTCACTGTCAACTAATTTTTGATTGATCAGCTTTTTAGCAGCACGTTCTTTCGCCTCCTTTAGCGCCCTGAGAATCTTAGGCGGGGCCTGATAAATTTTTTCTTTCAATGCATAATCTGTCACTCCCATTTTGATTAAATCAACTGCATTCATGTCTCCAACTGTTCCTGACACAATAATGAAAGGAGTTTCAGGAGCCAACTCTTTAGTTATTTTGAAAGCAGTAAAGCCATCGAAGGAGGGTAAGGAGTAATCTGATAATACAATATCAGGGCTAAAATTTTTAAGCTCATGCACAAAATCTTGCTTGTTATCTACAACTACAGACTCATAGTTCAGCTCACTTCGTGTTAATTCATGCTTAAGTAATTCAATATCATAACGATCATGTTCAAGGATCAAAATTTTAATTGCTTCCATATGTCTGTATTTGGGAGTGGCTGTTTAGGTCATCAGCAAAAGGCTAGGGATATCAAGGGCAGCAAGACAGCCTTCAATATCTAGCGTTTAGCGTAATCTTATTTCTATAAGCGAATTAAACTATCTGAATATTTTCGTGTACAGTACAGTAATTTCTTTATAGGAAGCAAAATTTAGCGCCCTAGTCCGTCTTTTACGACAACAAGGCTAAAAGGATACTTGTTTTTTTTTCTCTAAGTGCCTGATTGTAAGTTGAATTGATTTTTTAGTAAAAGGATAGCTGAAAACGGAACTAACAATGTCGTTCGGAAATCAAATCTGTAGGAATTCATCTGTCGCAATTTACCCCTCATATTGTCAGCATACACCATAACCAGGGCGCCGTCAAGCTTTTATCTTTGCTAATAAACATTTAAAACCAACGGTATGGAAAAGCTACAATTCAAAACTCAGATCAAATCTTCGGCTAACCACGCATATAATGTTATGCTGGCGAAAGGCACTTACAAGCAATGGACGGCGGAGTTTAATCCTTCATCCGATTTTGAAGGAAGCTGGGAGAAAGGCGCGACAATTCAATTTATCGGGGTTAACAAGGAAGGTAAAAAAGAAGGTATGGTTTCTAAGATCAAAGAGAATGAGCCTGGCCGTTTTCTCTCCATTCAGCATATCGGGATATTGGATGATGGTAAGCCAGTTACCGAAGGCCCTCAGGTAGAAGCTTGGGCCGGGGCATTGGAAAACTACTCTTTCTCAGAGCAAAATGGCCTCACTACTGTAACTGTAGACATTGATACGAATGAAGAGTTTATCGGCTATTTTAAAGAAACCTGGCCTAAAGCATTGAACAAGCTTAAAGAACTTTGCGAATCGGAAAACTGATTTGCTTAGCTAGCTTCGAAGCCACGGCGACCCGGCCGTGGTTTGTGTCTCTACAAACCACTTAACTAAATGACATTGCCCTATTTATGAGAAAAGCTTCTCGAACTTAGTTGTAAACAATTTAGCTCGAATATACTTCTAAGATTGCCGTAGCGAGTTTGATTGAAAATCCGAACTTATGTGCGAACCGGAATGGCCTCTTATGAAAAAAAATGTTTTAGTATTTCCATGTGGTACCGAAATAGGCTTAGAGATTAATCGGGCATTGGCAGATTCCACTCACTTTAATTTGTATGGAGCCAACAGTTTGGATGACCATGGTAAATTAGTTTATAAGAATTATATCCAATCAGATTTCAACATCGATTCATCCAATTTTATAGAGGAAATTAATAATGTCATTAACACCTACAGTATAGATTTCATAATTCCCGCTCATGATGCTGCGGTTGTAAAGTTATCCGATAATCAGTCTGAAATTAATGCTGTAGTTATTACTTCTCTTGCTGAAACTTGTCGAATTTGCAGGTCGAAAGGCAGATCTTACGAAATATTTAAGAACCTGATTCCTACTCCTTATGTATATGCGCATGATGAGCGGATGAATTTTCCCGTTTTCTTAAAGCCGGATAGCGGACAGGGAAGTAAAGGAACACATAAAGCCTATTCAAAAGAAGACATTGATTTTTATTTTAAGAGAGATTCTACACTGCTTGCTTTAGAATATTTGCCAGGCAAAGAATACACGGTTGATTGTTTTACAAATAAAGACGGCAAGCTATTATTTGCTGAGGGAAGAGTTAGAAGCAGGATTGTAAATGGAATAAGCGTCAATTCCAGGCAAATACAAAATGAACAATTTCATAAAATTGCTGAAATAATTAACAGCACTCTTTCCTTTCGTGGAGTATGGTTTTTTCAGGTAAAGGAACGTGCATGCGGAGAGCTGGTTTTAATGGAAATTTCTCCAAGGATAGCCGGTACTATGGCATTATTCAGGGCTACCGGAGTTAATTTTATACAACTAACTTTATTCGACAGAATGGGCTTCGATGTAAGCGTTGTTCAGAATAAATTCGGGATAGAGATAGACCGGGCACTATTTGCAAGATTTACTCTTAGCATTGTATATGAATATGTGTATGTTGATTTTGATGATACCCTTATCGTTAATAATACAGTAAATACCACATTGATTAAATTTCTGTATCAGGCAAGAAATCACAATAAAAAGATAGTTTTAATAACTAAGCACATCTATAATATTCAGGAGACTTTAGAAAAGTTTGCTATCAGCAATTTGTTGTTCAATGAAATTATACAGATAGAAAAATCTGAAAAGAAATGCGATTATATTAAAAATACGAACTCCATTTTTATAGATGATTCTTTCGAAGAAAGGAGGATTATTTTGCAAACCTTAAACATCCCTGTGTTTGGATTGGATGCCATAGAATCTCTATTATGTTGGAAAGTTTAGTTAAATGCGAATAACCTGAGTTTGACTATAAATATGCAGTTTGCAGGGCGTTGGGGACTTTTCTCGCCCTTGGGAGAACCGACTAAAAGGAGCTCATTGAGACAATAAAAAAACAAATTTAATTACTCAATAAATGCCGAAGGCAGAGAGGGTATAAGACACTTGGACATTTTGTAATAAATCTAAGATACGATTACCTAATTGCCATAATTATTGGAACCTTTGTATCTAACTTAACCCAATAAAAAAACGACCCATTTGAGACTGGCTTATCTTTGTATTCTTTTATTAGCAATGAATCTGGCTTTTGGCCAGTCGTACTACTCTTTCACCCCTATAGAAAGCCAGCACGGATTAGCAGAAAACAGAGTCCGTAATATCAATCAGCTGGCTGACGGAAGACTTGTTGTTGTTACCGAAGGGATGGTGAGCTTGTACAATGGTACTTACTTCAAAAATATCCACGTTAATGAAAATCGTTTAATTCCCCTTTCGGGATATACTGGTTTTCATCACAGCTACGTAGACAACGAAGGCCATTTGTGGCTAAAGACCCGAGGACGATTGATGTTGATTGATTTACTGAAAGAACAGTTTGAAAATCAGCCTGACAGTGTTTTGAAGTCTCTTGGATTCAACGAGCCTCTTGCTGACTTTTTCATGGATAATGATCGTAATTTATGGATCATTTCATCTACCGGAAAGCTGTTTTACCGTAATGAGAAGCTCCAGCAAACCCGCCTGTTTTTACCGAATGTTTATAAGGGGAAGGGTGTATCCGACAATGTCTATGATATCAATGTGGTAAATCATAAGCTTTTATTGTTTTACCGTTCCGGCTTACTTGTATGCTTCGATATTTCTTCAGGAAAGGAACTATATCGTGAAAATCCTCTGGATGCAGAGCGGCAAAAGCGGTATAATACTACTTTATTTACCCTACAGCAGGGGCAGGTTTTGTATCAGTTGCGGAATGGTAACAGTGGCATCATGTTAAGATACGACCTTGCTAAACGTAAATGGAGCACTGTTCTTGAAACGGATTACTGGCTTAATATGCTATCAGCCGACAAGCAGGGGAATCTGTGGCTAAGTTGCAGGGAAGGGCTGTGGTATATCGATAAAACCCTGCAAAAGAAACAGTTCATTCCAACGCTGCATTTAGTAGACGGCCGTTCCATTAATTCAGAAGTAAGCACACTGTATAACGATAAGCAGGGAGGGCTTTGGATTGGAACCCTAAATCGTGGCCTTCTTTATTATCATCCCCAGCGATTTAAATTCAGAAATATAGGAAAAACCTATTTTAATGGTTCCGGGAACAACGATCTGGCGGTTACGTCATTCACTCAAGCCCCCAATGACGATTTTTTAGTTGGTACTCATCAGGGTTTGTATACCTTTTCTAAAAGTGCAGCAAAGCTGGCGCCATATTCGCCCGAGCTTACAAATATTCAATGTAATTACCTGCTAAAGGATAGATCAGGGCGAATCTGGATATGTAGTAAGGATGGCCTGTATTGCATTAACAATGGTAAATTGCAATTATATACACTGGGTAGAATTAACACTGCTTTTGAAGCCGAAGATGGTACTCTTTACCTAGGGACTCAGCAAAATGGATTTGGTGTTTTTAATCCGATAACCTCAACTTATCAAAAAGTCAGGGTTAAAGTAAGAAATGGCAACGAGCCAAGGTCAGTGAGCCAGCTTATTACCTGGAACCAACGGCTTTTGGGAATTTCAAATGAAGGGCTATTCGTTTTCAATCCAAAGAATCAAACTCTAGAATATCCGTCCAGAAGCACTGGGAAACCGGCTATGTTGAATCCTAGTAATCATCATTACAACTGCATTTTTGCCGATAGCAGAGGGCTGCTTTGGATTGGTACCCAGGACGGCTTAAATGTATGGAGCGAACAGGAAAATCGCTTGCGGCCTTTTTATACTTCGGATGGTTTGATAAACAGTAACATCAAAGCTATTGCCGAAGATAAAAATCACACGATCTGGCTTACCACATCTTACGGAGTTTCCAGAATACTTGTAAAAGGCCAGAAGGGAAAGTATAGTTATTCCATAACAAATTTTAATAAGTACGATGGATTGATCGAAGGCGAGTTTATTGAAGGATCAGCTTATGTAGCTAAGGACGGGTGGTTAATGATGGGGGGAATTGATGGTTTTAATTTGATAAACACTGATAGTATTGCTACCGCACGGCACACATTTACACCTGTTTTTTCAGGTTTTCAATTGTTTAATAAAGAAGTAAAAGAAAATGTAGCGTACGATGGTAATATTATTTTACCGAATTCAATATCAAGTTCCAGGGAGCTAAGCCTTAATCACGATCAAAACTTTTTTACTATTGAGTTTTCAGCTTTAAATTATATAAATCCCACACAAACCTATTACTCATACAAGCTGGAAGGTGTGGACAAGTCATGGCACGAGATATCTTCCACCGACGGAATAGGGCAGGTTAGTTATACCGACTTGTCGCCCGGCACATATATTTTTAAAGTTAAAGCAGCCGATAACAGCCGGAATTGGAATGGCGGAACACAAATCCTGAAAATTACAATCAACGCGCCTTTCTGGAATACACCTCTAGCTATGGCTGTATATGTTATCCTGGCTTTGTTCGTGTTGTATTTTGCTATTTCCGGCTATATAAAAAGCGCCCGGAGAAAACTGCTGGCTCAGCAAAAAGAACAACTGGATGAAGCTAAATTCAGCTTCTTTACCAACATGAGTCATGAATTACGCACCCCCTTAACCTTAGTTTTAACGCCTCTTAATGCTATACTCGAAAAACAGCAGGAAGGCGAACTAAAGCGGGCCCTCGGCGGAATTTACCGCAATGCAAATCATTTGCTGGCACTTGTAAACCAGTTGCTGGACTTTCGCAAGCTGGAATTAAGCGGCCAGGAACTCCATTTGAGTCTCTGCAATATTCGCGAATTTACTGAAGTGCTTTGCCTTCCTTTTCGCGGCCTGGCTAAGGATAAAGAAATAAGATTTACCTGCAAAAGCAGCTTCAAAGATTTATATACGTACCTGGACAAGGAGAAACTAAACATAGTTTTGAATAACCTTCTTTCTAATGCATTTAAGTTTACCCCGGCTCAGGGTAATGTTACCATAGAACTGGATATTTTGCATGCAGAAGGGGAGGCACAAGAACAGCTTTGTATCCGTGTAAGCGATTCTGGAATTGGCATTGAAGCGGAAGACCTCCCTCGAATATTCGAAAAGTTTTACCAGGGGAAAAACCAGTTCGATGGCAATACAGGGAGCGGAATCGGGCTGCACCTGGTTCATGAATACGTTAAATTGCACGGCGGAACGATAAAGGTGGAAAGTGAACTAAATGCAGGGACGAAAGTCGAAATCCTGATACCTGTGAATCTGCAGCCCTCTGTAGAATCGGTAGGCGATTTACCGGCTATAATATCTGAAACAGAGGACAAGGCTTTCAAAATATTGGTAGTTGAAGATAACCGGGAGTTCCGGGATTTCCTGCTTTCACAGTTAAGTATTCACTATAAAGTTATTTCTGCAGTAAACGGCAAGGAAGGACTTGAAAAAGCCGTTTATCATGAAGTAGAAATGGTAATATCCGATGTGATGATGCCGGTAATGGATGGACTTTCCTTATGTTCTGCATTGAAAGCGGACATTCGTACTTCACACGTTCCTGTGGTCTTATTAACTGCACGCTCGTCAACAGAAGCCGAGTACCAGGGCTATGAAGTTGGAGCAGATGCTTACATTTCTAAGCCATTTAATATGAATATATTGTTGCTTCGGATTAAAAATCTGCTCGAACAAAAGGAAAGCCGAAGGTCCAAATACAGTAAATCAATTGAAGTTGAGCCCGCTGAAATTACCACTACCGGTATTGATGAGAAATTTATTCAAAAAGCCCTTGAACTTATAAACAGCAAAATGGATAATGCCAATTATTCAGTAGAGCAGTTCAGTAGTGATATGAACATGGAGCGCTCGGGCTTGTATAAAAAGTTAGTATCAATTACCGGACAGACCCCTTCAGGCTTTATTCGTTCGGTGCGATTGAAAAGAGCCGCCCTGTTATTAAAAGAGAGCGGTTTTTCCATCGGAGAAATAGCAGAGAAAGTAGGCTTCAATAATTTCGCATATTTCAGCAAGTGCTTTTTTGAAGAATTTGGAGTTAAGCCTTCTCAGTACAGGAAATAAAAAATAAACTAAAATTAAGTTAGGGCTTTGTTTGCCCCTCGGGAGTGGTGCCAATACTATTAAGTTAAGGAGCCAGCTCGGTGTGCGGTAGTCTTTCTCTCCATCCTATGGGCTACTGTGTGTACACAAGTTTTTGTATTTAGGCGATTTGCAGGAGGGCATTTGAAATAGGCAGAACCCATGATTCGGAGGAGGTGCCTTGCGAAGTGCCTGGGTAGAAATTCACTTATCAGCGAGCCTGTGTATGGGGAAGGTGCATTGTCGGGTTTTCCGAAGCGATAGGATGTGCGGAATGGGAAAGGCCGGCGCAGCACCGTGCGGCTGATAAGTGAATTTGCGCAGAGGCATGTGCGAAAAAAGGCACCTCGCAAGGCACAAGATTTATTCACCTTTTAATTGTTTTTTTAAGGTGTTCATGAGATCGCTTCGCTAAGTATTGTTTCTTTTCATCGAATGGAAAAGAAAAAGAAAGAATTGTATCTACAGAAGATGTGTACACACGGTAGCCCTCTGGGAGAGATGCAGTGAGGGTATAAGACAATTCGCTCATTTACATTGGCCTCTTAAGATGTTCAGGAATTTGGATACAATTGTTGGGCTCATAATTAAAGCTCCCTCGATCAATAAAGAATAATTTCCCCTCGCCTATAAACAAGAAAAGCCTTGAAAAACAAGGCCCATAGGTAGTATGTAGAGTCGCATAAACTAATACTATAATTGTGCCAATGTAGTGTATGCTCTTGAATGCGTTCTTTTGAAAGTATACCCTCTGATATTTAGTACATTACTGTATTGTTTCTACCGATAATGCGCTATATTCTCTACCAAGCCGGGTCGAATACATATATTTCTTGCTGCCTGTTAAATTTCAATCTTAGTTCCGGGCTTATTCCGCAAGAAAAATAAAAAACGAAAAAAACACAAAATTCTGAGTATCGATTGTTCATATGAGTGTCTTATTCGACAAAAGCGATTTCCACCATCGCTAACAGCACACTTAGGAGATAGTACTTTTTAATGGAATTCAATGCAATTATTGCGCTGAATAAGCTATTGTTCGTGGTAGCACCTTTATAAAGGCTTTTTCATAGTCCTGATTTTAAAGGTTTAACATTCAATTAACAGATTAATGGGTTTCAATAAATTAAGAGTTTTAAAAAAGGTATTCTTTATTCAATTAGTAGGTGGCTTGGTTTTATTAATGCCTCTGTTAGTCCGCGGCAAGTCCATTGCTGAGCTTCATGTTTATCCGGCGCCCCAAGGCGTTAGCCAGAATGACGATTTTAGCGTTAGGGTGCGTATTCCAGGGCAAAAATGGCAGGAGGTTTCTACCTATTCTATCAAAGTTGACCATGTATTAGGGGCTGTTCACAGCCCGGAGGATGCATCCATGGGGTATTTTGACTTTGCTGAAGAAGTGGAAGTATCAGTAACCTTTAATAAGGGGGACGTCAACTCAGCCAGGGTTAGGCCCTTATCAAAAGGGATAATTCCGACGATTGATGGGAAGACAATTTTTTTCAAACTTGATAAGCCGGCCAATCTTTCAGTGGAGGTAAATGGTGATATCTTTCATAATTTGCACCTTTTTGCCAATCCAATCGAAACTTTCAAACCTACCCGAAGCAAGAAAGGGCTACTTTTTTATGGGCCGGGAGTTCATACCATCCCTGGCGGAAAATTAAAAGTTCCGTCTGGAAAGACAGTTTATATAGCTGGCGGTGCAGTTATAAAAGGACAAATTCTGATTCAAAATGCCGAAAATGTAAAAGTACTTGGAAGGGGAATGGTTGATGACTCAGTAAAAATGGGCATTCGGGTAGCTAACTCCAAAAATGTGGAGGTGGAAGGCCTTTTTAGCACACAATGCGCAATAGGAGGTTCGGATAATGTTACTATTCGCAACGTAAAGGTTATTAGTTATTTTGGTTGGGGGGATGGAATGAACGTCTTTTCCAGCAATAACGTCCTTATGGATGGTGTCTTCAACCGCAATTCAGACGATTGTACCACAGTATATGGTACAAGGCTCGGGTTTATAGGTGGTTGTAAAAATATAACCATGAAAAACTCTACATTATGGGCTGACGTGGCTCACCCTATTTTAATTGGTACCCACGGAAATACCAAAAATCCAGAAATTCTTGAAGACCTCACCTATCTCAATATAGATATCCTTGATCATAAAGAAGGGCAGCTTGATTATCAGGGGTGTTTTTCCATCAATGCGGGCGACAATAATCTAATTCGGAATGTACGTTTTGAAGATATTCGTGTAGAAGATTTTCGGGAAGGGCAATTGCTGAACATCAGGGTGTTTTTTAATCCTAAATATTGCACTGCTGCCGGGAGAGGAGTAGAAAATGTCCTCTTTAAAAATATTAGCTATAACGGTTCAAATGCCGGAACTTCGGTAATAGCGGGGTATAACGAGCAACGAATGGTTAAAAATGTAGTTTTCGAAAATCTTAGAATAAACGGAAGCCTGATTTATGATACAATGCCTGATAAGCCGAAGTGGTATAAAACCTCAGACATAGCAAAAATTTTTGTAGGTGAGCATGTCGATCAGGTAACTTTTATAAAAACAGCCGAAAAGTAAAGTATCAGACTTTAGTTGAAAATTTTTAGGGCTTTCAACTCGTAACCATAATGAAATATAAGGGGATTGGTTGATTTTAGATAATGCAAGTAGACCTTTATATACGGATATTTCCTTAAAGAAGAAATATATGAAAACCATATGTTTCTTTTTTTCTTTTTGTAAGGTAGGATCTATGCAATTCTATTCTTTGTGAAATTTCCAGTATATGAGATTAGCTGTAGAACGTAAACCATCAAAAGTATATCCCGATCCGAAACGCGTTATTGCGAGATTTTTTTTTAACGGCGAAGAACGAGGGAAAGAATTAATAGAAAGAGTGTTATCACTCACGGACGAGCAGGTTTTTTCAATTCTGTCGCCTTTGTTGCAGGAGTACTCTAAAAGGCATAGGAGTATAACCAAGCTGCTCTTGAAACACTGCGAGAAAGTCAGCATCCTTTTTGAAGCAATGAAATTGGACATTGACAGTATAAGCTATAATTCAAAGTTGCTTATTGGCTCTTATTTTACCCACGAGTATTCCATAGAATCTGCAGCGTTTTTTAATCCGTCAATTATTGAAGACCCAGACCAAACCGACCTTGAGCAGGGAGAGCGTCGCTTAATTATCAGCTTCAGGGCCGTTGGCGAAGGGCATATTTCCTCCATTGTATTTAGGCGGGCCTTGATAGATAAGCATAATAATATACATGTTATTCCATCCGGAAATTATATCGATGAAGCAGAAATTGTGCAAACTGCTATTTTAAAAAAGGAGCTTTTTCTGGAGAAAGCCCTTACATCAAGAGTTGATAACAAAATAATGAGGGAGCTGGATAATAAGCTTACAGATGCATTTGATTACCATACGCTAAGAAGGATAGTTCTGGAATCGCAAGACAATGAGCCCGATCCGGTAAAGGATATTGAATTGGAGAAGGTTTTGTGGCTTTGGGATTCGTACTACAGCATTATTTTTTCGCTAGATACCGATATCTCTGACCGGGTGATATTCCCCATTTCAGAATTTGAGCGTAAAGGGATTGAAGATGCCCGATTTGTAAAATTTATCGAAGATGACGGAAGCATCTGCTATTATGCCACCTATACAGCTTATGACGGGCTTTTAATTATGCCGAAGCTTTTAAAAACTAGCAATTTTTATGAGTTTAAAATCGGGCCTCTTTTTGGAAAAGGAGCTCAAAATAAAAATCTGGCACTATTCCCCCGTAAAATAAACGGCCGCTATGCTATGCTTTCGCGAATTGATGGCTGCAACAATTACATTATGTATTCGGATAATATTAACGTTTGGGAGAATCCGATAAAACTGCAGGAGCCTAAGTATAGTTGGGAGTTTGTACAGACTGGTAATTGCGGTTCGCCAATTGAAACGGAAGACGGATGGCTGGTTATAACCCATGCCGTAGGGCCTATGAGGAAATATTGTTTAGGGGCTTGCTTATTGCAGCTGGATAATCCCACGGTAGAAATTGGAAGGCTAACCGAGCCCTTATTAATCCCTAATCCTGAAGAACGGGAAGGTTATGTACCCAATGTAGTTTATTCCTGTGGTGCAATAATAAATAACGGAGAGCTTGTCATCCCGTATGGTTTGTCTGATTATTGTTCATCCTTTGCCACGGTGAATTTAAAGGATTTGCTGGATCGGCTAAAGCATAATCGTTAAGGCAAAAGCCAAAGATTACTCATAGGAGGAATCTTAAAGTGTTTGTAATGCATAGCGCTTTAAGATCTCATTTTCAGTTGCTTCAAATAGGCGTTTGGTCATCTCGACCAAAGGAGAGATCTTAGGCATCATATCTTTTAAGCATTTTAAGATCTCTCCGAAGTTATAATGACATCATTTGCAACCAGCTCATTTTTAAGCATTTTAAATATGAGTCTTTGTCATCTCGACGATAGGAGAGATCTTAGACAATACGCATATAAGGCGCTTTAAGATCTCTCCGAAGTTATAATGACATCATCTGGAACTAATTCATTTTTAGACACTTTAAAATATGAGACTTTGTCATCTCGACGATAGGAGAGATCTTAGGCAATACGCATAATAACGCGCTTTAAGATCTCTCCGAAGTCGAGATGACAAAGTGGGCTAGCCTGTGTTTCGCCAGATGTCATCTCTATATTTTTCTTTCCAAAAGTTTTTTTACTCGGAATGACAAAGCTTATTAGTCTGCATATCGCCGGATGTCATCACCATATTTTGCTTTTTGTAAAAAGCTCTTTATTGCTTATGCTTACGGCAATAGATAATTTACATTAACCGATAATCGTTTTATAACATTCAATATAATCTGCCACCATCTTCTCTTGCGAAAAGTTGGTGCTTGCCCAGTGATTGCAGGATTTTCGGTTTATTAAATGGATATGCGAGACAGCTTCCACGGCTTCATCCACTGTGCTCACCAGGAAGCCCGTTTCCTGGTGTTTAATCAATTCGGGCATCGAACCGAGGTTAAAAGCAATCACAGGTGTTCCGCATAGCATGGCTTCAGCAACGCTTAATCCAAAAGGTTCATTAAAATGTATGGGGTGAAGCAAGGCATAAGCATTTCCCAGCAATTCCCGTCTTGCGTCAGGGGCCGCACTTCCCAAGTATCTGATATCATCATTTAATTCAGGTTCAATTTGCTCATTAAAGTACTTCTGATCCTGTATAATGCCAGCAATTAATAATCTTCTTTTACATTTTTTTGCAATACTGATGGCCTCAGCCGTCCCTTTATCATGATGTATTCGCCCAAAAAACAATAGGTAATCTTTGGGAACGGGAGTGAAGCTGAAATCCGAAAGTTTTAAACCGTTATATACGGTAGCCAGGTAGTTTAATTCTTCGCAGCGGTCGGCATTGCTAATAGAAACATAGTGCGATGAACCATTATATTTTTTATAAACCGCGAGTATTTGTTTGGAAGAAAACCCATGAATGGTAGTTAATACAGGCGTATTTATCAAATTAGAATAAGTAAGAGGCAAAAAATCGAAATGGTTATGTATCAGGTCGAATTTATTTGCCTTTTCCATAAGGTTGCTAATATGCAGGCATTCTATCACTTTTGCGTTACCATTAGAATCCTCTTCATAACCCTTTTCTACTACTGCATCCAAATTGGCAGTGGTAATAGAATCCTGGGTTGCAAATAACGTTACGTTGATTCCTGCAGCCACCAATCCTTCAGTAATGTTTGAGGCAACTTGTTCCCATGGCCCATAGTGCCGGGGAGGGGTTCGGCGTGCTGCTGGTGATAAAATGGCAATGTTCATTATAACAGCTAAACAGACGTTACTTCCTTATTTAAGGAGTTAAAAGGCAATTTCTGCGAAGAAATATATTCCTCCATGGTTAAGCGGGCGATCAAATAACTAACCGTAGATTCAGCCCCCTGGTTAAGGTTTATCTGAAATTCTTCCAGTCCATCGTAACAGCCTCCGGTACATGGGTTATAGATGATTTGTTGCAGGTGGTTGCTGCCCAGAAACCAATTAAATGCCACAGATAGTTTCTCAAGATATTCCAGGTTTCTAAACACTTTATAAAACCTGTCTAAAGCCAGCACAGTGTAGGCTACATCAATAGGCTGCTCGCCGTAAAGCCCAGCCTGTTCGCCTTTCATTAGCCAGTGTTTATTTGAAATTACCTTGATGCCGTCATCATTAAAAATGCGGCTTAACAGGAATGCCATAGATGCCTGTGCAATTTCCTTATAAATAAGATTTCCGGTTATTTGATAGGCGCATAGCAAAGATTCGGGTAATATACTGTTGCCATAAGTTAGGTAACTTTCAAACCATTCCCATTCCAGCTCGCCTTCATGCTTATACATTTGCACCAGCCTTTGGGCAAGCATATCAGTTAATTCCCTGTATTCAATGTCCTTGTTATTCTCGTTGTAATAAAATAGCCCCTTTAAGGCAAAAGCCATTGCCCGGGTAGAGTGTATATTTTCAAAATTTTCAAGGGCTGGTTTAAACAGGTCGATAGCTAAGTGGATTAAAGGTTCAGGCAGCACATCCCGATGTGAAATAGTTAGTCCCAGGGCCCAGATAGCCCTTCCGTTCGAGTCTTCGAGGTTAGTTTCCTGGTTCTGTAGGGTAAAGTTTCCGTGTTCATCCACATAGTTTAAAAAACTGCCATTTTCCTGTTGGCAATGCTTTATAAAGTTAAGGTAGGTAGTAATGTATGGCAGCACTTCATCATTTTCCTTTAGTTTATAAGTCATCACCAGCGCTATTAAGGCTCGGACATTATCATCCAAAGTGTATCCGGATGTAATATCCGGCTGGTCTATTTTTGAAAACTGAATTATCCCCATCGGGGTGCTCAAATGTTTAACATGCGCAAGGTTTATCTCAGGCATTTTAAAATCAAGATTAAAAACATTGCGTGTTTTCTTGAACAGGTTAGCATGGGTTAATGATACATTTTCCCAGGCACTGGGAACTATTCTTTGCAGGCCATTGGTACTCAAAGTCCTTGTAAGTCCTTCATTGTTAAGCATAAGTGTAATAGTGGTGGCAAGAGCTGCAGAATCCTGAAAATCAAAGATAATTCCAGCATCATCTCCTAAAACTTCTTTGGCATGTGGTATAGGCGTCGAAATTATGGGGCAACCGCAACTTATGGCATATGAGAAAGTTCCGCTAACCGCCTGGTTGGGGTCTTTGGAAGTGAACAAATAAATATCTGTAAGCTGTAAGTATTCAAGCAAAGTTTCAAGCGGCAGGTAACTATTAATAAAACGCACATGTTGCTGTACTCCAAGATCTTCAACGATCTCTTCCAGCATCTGGCGGTAAACTTCTCCATCTTGCTTTACAATGTTAGGATGCGTCTTTCCAATGATTAGAAATAATACATCAGAATTATTTTCGATAATGGCTGGCAGTGCTTTAAGGGAAGTCTCAATGCTTTTTCCCGGTCCAATTAGCCCAAAGGTGGAAAGAATGGTTCGGCCCGTTAAATCGTATTTTTCTTTTAACGCTTTTTTGTTAGAGTGAGGCACTAAATGTACACCATGAGGGATGATAGAAATTTTATTTGTTGGAACAGAATAGTCTTTAGCCAGAGTTTGGGCGGCATTTTTTGTCATTACCACAATTGAATGGCAATATGAAGCCAGTATTTGAACATTTAGGAGCAATTCATCATTGGGGCCAGGCAATACTGTATGAAAAGTTATAATGATAGGCTGTTTTAACTTCGAAAGGAAAACATTGAAGTCATCCTCATGTCCGTTGTTAAAAAAACCAAATTCATGCTGAATCATTACCAGCTGGACTTCCGGGCTTTTGTTAATATCGTCAGCTATTTTGTTATAGCTGGCGGAGTCAGAAGTATTCAGTACGAATTTTACTTCTTCTGGATAGGAGTGAATTTCTTTTTCTGATTCGAGCGCACAAATAGAAATTGAAAAGGAATTATCGAATTTATTATTCAGGGCTTTTATTAAATCTTGCGAATATGTTGCAATTCCACATTCCCTGGGTGGATAAGATGAAATAAATAAAATTCCGGGTATAGTATGCTCATTAATGGCCATAGTTTTATGTTTTAAAAATTAGACAGCACTATGTACTAGGTCCTTTTTTATAGCAAGGACTAAGTTTTTTATTATAAAATGGCTTTGATCGGGAGGGTTATTATCTCAGGTAGATCAAAATAGTGTTGAACAAAGATAAGCACCTTTGCATCATTTATTTATTAAATGAAAAGCGATAGTTACATTATTCACACATTTATGCAGCCATTTTATGCAGCTAGCCTGTCTATCTCTTTAAGAAGAAGATCCAGGTCAAAAGGTTTTTCAAAAAAACCGTCGGGCGCATCTTCGGAGTTTGCTGACAAGCTCGGGAAATGAGTGGCAGACATCAGCAACACCGGGAGTTTAGAGGTTTCGGTATTGATTTTTATCTCGTGGCAGATTTCCCGGCCATCTAATCCTGCAATCATTATGTCCATTAATAACACATCAGCCTTATATGAATTCAGCTTTTCGAAAACCTTATCACCAGCACAGAGACACTCCACTTCATAACCACAATATTCCAGAATCATGGTTAGCATTTCGCATATCCCTTTATCATCATCCACTATCAGTACCTTTTTCATCAGAATCAATTATTAATAGGTTGTATGCTTTTTACGGCATTAGTGAGCTGGCTTAAGGTCGGTTTTGTTTATAAGGCAATGACTATTAAGAGTATAGCCTTTTATTTTTATATCGTGTTTTGCCAAGGCATTCAAGAGTCCACATCGTTAATGTTATTTAAGTTTGATTGCTGGCTCAATGGCGATTTCTTAAAACACCTCAATTATGAGACCAAATAGCAGGATGTTTTGTCAGTATAAGGCTAATTGATAATTATGTAAAGACAAACTGATAAATATGTAAAAAAGAGCTGGAAGTCCTTAATTAACCGGTTATCACCTCACCCTATCCCTCCCGAATAACTCCTATCGTGTGGACACAACTTTAAATCGCTATAATTCTCCTCTTGTTCGAATGACTAGCATAGCATGTTCTGCTACTAGGCAAGCCTGAAAGGCTTGACTCTAAGCAACCACGGGTGAAACCCGTGGTTATGGCCCCATCGAAACAAGCCTGAAAGGCTTGAC
>Ga0307408_100001611_pt1 | contig 16698 bp, 14 predicted proteins | sample 322Cmetagenome_FD_202116 | JGI IMG/M metagenome (GOLD analysis project Ga0307408, IMG submission 202116) | Maize rhizosphere microbial communities from greenhouse at UC Davis, California, United States - 322HYB-C-3 | ecosystem: Host-associated > Plants > Roots > Rhizosphere > Soil | place...
GCCTCCATTTCTGTTTACATATAACTGTGGCGAGGGGATTTATCCCCGCTGGGCTGCGCAGCAGCCCCAAATATTGACTCCCCGGTGTGTCAGGCAGATGGGGCTGGCTGCTTAGGGGGCCGCTTCGCGGCCCAGCGGGGATAAATCCCCTCGCCACAAATTGTGTCCTGTTAGGGATTATATTGTGGGGCTCTAAGCCTTGATCCCAGCCCTCGGGCTCACCATCACCACCTCCAACGCCCGCCACAACCCCGGCGCTTTCTCCCCCAGCAGCAAGTGCCAAACGCCACCGTCCAGTGAGCTGATCCCCTGGCACCCAAGCGCCTTGAGCTGGTTTTCCGACAATCCCTTGCCATCGGCCAGTTGCACCCGCAAACGGCTCATCGCCACGCAATCGAGCTGCAACACATTCCCGCCACCGCCCAGGGCCGCGAGCCATTGTTGTGCTTCGGCCTCGGAGACGACTGTCGGCGGGACAGGCTCAGCTACGGCGGCCACGGGCGCGCTGGCTGGTCGTTCGGAAGAGGGCAACGCCAAGCGAATTTCATCCGCAATGCTATCCGCCATCGGCCCCACCACCACTTGCAAGCTGCCGCCATTACCCGGTCTGACCACGGCCATCGCGCCGAGGGCCTTGAGCTGGGCGTCGGACGCCTTGCCGCGATCCACCATGTCCAGGCGCAGGCGGGTGGTGCAGGCGCCGACAGTGATCAGGTTGTCGGCACCGCCCAAGGCTTGGATATACGCAGCGGCGCGTTGGTTTTCGGCGATGACCGGTTTGTCGCCCACCGGTACTTCCTCACGCCCCGGCGTCTTCAGGTCGAAGCGGCGGATGCAGAAGTCGAACACCAGGTAATAAATCGCCGCGTAGGCCAGGCCCACCGGGATGACCAACCAACCGTTGGTGGATTTGCCCCAGCCCAGGACCATGTCGATGAAACCGCCCGAGAAGGTAAAGCCCAGGTGGATATTCAGCAGGTTCGTCACCGCCATCGACAGGCCAGTGAGCAGCGCATGGACCAGGTACAACAGCGGCGCAAGGAACATGAACGCAAATTCGATCGGCTCGGTGACGCCGGTCAGGAACGAAGTCAGCGCCATTGACAGCAGGATCCCGCCCATGACCTTGCGCCGCTGGGGCAGGGCGTTGCGGTACATCGCCAGGCACGCGGCGGGCAGGCCGAAAAGCATCACCGGGAACATGCCGGTCATGAACTGGCCGCCCTTGGGGTCGCCGGCGAAATAACGGGTCAGGTCGCCAGTGACCACCGCGCCGGTAGTCGGGTCGGTGAAGCTGCCGAAGATGAACCAGGCCATGTTGTTGAGGATGTGGTGCAGGCCGGTGACGATCAGCAATCGATTGAATACACCGAAGACGAACGCACCGAAGCTACCGCTGGCCATCAGCAGCTCGCCGAAGCTGTTGATGCCGTGCTGGATCGGCGGCCAGACCAGGCCGAACACCAGGCCCAGGCCGACGGCGCTGAAACCGGTGACGATCGGCACGAAGCGCCGGCCGCCAAAGAACGCCAGGTACTCCGGCAGCTTGATGTCCTTGAAACGGTTGTACAGCGCGCCGGCCAACAGGCCACTGATGATCCCGGCGAGCATGCCCATGTTGATGGTCGCGTCGAGCACCTTCAGGGTCGCGATCATGACCAGGTAACCGATGGCCCCGGCCAGTCCGGCGGTGCCGTTGTTGTCCCGGGCGAACCCCACGGCGATGCCGATGGCGAAGATCATCGGCAGGTTGGCAAAAATCGCTTCGCCAGCGTCGTGGATTATCGCGATATTCAATAGGTCCGTGTCACCCAGGCGCAGGAGCAGGCCGGCGATCGGCAGGATCGCGATCGGCAGCATCAGCGCCCGGCCGAGGCGTTGCAGCCCTTCGATGAAATGCTGGTACATGGCGTCTCTCCTTTTATTGTTCTTCGACGGGCTTCAGCCCAGGGGCCAATGTTGATGACAGGCCTGGCGCACGGCGGCGGCGCTGGCCAGGTTCAGCAAGTCGGTACTGATGCGCTGGCACTGGGCGGCATCCAGGTGGCGTACGCGGTCCTTGATCTCACCGACCTGCGGCGGGCTGACCGACAGTTCCCGTACACCCAGCCCGATCAGCACCGGCGTCGCCAGCGGATCGGAGGCCAGGGCCCCGCACACCCCGACCCAGCGCCCATGCCTGGCCGCACCGACGCAGGTCTGGGCGATCAGCCGCAACAGCGCCGGGTGCAGGGCATCGACCCGGGCGGCGAGACCGGCGTGGTCGCGGTCCATGGCGAGGGTGTACTGGGACAGGTCGTTGGTGCCGATGGACAGGAAATCTGCGTGTTCGGCCAGCTGTTCGGCGAGCAGTGCGGCGGCTGGCACTTCGATCATCACCCCAAGCTGCGGGCGCTCCTCCAGGCCGAGTTCGGCGGCCAAGGCATCAAGGCGCTGGCGGATGTGCAGCAGTTCGTCAACCTCGGTGACCATCGGCAACAGAATGCGGCAGCGCTGCAGTGGACGGGTTTGCAGCAGCGCCCGCAATTGCTGATCCAACAGTTCCGGCCGCACCTGGGCCAGGCGAATGCCTCGCAGGCCGAGCACCGGGTTGGCTTCGGCCGGCAGCGGCAGGTAGTCCAATTGCTTGTCGCCACCGACGTCGATGGTGCGGATGATCACGGGCCTGTCGCCCATGGCATCGAGCACGGCCTGATAGGCCTCGCGTTGTTCTTCGTCGTCGGGGGCGGTGTGGCGGTCGACGAAGAGAAATTCGGTGCGCAGCAAGCCGATGCCATCGGCACCGTTGGCGAAGGCCTCGCCCGCTTCGATGCTGGAGGCAGCGTTGGCGGCGACTTCGATCCCTATTCCATCAACCGTTCGCGCCGGCGTATGGGCGAGGGTCTGTTGCTGGGCGCGCAAGGCGACGCGTTGACTGTGCACTTGCTGCACTTGTGTCAGTCGCTCGGCGCTTGGCGTGAGTTCGAGGCGGCCGCCGTCTGCGTCCAGCACCACCGATTGGCCCGGCGCCTGTGCAAGCAGGGCCTCGCCCAACGCCACCAGGCAGGGCAGGCCTTTGCCCCGGGCCAGGATCGCCACGTGGGAGGTCGCGCCGCCTTCGGCCATACATACGCCGGCCACGCCTTGGGCGCTGAGTTGCAACAGGTCTGAGGGGGTCAGCTCTCGCGCGGCGACGATCGCGCCTGTCGGTACGTCGAACTTACAGGCTTCACCCAGCAACACCCGCAGAACCCGCTGGCGCAGGTCGTGCAAATCATTGGCGCGCTCGGCCAGCAGTGCACTGCCCAATTGCCGTAGCACCTGGCACTGCATGTCGATGGACTGGCTCCAGGCATGGGGCGCGGCACGGCCCTGATCGATCGAGAGGTCAGCGGCGTCCAGCAGGACCGGGTCTTCCAGCAACGCCAGATGGGCGCTGAAAATGGCCTGCTCATCGATGTGGCGCCGGGCCTTGGCGTGTTCCAGCGTGATCTGGATGTCGCGACTGACGTGGGCCAGGGCTTGGCGCAGTCGTTGACGTTGCTCTTCGACGTCATGTCCACCGACATCCTCGGGCAATTGAATGCCCTCCAGCCGGACCAGCGTCCCGCTGACCAGTCCGGGGGCGGCGCAGACGCCGTGCAGCACACCCTCTTCAGCGGCCCGGCTCGGTGCCTTGGCCTGGGGCGCCTGGGTATGAGCCTCTTCGGCCAGGGCCGTGGACAAGGTGGTCAACAGCGCTCGCAACGCCGCTTCGGCATCGCTGCCGCGACAACTGACATGCACCTCAGCCTGTTCGTTGATCGCCAGGCCCATCATGCCCATGACGCTGTCGCAGGACGCCGACCGACCGCCAAAGTGCAGCTGCGAGCGACTCTTGAACCCTTGCGCGGTCTGGCGGACCAAGGCTGCCGGTCGGGCGTGCAGGCCTCCCCGATGGGCGATACGGATCTGGCCGAACACCTCGATGCCGACGTCCAACTCATCGTCACGTGTTTCATTCGGTGTCTTGCTGACGATGTGCAGCAACGGTTCGCCGACCTTGACGCCTTTAAGTGTGATCGGCCGTGCCTGGAAGTGTTCGCCGTTGGTGATGACCAACAGGCTGACCAGGCTTTTGCAGCGCTGGGCCACGTTGTCCAGGTCATAGCGCAGCAGCGCCTGGCCGTTGCTGACTCGCGCACCTTCCTTGACCAGTATGGAAAAACCGTCGCCCTGCAACTCGACGGTGTCCAGCCCGAGGTGCAGCAGCAATTCGGCGCCGTTGTCGGCCCGCAGTGTTACGGCGTGGCCGGTACGAGCGACGTGGATCACCTCGCCGTCGCAGGGGGCGTAGAGGGTATCGTTCAGTGGATCAATGGCGATCCCATCGCCCATCGCACCGCTGGCGAACACCGCGTCCGGCACGTTGGCGAGGGTGAGCACCGGACCGCTGAGCGGGGCGCTGAGGATCAGCTCTTTATTGTTGTTGGGCATGGGCTCGCTCTCTTTGGGATCATTGGCCTTGCATGAAAAGAACGCTGGCGGTTCAGTGGGTCCGGGTGACCTTGCTCAAGTGCCGTGGCTGATCGGGGTCCAGGCCTCGGGCCACGGCCAATCGGGCGGCCATGCCGTAAAAGCTCTGGATCGCCAGGATCGGGTCCAGGGCCGGATGCCCGGCGCGACTCAGCGTCAAGTCGCGCTCGGCGATGTCATCGGGGGCGGCCAGCAGTACCCGGGCGCCGCGCTCGCGCATGTCGGCGGCCAGGCTCAACACGCCAGCCTGCTCGGCACCGCGCGGAGCAAAAACCAGCAGCGGATAGTTTTCGTCGATCAGGGCCATCGGCCCGTGACGGACTTCGGCGCTGCTGAAGGCTTCGGCCTGGATCGCCGAGGTTTCCTTGAACTTGAGTGCCGCTTCCTGGGCGATGGCAAAACCGGCGCCACGACCAATCACCATGAGCCGTTGGCAGTCACGCAGCGCTTCGACGGCGGCGCTCCAATCCTGGCTCGCCGCGTCGCGCAGGCCTTCGGGCAGCGCATGGCCGGCTTCGAGCAACTCGGCGTCGTCCTTCCAGTGGGCCACCAACCGCGCACTGGCGCTGAGGGTGGCAATGAAACTCTTGGTCGCGGCTACACTGCTCTCGATGCCGGCGCACAACGGCACGCTGAATTCGCAGGCCGCCTCCAGCGGAGAATCCTCTGCGTTGACCATCGCCACGCTCAACGCGCCGCGCTTGCGCAACAGGCGCAGGCTGTTGACCAGGTCCGGGCTCTGCCCCGACTGCGAGAACGCGAACGCCACCTGGCCGCTGACCTTCAGCGGCGCCTGTTGCAGCGTGACCACCGACATCGGCAGCGATGCCACCGGCAAGCCCAATTGCTGCATGGTCAGGTAAGCGAAATAACTGGCGGCGTGGTCGGAACTGCCCCGAGCCACGGTCATCGCCACTTGCGGCGGTTGACGACGCAAGCGTCCGGCGATTTCCGCCAGCGTCGGATCCAGTCGCTGCAATTGACGCTCGACGGCTTCGGCTGAGGCGAGGGCCTCTTCAAGCATTTTGGAAGTCAACGGCTTCTCCTTCGACCATTACGTCGATCAGGTTCAGGGCACGGTCAAGGCGCACGCAGTCGGCCCAGGCGCCGGGATGCAGGCGTCCGCGCTCGGGCAGGCCGAGGTAGTCGGCGGGGAATTGCGACAGGCGTCGGGAGGCGTCGTCGAGGGGCAGGCCGATCTTCACCAGGTTGCGCAGGGCCTGGTCCATCGTCAGGGTGCTGCCGGCCAAGGTGCCGTCGGCCAGCCGCACGCCGCCCAGGCATTTGGTCACGGTGTGGCTGCCCAGCTTGTATTCGCCATCGGGCATGCCGGCGGCGGCGGTGGAGTCGGTAACGCAATACAGGCACGGGATCGAACGCAACGCCACGCGCATGGCACCGGGGTGCACGTGCAGCAGATCCGGGATCAGCTCGGCGTATTGCGCATGGGCCAGCGCCGCACCGACGATGCCCGGTTCGCGGTGATGCAGCGGGCTCATGGCGTTGTACAAATGGGTAAAACTGCTGGCCCCGGCGGCCAGTGCCGCGACGCCTTCTTCGTAGCTGCCGAGGGTATGGCCGATCTGCATGCGCACACCGCGAACGCTGAGGGCACGGATCAAGGCATCGTGGCCGGCGATTTCCGGTGCGATGGTAATCACCCGGATCGGCGCCAGGGCCAGGTACGTTTCCACCTCGGCCATTAACGCGGTGTGGGCGAAATTCGGTTGCGCGCCGAGTTTGCCGGGGTTGATGTAAGGGCCTTCCAAGTGAACACCGAGGACACGTGCGCTGCCGCTGGGCCGCCGTTCGCAGAACTCACCGAGGGCCTTGAGGACGCTGGCGATTTCTTCGCTTGGCGCGGTCATGGTGGTGGCGAGCAACGCCGTGGTGCCAAAGCGCACGTGGGTACGGGCGATGGTTTCGAAGGCTGGGGCGCCTTCCATGATGTCCTTGCCGCCACCACCGTGCACATGCAGGTCGATGAAACCGGGCAGCAGGTAGGGCAGGTCGTTGCTCGTCGGGTCGCAGGGCTGGCCTTCGACGGACACGACCTTGCCGTGTTCATGGATCAGGCGGCCGCGTATCCAGCCGTTGGCGGTGAGGATGTTGTCTTCGGACATTGGAATTCTCTGGTCGTCTAGCGCCGCAGCTCTGCGACAAAGTCGTAGTAGTCGTTGCGGCAATAGGTGTCGGTGACTTCGATGGGCGTGTTGTCTTCCAGGTAGCCGACCCGCGTCATCAGCAACATCGCGGTGCCGGGGGCGATGCCCACCAGGGCGGCGAACTCGTCCGAGGCGTTGATGGCCTGGATGTGTTGCAAGGCTCGGACAACCGGTTTGCCGATGCCATCGAGAAATTCATAAAGCGAATCGCCCACCGCCTGCGGCTTGGGAATGATCGACGCCGGCAGGGTGCTCATCTCGATTGCCATGACCGTGTCGTCGGCCTTGCGCAGCCGTTTGAGGCGGGCGACTTTGTCGGTGGGTGACAGGCCCAGGCGGATCAGTTCTTCGTGGGTCGGCGGGGTGATTTCCCGCTCCAGCCATTGGGAACCGGGCACGAAGCCCTTGAGCCGGAGCATCTCGCTGAAACCGCTGAGACGCGAGAGCGGTTGCTCCAGGCGCGGAGTGATGAACGTTCCGGAGCCTTGGTTGCGGCGGATCAGGCCTTGTTCGAAGAGTACTTCCAGCGCCTTGCGGGCGGTGACCCGGGAAATGCCCAGTTGCTCGCTCAGGCTGCGCTCGGACGGCATCGCTTGCTCGGCTTTCCATTGGCCGGCGTGGATGGCGGCTTCGAGGTTGCGGGCCAGTTGCAGGTAGAGCGGGGTGGGTTGGGTGTCGTCGGGGCGCAGGGCCAGGATGTCGTTCATGTGCGATGTGTCCGATGCGGTTGTTGTGGGCGTTGTCGCTCGGTGATTGGGGTGGAAGCTAATACCACTTGAATACCATGTCAACGCTGCTTCTGGCGCTTGATATGAGTTCATGGGGCATTTTTGGAAGGTTGGCTTTAAGTGGTATTAGTGTGGTGGAGGTGGTGCGTGGAGTTACGGTGTCGAGCTGATGTTTTTGAGGGCAGTGGTATGCACCGAGGGCAGGTTACGCAATTTGATTTTTATTTCTGGGGCACCGAGTTTCTCCTGTGGGAGCGAGCCTGCTCGCGAAGGCGGCAACACAGTCGATGAAGATGCTGAATGTGCCGGCCTCTTTGCGAGCAGGCTCGCTCCCACAGGGGCAGGTGTCGATCACTGGTTCTGTGAACAACAAAAATCCATTGTGGAGCGAGCTTGATCGCGATAAATCGAAAGACGGACACAAAAATTCCGGTGGAACACCGAACCTGTGGCGAGGGAGCTTGCTCCCGCTGGATGCGTCAGCATCCCCTGCGGTGTGATGGCTGGTAAAGCAGGGGGCCGCTTCGCAACCCAGCGGGAGCAAGCTCCCTCGCCACAAGAGCTCCTCGCCGCGAAAATGGGGCTACGGCCGAATCTCGATCATCGTCCCATCCGGCACCAGGTTCCACACCTCGCGCATGTCCACATTGCGCATGGCGATGCAGCCGTCGGTCCAATCCAGGGTATGGAACAACTGCTCGGGGTTTTCTTCCGTATCGGGCGTGCCGTGGATCATGATCATGCCCCCCGGCTCCACGCCTTCGCGGCGGGCGCGGGCGGCGTCGCTGATGTTGGGGTAGGAGATGTGCATCGACAGGTAGAACTTGTCGCTGACCTTGCGCCAGTCAATCCAGTAGAAGCCCTCGGGGGTGCGCTTGTCGCCCTCGATCAGCTTGGGGCCTTTCTTGGCGCCCTTGCCCAGGGAAATGCGATAGGTCTTGAGGGGCTTGCCGTCGTTGATCAATTGCAATTGATGGGCGGACTTGAGCACCAGGACTTTTTCGATGACTTTGCCGTTGTAGGTTCCCACGGCAGCGGCTTGGGACACGGCGGTAAACGACAAGCAGAACAGGACAAGCAACCAGCGCATTGAAACGATATCCCTAGAGGTGTCGCGGCTATATTGGATTTTCTAGGCTCTGTACGAAATGTATCCGCACTTGCCCATACTGCGTTGAAACGAGGCTCGGAATGCTCATGTACTCCAGTACACTGCGCTTCCTCGCCCCGTTTCGCCTTGTCTGGCCTTTGCGCGAACACATTTCGTACAGAGCCTACGTATTGGCAGGCTGAGCCAGCGGCGGTATCGACTCGGATCGCACCGGGTAGTCCTCGGCCCGCCGGTCAGCGTAGAAGTATTCTAGGGTACGGCCCACCGTGCGGAAAGCCAGCTCGTCCCACGGTATATCGGCTTCTTCGAACAGCTTCACTTCCAGGCTTTCCGGCCCGGCGGCGAAATCCTCGTCCACCAGCTCGGCGCGGAAGAATACATGGACCTGGCTGATATGCGGGACGTCAATCAGCGTATAGATACTCAGGTTGCGTACCCGGGCGCAGGCTTCTTCGGCGGTTTCACGCGCGGCGGCCTGCTCGACAGTTTCGCCGTTTTCCATGAAGCCCGCCGGCAGTGTCCAATAACCGCGCCGCGGCTCGATGGCGCGCCGGCACAACAGGACTTTGCTGCCCCAGGTCGGTACGCAACCGGCCACGATGTTGGGGTTCTGGTAGTGAATGGTGTGACAGGTGTCGCAGACAAAGCGCAGTCGCGAGTCGCCCTCGGGTATGCGCTGGGTTACCGGGTTACCGCACTGGCTGCAGAATTTCATGCTGGGATTCCTGGAGGCTGCGCCTATCTTGGCGTGTACTGGGCGGTATCGGCAAGTTGTCGTTTCGCGACATGACGCGGTCCGGGGCTTGGGCCGCTTGCCTGATTGGTGCATGATGCTAGGCAGCGAATAAATCGAGAAGTCTCATGCTGGACGAGCTACTGCATCGAGTAAGCAACCATACGCCGCGCGATCTGGAGACCGATCGGCGTTTCCCTGAAGCGGCGGTGCTGGTGCCGATCACGCGCAGTGATGAACCGGAGCTGGTGCTGACCCTGCGCGCCAGCGGTCTCTCGACCCACGGCGGCGAAGTTGCGTTCCCCGGCGGACGTCGAGACCCGGAAGACCCAGACCTGATCTTCACCGCCCTGCGCGAAGCCGAAGAGGAAATTGGCCTGCCCCCTGGCCTGGTGGAGGTGATCGGTCCCCTCAGCCCACTGATCTCATTGCACGGTATCAAGGTCACGCCTTACGTCGGTGTGATTCCGGACTATGTCGAATACCAGGCCAACGATGCCGAGATCGCCGCGGTGTTCAGCGTGCCGCTGGAGTTTTTCCGCAAGGATCCGCGCGAACACACCCATCGCATCGACTACCAGGGCCACAGTTGGTACGTGCCCAGCTACCGTTTCGAGGGGTACAAGATCTGGGGGCTGACGGCGATCATGATCGTGGAGTTGGTCAACTTGCTGTACGACGCCGGTATCGACCTGCACACGCCGCCCAAGACTTTCATCAATACATGATGCCCCGAGGACTCCCATGAAATACCGCCTGGGCGATGCCCGTGTCGAAACCCACCCACAAAGCTGGGTCGCGCCCAACGCCACGCTGGTGGGCAAGGTCCGCCTCGAAGAGGGCGCCAACGTCTGGTTCAACGCGGTGTTGCGGGGTGACAACGAACTGATCCTGATCGGCAAGGACAGCAACGTCCAGGACGGCACGGTGATGCACACCGACATGGGCTATCCATTGACCATCGGCACCGGCGTGACCATCGGCCACAACGCCATGCTCCACGGCTGCACAGTGGGGGACTACAGCCTGATCGGCATCAACGCGGTGATTCTCAACGGCGCGAAGATTGGCAAGAACTGCATCATCGGCGCCAACTCGCTGATCGGTGAAGGCAAGGAAATCCCCGATGGTTCGCTGGTGATGGGCTCGCCGGGAAAGGTCGTGCGGGAACTGACCGAGGCCCAGAAGAAAATGCTGGAAGCCAGCGCGGCGCACTACGTCCACAACTCGCAGCGCTACGCCCGCGACTTGGCCGAGCAAGAACAATGAACGCACCTGAACGTCCGGTTCCTTCGCCCTGCGTGAACATCTGCTCGCTGGATGATGACGATACCTGCACCGGTTGCCAGCGCACAGTGGCGGAAATCACCCGTTGGAGCCGGATGGACAACGATGAGCGCCGCGGCGTGTTGGCGTTGTGTCATGAGCGGGCGAAGGCGAGTGGGTTGGTGTGGATGTTGCCGGCAAAACGCTGAATACATCACTTGTGGCGAGGGAGCTTGCTCCCGCTGGGCTGCGCAGCAGCCCCAAAATCAGGCTCCCGGGTGTATCAGGAAAATACAGTGGTGTTAAGAGGGGCCGCTGCGCGACCCAGCGGGAGCAAGCTCCCTCGCCACAGGGCATCTCACAAGGCTTTAACCGATCGTCGCCCCAACCATCGATCCAACCCCACCACCCCCAGCGCAATCCCGACAAAACCGGCCAATACCCCCCCTGCATTGATGAACACCTGTGGATAACCCAGGCTCGCCACGTCAATGAATGGGTAGGGGTAGGCCGCCAGCAAATCCCCGCGCAGCAGGATGTAGGCGAAGTACACCAGCGGATAAATCATCCACAGCCCGATGTGACCCAGGCGCAATGTGCCTTTAGGCACCCACAGCCCCCAATAGATGATGAACAGTACAGGCATGACGTCATGCAGCAATTCATCGGCGACAAACTGCCAGCCTTCCGGTTGCCAGAGGTGGCGCAGCAGCACGTTATAGGCCAGGCCGACCAGGGCGATGCTCACCGCGATGCCGCTGCGTACCGCAGGTAGCAGGAACCAGCGCCGGACGGCGGATTCACGCTGGGTCAGTTCCCAGGTCAGCACCACGGCGGCGAGGGTATTGGTCAGCACCGTGAAAAAACTGAAGAAGTTGACCAAGCCGCCCAACAGGCTCGCGCCCAATTCCCAGCGACCCAGCAGGATCAGGTAAAGCTGGACGCTCAACCCAACCCAGCCGAGCAACGCCAGCATCGACACGAAACCGGTTCGCACGTCCACGGTTCAGAGGGGCCGCTTGGTGCGCATCAGCTTGATGTACAGGCGCTCGACTTTTTCCCGCGCCCACGGCGTCTTGCGCAGGAACGTCAGGCTCGACTTGATGCTCGGATCGCTTTTGAAACAACGAATATCAATGCGTTCGGCCAGGCCCGACCACTCGTAGTGCTGCACCAGGGCGTTGAGGATCTGCTCCAGCGTCACGCCGTGCAGCGGGTTGTTGTTCGGTTCGGTCATGGCGGGCCTTTGCATGAAGAAGTCTAAAGCCGCGCACCTTAGCCGAGGTGCCCGTTGGGTGGAAGTATGGCTTTCATCCTGGCTTCGTGAAGCTGCGCACACTGTTACCGAATCCGAGATGATCCATGTCAACAAAAGCGCTTTCTCTATTTGTAACAGGACATTATCCTTGCGCCGCTTGCTGAAACGCTTCTTCTGTTGTGACAGAGCCTCTGCGTACAGCCTGATCCGATAGAAAAATCAAAGAAAACCCAGCGTTCAGACTTGAGAGATAGCGCTGTCTCTTGGCGTATGACGATCGACTTTCTGTGGGAGCGGGCTTGCTCGCGAAGACGATTTCACATCCGGCCTTAATGTCGCCTGACACGTCGCTTTCGCGAGCAAGCCCGCTCCCACAATGGTCCGCGTCCACCCAATTACCTTTTTTACTGAACCATGCCCCGCCAGGATCGTCATCTAAAGTGACACCTTGCGCGGGACTCCTTAAAACGTCACGGAGATACAACTATGAGCACTGAGGGTGCTTTGAGTCGAAGCCGTCTGTTACCGAGCCTGCTCGGCATTCTGCTTCTATTGATGGGGCTGGCCTTGTTGGCCGGTGGGATCAAACTGAGCACGCTCGGCGGCTCGCTGTATTACTTGCTGGCCGGTATCGGCCTGGCGATTACCGGCGTACTGCTGATCATGGCCCGCCGTGCGGCCTTGGGATTGTATGCGCTGGTGCTGTTCGCGAGTACCGTCTGGGCGCTGTGGGAAGTGGGCCTGGATTGGTGGCAACTGGTGCCGCGCCTGGCAATGCTGTTTGCCTTGGGCATTGTCCTGCTGCTGCCATGGTTCCGCCGTCCGTTGCTGACCGCCGATGCATCGCCCATGGGCACCCGAGCGCTGGGCGCCGCGGTGATCATCGCCGGTATCGCCGCCCTCGCCAGCCAGTTTACCAACCCCGGTGAAATCAAGGGTCAACTGGACCGCGACAGCGTGCCGGGTATGGCCAACACCGCACCGGCCATGCCGGACGGGGACTGGAACTCCTACGGCCGCAGCGCTCACGGCGACCGTTATTCGCCGCTGGCACAAATCACCCCCCAGAACGTCGGCAAGCTGAAGGAAGCCTGGACGTTCCGCACCGGTGACCTGCCAGGGCCGAACGACCCGGGCGAGACCACGGCGGAAAATACCCCGCTGAAGGTCAACGGCATGCTGTATGTGTGCACACCTCACAGTCAGGTGATCGCACTGGAGCCTGAAACCGGCAAGGAAATCTGGCGTTTCGATCCGAAGCTTTCCACGCAAAAAGCGGAAAACTTCAAGGGTTGGGCCCACATGACCTGCCGTGGCGTGACCTACCACGACGACGCTGTCTACGCGTCCGCTGAGCAGAGCCCGACCGGCACCGCCAGCACCACGCCGGCCAGCACCGTGTGCCCACGGCGGATCTTCCTGCCGACCGCCGACACGCGCCTGATCGCCCTCAACGCCGACACCGGCAAGATGTGTGAAGACTTCGGCGACAAAGGCCAGGTCGACCTGACCGCGAACATCGGCGGCTTCACGGCCGGCGGTTACTACTCCACCTCGCCACCGGCGGTCACCCAGAACCTGGTAGTGATTGGCGGCCACGTCACCGACAACGTCTCCACCGACGAGCCAAGCGGCGTGATCCGCGCCTACGACGTACACACCGGCAAGCTGGTATGGAACTGGGACAGCGGCAACCCGGACGACACCACGCCGATTGCCGAAGGCAAGACCTACACCCGCAACTCGCCGAACATGTGGTCCATGTTCAGCGTCGATGAAAAACTCGGCATGCTCTACCTGCCGATGGGCAACCAGACCCCCGACCAGTTCGGTGGCATGCGTACCCCGGAATCGGAAAAATATTCCGCTGGCCTGACCGCATTGGACATAGCCACCGGCAAGGTGCGTTGGTACTTCCAGTTCACTCACCACGACCTGTGGGACATGGACGTCGGCGGTCAACCGACCCTGATGGACATGAAGACCGCCGATGGCGTGAAGCCGGCCGTACTGGCTTCGACCAAGCAGGGCAGCATCTACGTGCTGGACCGCAGCAATGGCCAGCCGATCATTCCGATCAAGGAAATCCCGGTGCCGCAAGGCGCGGTGGAGGGCGACCACACCTCGCCCACCCAGCCGATGTCCGACCTGAACTTCGTGCCGCCGGTCCTCAAGGAGCGCGACATGTGGGGTGTGACGCCGTTTGACCAGATGTTGTGCCGGATCGACTTCAAGTCGCTGCGTTACGACGGCATGTTCACGCCACCGTCGCTGCAAGGCTCGATCGTCTACCCAGGCAACTTCGGCGTGTTTGACTGGGGCGGTATTTCGGTCGATCCGGTGCGCCAGATCGCCTTCGTCAACCCGAGCTACATGGCGTTCAAGTCGAAGCTGGTTCCAGCAGCGGAAGTGGCGGGTGGCCCGGGTCGCAAGAGCGAAACCGAAGGCGTGCAGCCGAACAAAGGCGCGCCATACGGGGTGATCCTCGAAGCGTTGCTCTCGCCCATGGGCCTGCCGTGCCAGGCACCTGCGTGGGGTTATGTCGCCGCCGTGGACCTGACCAACAACAAGACCCTGTGGAAGCACAAGAACGGCACCGTGCGCGACAGCTCGCCAGTGCCGATCCCGCTGAGCATGGGCGTTCCAAGCCTGGGTGGTACCTTCACCACCGCCGGTGGCCTGGCGTTCCTGAGCGGTACGCTTGACCAGTACTTGCGCGCCTACGATGTGAAAAACGGCAAGCAATTGTGGGAAGGCCGCCTGCCCGCAGGCGCCCAGACCACGCCGATGACCTACACCGGGAAGGACGGCAAGCAGTACGTGCTGGTCGTTGCGGGTGGTCACGGTTCCCTGGGGACCAAGCAGGGTGACTATGTGATTGCGTACAAGCTGCCGGATTAAATCCAAGCAGCGCTCATGAAAAAGGCGACACCCTTGCGGGTGTCGCCTTTTTTAATACCTCGATTTCACACTGGCTTCTGTGAATACAACGAGCCTTTGGCTTTTGTGAACACAACAAGCTTTTGTGGCGAGGGGATTTATCCCCGCTGGGCTGCGAAGCAGCCCTAAGCCCAACAACTCGGGGTGTCAGGCGGATTGGGTTTGCTGCTTTGGGGCTGCTGCGCAGCCCCAGCGGGGATAAATCCCCTCGCCACAGATAAATCCCTTCCCTACAAGGATTGTGTTCAGCCTTGGGCTTTTACAGTTCGATTTTCACGGCCTGGGAAGCCCGGGTCGCCTTGGCGCGGGCGGCTTCGATGGATTCATCGCGGGCCAAGGCCACGCCCAGGCGACGCTGGCCGTTGACTTCCGGCTTGCCGAACAGGCGCAGCGCGGTGTCCGGTTCGCTCAGGGCGGCGCCGAGGTTGGCGAACGCGGTCTGGGTCGACTGGCCTTCTACCAGGATCACCGCCGAAGCCGATGGGCCGAACTGGCGGATCAACGGGATCGGCAAGCCAAGAATGGCGCGGGCATGCAGAGCGAACTGCGACAGGTCCTGGGAGATCAGCGTCACCAGGCCGGTGTCGTGCGGACGCGGCGAGACTTCGCTGAACCACACCTGATCACCCTTGATGAACAGCTCGACGCCAAACAGGCCACGGCCGCCCAAGGCCTCGGTCACCGCCTTGGCAACGCGCTCGGATTCAGCCAGGGCCGCCGGGCTCATGGCCTGTGGCTGCCAGGATTCCTGGTAGTCGCCCTTTTCCTGACGGTGGCCGACCGGCGCGCAGAACGTGGTGCCGCCGACATGACGCACGGTCAGCAGGGTGATTTCGTAATCGAAGTCGATGAAACCTTCGATGATCACCCGGCCTTTGCCGGCGCGGCCGCCTTCTTGGGCGTAATCCCAGGCTTTCTGTACGTCATCGGCGCTGCGCAGCAGGCTCTGGCCCTTGCCCGAGGAGCTCATCACCGGCTTGACCACGCAGGGGAAACCCAGGGTTTCCACAGCCTTGCGGTAGTCTTCCACGGTGTCGGCGAAGAAATAGGGGGAAGTCGGCAGCCCCAGCTCTTCGGCTGCCAGGCGACGGATGCCTTCGCGGTTCATGGTCAGCTGCGCGGCGCGGGCCGTAGGGATCACGGTGAAGCCTTCGGCCTCCAGTTCCACCAGGGTGGCGGTGGCGATGGCTTCGATTTCCGGCACGATGTAGTGCGGCTTCTCGGCCTCGATCACCGCGCGCAGGGCGGCGCCGTCGAGCATGTTGATCACATGGCTGCGGTGGGCCACTTGCATGGCCGGCGCGTTGGCGTAGCGATCCACGGCAATCACTTCAACGCCCAGGCGCTGCAGTTCGATCACCACTTCCTTGCCCAGCTCACCGCTGCCACACAACAAAACGCGGGTCGCGGTGGGCGACAATGGAGTTCCGATACGGGTCATCTGAAGGTCCTCAAACAGGAGCGGGTCATCGGGGCGCGCGCCGGGCGAGCTTCCCAGGGGAGAAAGCGCGGCATTTTACATGAACCGCGTCAGCCGGCGATGGCCTGTTTGCGCAGACGCCAGGCCATGATCAGCCAGACGGCGGTGACCCCGGCGAATTTCGAAAGCAGGGCGGTCGTCACCACGGCGGGCGTCAGGGCATCGATCAGACCGAAGAAAATGAAGGTGTCCAGGGGAATGCTCAGGGCCGAGCTTATCCACAGGCGATCGTGCAATGGGCGCTTGGTGACGGTGAACACCAGCCAGTCGATGCATTCGGACACCGCGAATGCCGTGGCGCTGGCCAGGGCGATGGTCGGGTCGGAGGTGACATAGGACAGCACCAGCGCTGCCAGCATCGCCGCGATGGCACCATGGCCGAAACGGGTCTGCACCATGTCGCGCAGTACAAACACCAGCCCGCCCCAGGCCGACCAGATGACGTCCAGGTGTGGCGCGGCCGAGAAGGCGAAGTTGATCAGCACGACGCTGCTGATGTAGGCGAGCAGGAAAAGCATGGGGC
>Ga0307408_100001612_pt1 | contig 16696 bp, 8 predicted proteins | sample 322Cmetagenome_FD_202116 | JGI IMG/M metagenome (GOLD analysis project Ga0307408, IMG submission 202116) | Maize rhizosphere microbial communities from greenhouse at UC Davis, California, United States - 322HYB-C-3 | ecosystem: Host-associated > Plants > Roots > Rhizosphere > Soil | place: USA...
CAAAGCAACACCGCCTTCCGCGGCTTCGGCGGCCCGCAGGGCATGATCGTCATCGAAACCATCATGGGCGACATCGCCCGCACCCTGGGCCTGGACCCGCTGGATGTGCGCAGGCGGAATCTTTACGGAATCGGTGAGCGTGATGTGACCCACTACCAGATGAAGGTCGAGGACAACATCCTCGAGCCGCTGCTCGCCAGACTGGAACAAAGCTCGCAATACCGGCAGCGGCGTACCGACATCAAGGACTGGAACCACACCAGCCCGGTCATCAAACGCGGCATCGCCCTCACGCCCGTCAAGTTCGGCATCTCCTTCACCGCCACCCTGTTCAACCAGGCCGGCGCGCTGGTGCATGTGTACACCGACGGCAGTGTGCAGGTGAACCACGGCGGCACCGAAATGGGCCAGGGCCTGAACACCAAGGTCGCGCAGATCGTCGCCGACGAGCTGGGCGTGCCGCTGCAGCACGTGCTGGCCACCGCCAGCGACACCAGCAAGGTCCCCAACGCCTCCGCCACCGCCGCCTCAGCCGGCACCGACCTCAACGCCCGCGCCGCGCAGTACGCCGCCCGCAATGTGCGCGACAACCTGGCCCAGTTCGTCGCCGGCCTGGACCGCTGCGGCGCCGGCGCCGTACAGTTTGAAGGCGGTGAAATCATCACGCCCGAAAGCACACGGCCCTTCACCGAAGTCGTGAAGCTGGCCTACGCCAACCGCATCCAGCTGTGGAGCGACGGCTTTTACCGCACCCCCAAAATCCACTACGACAAAACCACCCTCACCGGCCGGCCGTTTTACTACTTCGCCTACGGCGCAGCCTGCACCGAAGTCGCCATCGACACCCTCACCGGCGAAAGCCGCGTGCTCAAGGTCGACATCCTCCACGACGTGGGCACCAGCATCAACCCGGCCATAGACATTGGCCAGATCGAAGGCGGCTTTATCCAGGGCATGGGCTGGCTCACGACAGAGCAACTGGTGTGGAACGACAAGGGCCTGCTAACCACCCACGCGCCCAGCACTTACAAGATCCCCACGACCGGCGATGTGCCCGAACATTTCAGGATCGATTTGTGGCCCGAGCCGAACCGTGAAGACAACGTGTTTGGCAGCAAGGCGGTGGGCGAGCCGCCGTTGATGCTGGCAATCAGTGTGTATGAGGCGATGCGGGATGCGGTGGGGGCGAACCAGGCGCCAGCCCTACCGGTCAGGTTGACGGCTCCCGCTACTGCGGAAAATATCTTACGGGCCCTAGCTAAGCGTTAAGGCATCCAGGCCCACCCAAAACCTACGCCACCCACATTCTCTGGGGGACTAGCCTGCGAGATTCGTGCTCCGCCAGGCAAATGTCGCTACACATCCCCCAGCGCCCACTACCACCAGCGCAATTGCAGTCCAGCCTGAAAATAAAAATGCAGTCTGGTGTGGGAAGATGAACAAGGGAAGACCGGATATGAGCCCGGAAATAAAAACGGGGCTTAAGCTCACAGATCGGCCGCGAGCGGCAACAAAAGCCAATAAGGCGACAAATCCATACCCAAGATAGAGAGTCGGTATTGCCCACAAGCTATTCAGTGGACTATTACCAGACCAGCTATCTGAGTTGTGATCGATAAAAAGCAGCATACCCATTACAAATGCTGGTAACGCAAATCCCAATGTGTACAACAGCAGCGCTCTCATTTTTTTAACTAACGACGTGGCCGGTGATCAATCATCGACTAACGGCACTTTAATTACGGTATGACTTCCTGCGTGGATTACCAAATTGGGTTTCTCATATGTCAACGAAGGCGTGTTTTGCAGGCAGTCACGTCTTCCCAAGTCCGCCATGGTGAGTAGATCGCAACTGGAGCGATCCCCGCACACGTAATACCAACCGTCAACCCTTATGACGCCTGACCCCCTGAATGCATAAAAAGCAAACACATCCACCGTCAAGTCAGGCTTGAACTGTATTGCTTCTTTTTTAAGATCGTGAGCAGAATAGGCTTGCAAAAACCAGCTCTTTGCTGCGTCAATATTCTGAAACCGCATAGGAGCTTCCTGGGCTGCGGCGCTGAATGCAGCGAAGCTCAAGGCTATCAAAATTAGCTTTGCAACCACAGTTTTCCACCTAGGTTAGGGCTCGCAAGTCTTAGCTCATTCGGCCTTCTGGTTCGACTCATCAACATAATGTCGGGGTAAGCTTAGTCGACCTTTGGTCAGCACGGCCAGCATGAGTGACTGCGGTCACATCCTTAAGCGGGAGAGTGACCAGCGGCGCACACGTATTCCGACGCAGATGGCCCATCCGGCGGCATCACGCGAATGTGTTTTCTATTTTTTTACGTCTGCACTGACTGGATGCCAAGAGGAACAAGCATCAACGACTTTACCTCCCAGAACAAAAAGCAAAAAAAGTGAGAGGCAAAAGCAGATAACCAGCGTCACATCGCTCGACAGCTGAAAAGCCATGCTCATGGTGAGCGCCACACCCCAGCAAGCCATCCAACCAATTAGCAGTAAGCCGGCCGCTTGAAGTCTCTTGTATTCATGCGTTGATGAAGTTTCGCAGCTAGCGCATCGATGGCCCAGTTTCTTCCAACCAACAGCAAACACTCGAATTTGCTGACGGCGACCACATACAGGGCATAGAAAATTGATCTTCATTGAATTGATAGATTGACCGCCAAGTACTCTTATCGACTGTGTGTTGAATTTCACGTCGATCTGGCCCGGTTTTTCGCAGCCGCTTGACCCTATCAGAGTCCTCAAATGTGGGCCTTCAGCTCGATGCAAAAGGGCGTCAACAATAATTCAGTACTCGATGAAAACCGGATCAAACAGGCACGGAAATCCACAGTATTAACGCCTAGTCGTAACGAGTCAGCACCGAAAACTATCACCCAAGCCAAGCAGAGAAATCACAAACATCTGTTGCTTCATTCAAAATCAAGGAGACGACCAGTCCCTTTCCCGTTCTAGAAGCCAAATCGAAGGCTATTTGGTGATCATCGAGCTTGGGAACCGCAGATAGCTCCATTTCATGTGGGAGACAAAGATATCGAATAAACGACGCCGAGTTTTCTCTGCAAATGTCCGCTGCAATTGCTCCTGCCTGCGTGTCGGATTCTGCTAACAGATAAAAATGGCAAAGCGCATTTTCCGTGGCCTCATCCTTCAACTCAAGCTGGCGAAGTTTTCTAAGCTTTAGCGTTGCAGCTAAATAATAGACTTTTTCTTCAAGCATCATTTGTACTGTTGAATTTCACGTCGATCTGATCCGACTTTTCGCAGTCGCTCGCCCTATCAGATCCTCAAATGTAAGCCTTCAGCTCTGTGCTGAAGGGCGTCAACACTGGCTCAGTGCGCGATGGAAAAACGGATCAAACAGGTACGGAAATCCACATACATCGGGAGGAACTCGCTCCACACGGGGCCGAACTTCAGCGCAACGGAACAAAAAGAAGAACCGGGCGCGAGTGCCTCGAGGATACCCTGCCAATCTTGCACCCTCTCAAAGCCTAGCCCTACTCCCGAATTTATTCGTCGAAATACTTTTCGCCGCTGGGCCAATAGACTGTTCGGGTTTCTGACATACCCTTTAGCAGCGACTCCAAAAACTGGATTGCCAGCGCTAGCGCATTCATCGGATCAATACCGCGAATATCAGCCAGCCTACCAAAACTACCATACACCGCCACTGGACAGGCGGCTTCCATACCTGGATCGACCCAGTACGGACGACCAATTGAGAGTCTGATTTCACTTCTCTGACCCGTTTCGCAGTCATGCAAAACAAGTGTTCTCTCTACGACACTAGCGAACTCATCTTCCATTATGGGCATTTCCTTCCTACCAAACAGTCAGCATATACATCGGCAGCTTTCTTGTAGCAGGCCTCGCGTGCCTTTGACGTCGCGCTTGTCATTTTGCATACTTCTACTTGGGCCGTATACGCCGCAAAACACATATCACGACGCTCTTTATCCGCATCGGGGGTGCCGGTCGGTCTAGGTGGTGGGAACGTCGGCCAACTCTGATCTGGCTTTGAACGCGATTCCATCCAAGAAGGCCACGTTATCCCATCCCAATTCCAGGTAGGTAAAAGCGGACTTGGTTTTGTTAGATCTGGCAAAGACGTCGGCGCTGGCCTAGGATCATCAGGATGCAATGATGGCGGCGGTGGAGTACAGACACCATTCACACAAATGCGTACGTCAGGCGCTAATCCGCTCGGATCAGCCAACCTCAAAGGATTTGCCGAGACGTAGCCGTAAGTGTTCATTCCTCCAGCCAGTCCAATCGGATCAGACTGCATATAGCGGCCTACGCGCGGGTTGTACTCGCGGTTCCAGTTCTGAAACAACCCACTCTCGGCATCAAACACCTGACCGGGTAAGCGCTGATTAAAGCTGAAGATTCCCAGGCCGCCCGGATTCTGATCTGGCGCTGTAGCGCCAAACGCCTCAGCCGAATCCCAGCGCCAGGCGATCGCTTCGTCGCTCTGGCGCGTGATGATGCGAGGCGCAGCGAGCTGGTCAGTCGAAACGTTGTACAGGCTGATCGCAATGTTGCTCGCACCCGCCGTTCCCGTCTGCTTGACCACGCCAACCGGGCTGTCCAGATAGATGGTTTCATACAGCGGGGTGCCATTGGCGTCATATTCCCCAAGCAGTCTTCCTCCCTCGTCATAGACGTAGTAGGTCGCCCCCGTAGGCACCAATGCCGTAGGCCCAGTCTTCCCGACCCGCAATTCCAGCGCGTTGTAGCTATAAGTGACTGTGCCACCACCATTCGTCATGGTCGCCATCCGGCCTCGGTCGCTGTAGGTATAGGTATTGGTCCCATCACTCGTGATATTGCCCGCCGCGTCATGCACCACGCTCGCCGTACCAACCACGTCCTGGGTCTGGGTCAGCTTGTTGCTGGTAGCCGAGATGGTGTTGGCGTAGCCTGTTCCACTGATCACCTTGGCCGTACGGTTGCCCGTGGCGTCATAGCTGTATTGGATGGCCGTGCTACCCAAGGTGGCACTGATCAGGCGATTCAGATTGTCATAGCCAAAGCTCTGGTCCAGCGCGGGGACAGGTGCTCCATTGCTGACGTGCGTGTAGCCCGTGATGCGCCCAGCGCTATCGCGAACGATGGTGCGGCGCATGCCGGCTGATGCGCCTGTTCCCGTTGGGTCACCCAGGTTGTAAGCACTGATCTGGCCGTTGGCGTCATAGCTGATGGCCTGGGCCTTGGTGCTGGCCCAGGTCCAGCCCGTGAGCTTGTTTTCGGCATTGGTGGTGATACCTGATAGCAACGGGAGAGTGCTGCCGGTATTGGTGCCCACGCCATTGGCGTTCGGCGGGTTCACGGTGATACCGGAGACCGCGCCGTAACTGTCATAGCTGTAATTGACACGAGTACCGCTCGGGTAGGTAATGGCGGTCAGCTTGTCCAGCGCGCTTCCGCTGTCGCCCCAGATGTAGCCCACCGTAAATGTCCTGGCGCCCGTGGTTTGCACCTTGGATGTCTTGCGGCTCATGCTGTCAAAGGTGTAAACGGCCTGGCCGGAGGCGTCGGTGATCTTGGTGAGCTGGCCGATGGCACCCTGAACCGCGGGTATTCCGCCGTCGTATTCAAAGACGCTGTCGGTGCCGGTGGCGTAGTGCACGCGGGTCAGGCGGTCGCCGTTGTCGTACGTGTACTGGGTGAGCTTGCCCCTGGCGTCCGTCTTGGTGAGCACATTGCCAACGGCGTCATGGGTGTACTGGCTCGTTCCTGTGTCGGGGCTGGTCTGCGCGGTGACATTGCCCAGGCCGTTGGGGCTGTAAGTTGTATTGAGATTGCGCGGGTCGGTGACCTGGGTCAGGGCGTCGGCGGCGTTGTAGGCAAAGTCGGTGACTGTGGGGCTGCTGCTGCCGGTGTTGGCGGGTTGCTGGGTCTGGATGGGCCTGCCCAGGCTGTCGTAGCAGGTGTAGCTGGCCAGGCCGTTGAGTGTTGAATTTCACGTCGATCTGACCCGAATTTTCGCAGTCGCTTGACCACCCGATCAGAATCCTCAATGTAGACCTTCAGCTCTGTGCAGAAGGGCGTCAACACTGGCTCAGTGCGCGATGAAAAAACGGATCAAACAGGCATGAGAATCCACACCATCGATCCTTGCTCCCCATCCAGACCTATGGCAAGCAGCACAGACCGCCATTGCGTACGAATCTCCGCTTTCGGCGACCTCAAGGAACTGCGGAAGCAGTTGATTGGCCTCTACGGAGTCCGGGCCATAAGCGGTTAAATCAATCGACTGCAGATCAGTCAAATCGCCATTTATCCGCCGTAAGAACTTCTGGACCGTGTCGAACATATTGGATCAACCAGAATTAAAGTTATCCAATTCGCGAGCGCCTCCTGCTCACAGGGTCAAGAACTACTAACTAAAGCTAACCCGGATGTATTCACCGAATGGTATGGCACTTTCGAACCAAAATTCGCACCCAGCACCATCCGTTTCGCTTGTGCATCCCACCTGAAGTATGGGTTCCGACTTTTTGGAGTTGTACTCAAGAGCCATCTGAAAAGAGACGGCGCCTGAAATAGTGAAGGTCATGGCGCGCTGGTTTGGCACCTCAATTTTGCAGGTGCGAACCCCAGTTCTTTCTGAGATGGTTTCTTCAGATTGCCCGTTGGAGTTTGTAGAAAATTGAGACTTGATGTCAGTCCCAGCATCTATAGATGACCATTCAGGCTCAGCGCCACGCCCAATTTTGTTACAGCGTAGCTGAAATTCGAAAGCTTTTTTCAAACTTGGTGCCTGCCAATTTGCATGCTTACGCTCCAAATTGGCAAAACCAACAACCAAAAGCGAAGGCAAATCACTGCCTGGAACGCTCATTAGCCCCGCAGTTATCGACGAGTATTCGTCTCCTCCAGCAACAACTGACGAAAATTCTTTTGAGATTATCTCGATCACAGCCATAAAAATCCTCTTAAGTATTTGGGTGAACGCAATCAATTCAACGAGCGGAGTCGAAGCACTGGAAACCGGGAGCATTGTCTATTGTGTGCCTCAACTTCGCGGTTGAAGTTGACAATTGCGTTGCTTATTGCGACCTTTGTCTCGATATCACTTAAATCAGCCAGCGCCATAGCGTCAAGTAAAAAATTTCTTTCTTTGACTAGGCGTTGCTGCTCACTTTTGCAAAAATCATCTTTATTAGGAGTACATAGTTCGAAAATTGTCTGCACTATCGTTGGTACAACAGTCAAAAGCGGGGGAATCGATATGTTGGGCAGAGTTGGTGGCGGAGCAGGAAAGGTATCTGTTTTCGGGTCGTAAACCGGTGGTATTGAAGTATCAACACAAATTCCAGTCAACATGGAACAGACCCTGGCGAGTCCGCTTGGATCACTGTAGCTGAGCGGATTTCCGCCCACATAAGAAAAAGTATTAATCCCCCCTTTGAGCCCTATAGGATCGGACTGCGCATAGCGTCCAGTACGTGAACTGTATTCCCGGTTCCGGTTCTGGAAAAGTCCGCTCTCCGCATCAAACACCTGACCAGGCAGACGCTGGTTAAAGCTAAAAACTCCCAGGCCAGCAGGATTCTGGTCTGGCGCCGTGGCACCAAAGGCCTCAGCCGAATCCCACCGCCATGCAATGACCTCATCCGATTGCCGCGTAATAACGCGCGGCGCACCTAGCTGATCAGTCGAGACGTTGTACAAGTTAATTGCAATGTTGCCGGCTCCCGCCGTACCCATCTGCTTGATTACGCCAACCGGAATGCCCAAGTAGATGGTTTCATAGAGCGGAGCGCCATTGGCATCGTACTCACCGAGCAGCCTGCCAGACTCATCGTAGACATAGTAGGTGGCCCCCGTAGGCACTAGCGCCCCCGGCCCAGTCTTGCTAACCCGAAGTTCCAGCGCGTTGTAGCTATAGGCAACGGTACCACCCACATTCGTTATGGTCGCCAGGCGGCCTCGGTCGCTGTAGGTATAAGTATTAGTTCCGTCGCTCGTGATATTGCCCGCCGCGTCATGCACCACAGTGGCCGTACCCCCCACATCCTGCGTCTGGGCCAGCTTGTTGCTGGTGGCCGAGATGGTGTTGGCATAGGCCGTGCCGCCAATGACCTTGGTCGTACGATTGCCGGTTGCGTCATAGCTGTATTGGGTCGCCGTGGCACCCAGCGTGGCATTGGTTAACCGATTCAGGTTGTCATAACCAAAGTTCTGGTCCAGCGCGGGAACAGCGACTCCGTTGCTCACATGCGTGTAACCCGTTATGCGGCCTGCACTGTCGCGAGCGATGGTGCGGCGAATGCCTGTTGTCGTCGGGTCACCCAGGTTGTACGCGCTGATCTGGCCGTTGCCGTCATAGGCAATCGCCTGGGTCTTGGTGCTGGCCCATGTCCAGCCGGTCAGCTTGCTTTCGGCATTGGTGGTGATGGCGCTGAGCATCGGCAAGGTGCTGCCAGTATTAGTGCCCACGCCGTTGGCATTGGGTGGGTTGACCGTGATGCCCGACACCACGCCTTGCGCGTCATAGCTGTAGTTGACCCGGGTGCCGCTGGGATAAGTGATCGCTGTCAGCTTGTCCAAAGCGCTTCCACTGCTACCCCAGGTGTAGCCCACCGTGAACGTCCTGCCGCCGGTTGTCTGGATTTTGCCGGTCCTGTGGCCCATGCTGTCATAGGTGTAAACCACCTGGCCGCTGGCGTCGGTGATCTTGGTCAGTTCACCCATGACGGCCGGTGTGGGGGTAGCACCGCCGTCGTACTCAAAGATGCTGTCAGTCCCCGTGGCGTACTGCACTCGGGTGAGGCGGTCGCCGTTGTCATAGGTGTACTGGGTGAGCTTGCCCCTGGAATCGGTCTTGGTAAGCACATTGCCAACGGCGTCATAGGTGAACTGGCTCGCGCCCGTGTCAGGGCTGGTTTGCGCGGTGACGTTACCCAGGCCATTAGGGTTGTAGGTCGTGGCCAGGTTGCGCGGGTCAGTGACCTGGATCAGGCCGTCGGCGGCGTTGTAGGCCAGGCCGATGGTAGTCGGGCTGGCGCTGCCGGTATTGGCCGGCTGCTGGGTCTGGATGGGCCGGCCCAGGCTGTCGTAATAGGTGTAGCTGGCCAAGCCGTTGGGATCCAGCACCGTGGTGGGCCGTCCCATGGCGTCGTAACCGTACTGCCAGGTCAGGGTACCGACATTGATGATGACGTTGACGCCGGCGGACACCGAGGGGTCATTGCTGGCGTCGCCGGCGTACTCGGCGCTCAAGGTGTGGTTGCCCACAGCCAAGCTGGAGGTGGCCAGCGTTGCCACGCCGCCCGCCAAGGCGCTGCTGCCTACGGTGGTGGCGCCGTCCTTGAAAGTGACGGTACCCGTGGGACTGGCGCCCGTGACGGTGGCGGTGAAGGTAATGCTTTGGCCCACCGGGGCAATTCCGGTGCTGCTGCCGAGCGTGGTTGTTGTGGGCGTGGCCGCAACGGCTGGGCCCACGGTAATCAGCATAACCAGGCTGGCCAGCCAGGCTGTGAAGGCTTTGCCCATGCGGCTTGGTTGTTGTGTTTTCAATTGCTCGCTCCCGTGATTTGCTGGACGCGGTTCAGCGCGTCGTACACGCGGGTGATGTTTCTTTGCAGGTTGTTCGACGAATCCTTGACCTGCTCGCCGGTTCGGTTGCCCATGTTGTCCAAGGTGTAGGTCACCGAGTTGCCTTTGGCATCCGTGACGCCCGTCAGGCGGTGTGCGGCGTCGTAGCTGTAGCCCAGCGTTGTTCCGTCGGGCAAGGTTGCGGCGGTCATCTGGCCTACGTTGTCGTAGGTGTAGGTAGTCGTTCGAGCCGTGCCGCCTGGCGGAGTAGCCGTCACGCTGCTGACCCAGCCTCTTGGGGTGTAGGTAATATTGGTCACAACACCTTTGGGGTCGGTCATCTGGCGCACGCGCCCTGCCCTGTCGTACAGCGTGAACTGCGTGACATGGCCCAATGTGCTGGTGACAGACTGGAGGTCGCCTGCCATGTGGCCCACGGCATTCGGGTCATTGACCGGTGCTGTGGGTGGCGTGAAATTGGCCGTGTAGCGGCCCACGCCTTTGGTGATGCGGACATCGTCTATGTAGCCGTTCCATGTCTGGCCGCTGGGGTACGAGACATAGGCCTGCGCGACAGAAGTGATATTGCTGGTGTCCGCCCAGGAGGTCACCGGGCTTCCTCCAAAGTTGTTATTGCGCACAGTCAGCAAATTGCCATCCAGAAAAGCCCGGGCGACCCCACTGCTGCGCGTCAGGGCTACATGGTGCCAGGCGCCGGCAAGCGTTGCCTGAGAATGGTCCGCGCTGTAAAGCGTGGGAAACGTCGAAGCATCGGTCGCGAACTGGAGCCTGCTGCCAAATCCGCTGTCCCCAAAGCGGATGGCCATGTTGGTCGATCCCCAGGGAATCACCAAAGCACTTCGGTAGTTCGAGTCCGCCGAGGCCAGGTAAATCCACGCTTCGATGGTGAAGTCACCCGTGCCGAAATTGAAGTTGTTGCCCGGGCTGGGCGGAACGGTGAGGTAGTCACCGCTCCCACCAAAGAACATGGACGAGACGCCGGATTTTTTTTGCGTTGTGCTGATCTTGGCACCGCCGCCCACGGTGATCGTTTTGGGGGAAGAGGCGGTGTCCAGAAACGTCGTTGAATTGTTGGTGCCTTCGCCGCGCAACAGGACGCTCACCGAAGAAAAGTAAGGGTCCGAACTGGCCTCGGAGTCAGAGAAACTCGACGACGAGGGGTAGTAAACACGGGTAGCCACGCGGTTCAGCGGATCGGTACTGCTGAGCATTCGTCCCATGGCGTCATAGGTGAAGCGGAAAGTGCGCGACGGCACACTTGTGTCTACCGTGGCGGCAAGGCCCTGGGCCCCGTCGGCGTCCGTGGTGGCCTGCTCCACCGTCTTGCACACCACGGGCAGGGCTTTACCGTTGGGCAGTGCTGCGGCCGTAGTGCAATTAGCCACGATGTTGCTGTTAAACGGATCGGGCTGGCCGTGGTAAACCGTGCTGGTGATCAGCAAAGGCTGGCTCACTTTGACGGGCAGGCGCCAGTCGGCATGCCAGCTGGTTTCGGTCTTGCGGCTCCCGACGGGCAAGGTGGAGGCACCGGGAAGGACAGCCGCACAGGCCGCCGTGGTGGCCAGGCCCTCAACCCGAACAGTTTCCCGGTTGCTTGCGTCGTGGGCATAGCAGCTGCGCTGGCCGCTGAAGTCGTCGGTGGACGTGAGGTTGCCGCTGGCATCAAAGGTAGAGGCGTTGTTGGAGGCCGCGCAGCCGGAGCCGGCCGGCTGGGAGAGGCCCGTCGGCAGCGGGTAGCCCAGCACAATGCTGGTACTGCCGTTGGCGACCTCCCCGTTGGGCCGCGTGAGCTGCACGCCGGCGGGCGCCTGCCAGTCGTAGGTGCGGTTGGTGATCTGCGTGCCGGAGTCGTAGGTCTGCGTCATGGTGACCTGCGGCGGGGTCGTGTAGCTCACCGAATACTTTTCCACACCGCCGGCATGTTCGGTTGACAGCGCGCGCCCGGCGGTGTCGTAGGCAAAGGTGGCGTAGCGGACGTTTTTTTCGTCGATGACGCCTGTCAAGGCCCAGGGCAAGGAGGAGTTCTCATAGACGAATTGGCGGGTCTTGGTGTCGGGCCAGGTCAGCTGCTTCAGGTTGCCATTGGTGTCAAAGCTGATGCCCGTGGTCCGACCCGTGGAATCGATGACGCTGGTGACCACCCCATCGAGGGCGGCGACGCCGCCTGCCGGCAGGGTGTACACAAAGCTCAGGAAGCGGCCGTTGTTGTCTGTGACTTTTTGGAGATAGCCGGCTGCCGGAACACCCGCCCCCGCTGCCGTGCTGTAACTAAAGGTCAGCGTGTTGCCGGCGGTATCGGCCCAGCCGGTGAGCTGGCCTGCCATGTTGTAGGTTTCGATGGTGCGTGACTTCGCATCGACATAGCGGTAGCCACCGGAAATGACCGTGAAAGTTCCGGTTACATCCGCATCGGCGATGTAGGCAGTACCCGAGTAGCGAAAGCTGACGGTATGGCCGTCACCGCGGTACAAGGTGGCGCCAAATGCACCGGTTCCCATCACCAGGTTGCGGTGCAGGCTGCTTTCCCAGAGACCGCCCAGCGCGGGCATGTTGCCGAAGGTCTTGGGCGTCTTGCCTGCGGCGACCGCGACGGCCCGTTTGGCGCTGGTGTAGGTGAAGACCAGCGGCTGCCCGCCCACGCTGATACCGGTGATGACACGTTCAACCTTGCCGCCGGTCAACGGATAGATGGGATTGCCTTCTTTCCACGGACAGACTTGAGGTTCTTTGGACGCCTGATTATTTTCGACCACTGTGCCGCCCACGCCGGCCGGGGAGCATCCGTTGGGGACGGAATTTACTATATAGCCGGGGTCGCAGATGCAGGTGGAACCGGACTGCGTTGAATTGATTGGGCAGCCGGCCGGTATGGTGCAATAACCCGAGACGTAGGAAGCGCTCCCTCCTTGATGCACAACACCGCAAATGATCCATTGCGGTACCGTGATATAGGGTTGCGGGACGGCAGCGTCATAACTGTAAGCATCCTGCAAGATCATGTGCGGGGAACCATTCACTACTCCCTGCGCCTGGCAAGACGATGCCAAATCCGTGGAACACGGTCCATTGCTGGCGAATACGCCTTGACGCGCCGGAGTCACAGGGAAACTGGTTTGCGCCGTTGAAGAGAACGCCAGGCTCAGGAGAAACACCGCGATCACATGGCGCGCAAGCTCTTTCCACCAGCATGTCTTTGCAACAAGCCGAACAAGAGGTTGAGCGGCCGAACTGACAGCCGGCGCCGTGGCCGTGGCCGTGGCCACGGCCGGGCAGATAACGTCATGCAGCCGACCTCCCCGCACCGCACCCGATGCAAGCCATTGAATGAATCCCATGAAATCCCTCGTGGTTTTTTCTTATTGCGCCTGAAGCCAGGCGAATGAGCCCGCAGTCTAGTGACGGTCATCGCCTTTGTCATCCTCCATCTGTACGATAAAACTCTTAAGTGTGCGTACGGACAACAAAAACTTCGCAGTGAAATTTCGAGATGGTCAACCTCAAATTCTTCTGGCAGAATCCAGCCCGCCGCAGTGACGGCGGCGCACTCTTCAATTGAAGTGAGTACATTTTCAGTAGTGGCTTGCGCCAAACAGCAACATGCCAAACACGGATGATTGCCGTCGGCATGTGCAAGCTGCTGCGGAGCACGGTGCTGGCGCGACACCGCAGGCGCATCCAGCGACCTGGCCTGAAGCCGCCCTTTGAGGTTTGACGGCCCAAGGAAGGGCAGCCCTTCAATTCAAATATCCAGATCCACCCAAAGCCCCGCGTGGTCCGAGGCGGCTTCGTCGGCGTTGCTGACTTCGGGGAAGTGCGGCCACAAGGTGCCGTTCACGCCGCCCCACATGCCGCGCCGTTCCACTGCGCCTTTCTTGACCTTGGCGAAGAGTTCCGGCGACAGCAGGATGTAGTCCAGCTTGCCCGCGGCGGTGCAGTTGCCGTGGGTGCCGGGCCGGCCGCCCTTGTCAAAGTCGGGGTGGTCAAACACGTCTTTCAAGGTGGAGCCCGAACGCAGCAAGGGGTTCATGGGTGCATTGGCCGGGATTTCGTTCAGGTCGCCGATGACCACGACATACAGGTCGCCGTCCGCGATGTGCTGGTCATACAAATCACGCACGCGCTGGGCCTGGCGCTTGCGCTTGGCGTCGTTCGCGGCCTGCGATCCGTAGCCCTTGCTTTTGAAGTGGTTCACCATGACCCACAGCCGCCCGCCGCCGGGCAGGCTCACCTCGTACTCGGCGCAGTCGCGGCTGAAGATCAAGCCCTTGGCATCCTCATCATCCACATGCGAGCGGATACTCAGGATGGGATAGTCATCGCGCGTCATCAAGCCCACGTCGATGCCGCGGTCGTCGTTGCCGTCCACCAGCATCACATGCTTGAAGGGCTCGGCGCCTACCTCGGTCAGCACCTGCTGGTTGAACAGGCGCAAGGTCGTGCGGTCTTCCGACTCGATCACCGCCTGCACATCGGCCTTGATGCTGCGCAGCACGCGGGCGGTGTTCAGGGTGGCGGTTTCATTCACCGGCTCGGTCTTGAGCTCCACCCAGCCTATCCAGCTCTTGCGCCCTGCCGCAACGATCTCCGCATCGCCCACGCGCGGCCGCTTGATCAGCTGGCCGCGTATCTTGCGAAGGATCAGCAGGGGGCCTTCATCGGTCTTGAGCAAGCCGTTGTCGTCCATCAGCTTGAGCATGCGTTTCCTGTCGGCCGCGCTGTAGCTGGCCTTGCCAAACAGGGTGTTCAGCTCCCGGTGCGCCTCCAGCGCCGGCTTGCCCTCAGCCCAGTTCTGCGAGTTCAGTGCCTTGGCACGGTCAAACATGTTTTCCACATTGAAGGTCGCAAGACGCATGGCGGACTCCGTTTGATGGGGTGAGAAGAAGTCTAGGCAGCCGCCTGCAAACGCACACCCTCCAAATGCAGGAGGAAATAATCACCAAACTGCGGTCTGGGGCCTACTTTTGCTGGAGTTTGGTGACGGGGTGATGACGGGCAAACCCTATGCGTGCTCAAGCCTCTCGATACATCCCCGAATCGCCGCGCACACCCAGCTTTTTCCTGAAAGCCTGGATATCAAAGCCCTCGATGGCAAGCCGCTTCTGCATAACGGCCTGAGCGACGGCAACAGCGTCTGCGCTGGCCCACTCCACCACCGTCACCACATCAAACTCGCTGCTGTCGCCGGTCTGGACCAGCACATGCTTTTGCAGGCAGCCGGGCTGCTCGCCCAGCATGCGCTGGACCTGGTGGATGCGCTCGACAAAAGCCGATATGGATTGCGAGGGCACGGCGAATTTGTCGATGCGGAAGATGGAGGTGGACGACGACGCGCGGGGGGCTGAATCAGCGGGCATTGCAATTTCCTTCTTTGAGCTGAGCGGCCAGATGGGCCACGGAAGAATTGCAGCTTAAAACCTCAAGTAAAGTTGAGGTCAAGCACTATTTACCGAGAAGTCCCAAAACAAGGAAGCCCATGAGCACCGAACTCGAACAAGCCGGCATCTTCCCCACCCTCTCGGTCGGCGACATGGCGCGCCGCAGCGGCGTGGCGGTGTCCACGCTGCATTTCTATGAGAAGAAGGGGCTGATCAGCAGCACCCGTACAGAGGGCAACCAGCGCCGCTATGCGCGCGAGATGCTGCGGCGCGTGGCCTTTGTGCGTGTGGCGCAGCGGGTCGGCATTGCGCTGGCTGATATTGAAGCCGCGCTGGCCACGCTGCCCAACCGGGCCGCACCCAGCCGCGCCGACTGGGAGCGCCTCTCGGCCACCTGGCGCGCCGACCTCGATGAACGCATGGCGCAGCTCAAGAAACTGCGCGACACGCTGGACGACTGCATAGGCTGCGGCTGTCTGTCAATTGACAAATGCCGGCTGCGCAACCCTTATGACAAGCTTGGCGAACAGGGGGCGGGGCCGCGGCGTTTGTGGGTTGCGCACCGGCAAGGCGTTTAACCTGGCCTGACGGCTACCTTACCGTATCAGAGGAGCAGCCGGTAATTTTTCCCGCCAGTCCCCCTCCATATGGAGGATGCGTGGATGGCCTCATTCTCTGTAGGCTTTGAGGACCAAAAAACCATCCCGGAGGGGGAGAGATGCTTCACGCTTTTTTCAAGGCGGCTGCGGCCGTGGCCCTATTGCTGCCCGTCGGCTGCCTGCAGGCACAAATAACTACTCCGCAGAGCTCACAGGGCCAGGCGATTCGCTGGGAAGTTACGCAGCGGTTCCCGCTATTGCGTTCTGGCGCCGCGCTTCAGGGAGCGCTGCGGCTCCGCCGGGGGCAAAGCCTGCAAGACTGGTCCCGCGACGTGCTCGCCGCCAACAGCAATCTGCTTGAAAGCTTCACGAAGGCCTACACCCACGAGCATGGCAAGGGCTGCGCCCAAAGCATAGCGGCCAAGGACTTCCCAACCCTGTGGAACCCCTGCACCGAGCGCTACGACGACAAACTGTTCGAGCGCGGCCCCTATGAGATTCTTGTTGAACTCACAGCCGCGCCACCCGGACGCTGCAAGTTCAGCGCGGGCGCTGAAGAAAAGGTGGCCGGCTGCGCGGAAAAGGTCGTGCTGAAAGTTTCTTCGCCGGATATCGCCTACCCGCTGAGCGTGGAGGCCGTAGATGGCGGGTTTCGAGCCGTCGGCGAAGCGCGTATCCAGGACATCTTGCTGGTTGCATTCGGCGACTCATTCAGTTCGGGCGAGTCCAATCCCGATGTTCCCGCACTGCACAAAGACGGCCCAGTCACGCAGGGAGACGGGCAACTGCTGTCCGGCGTGCGCTGGATCGACTCTCCTCACCGGCTTGAACGCCGGGCGGCCTGGCTAGACAGCCGATGCCACAGGTCGCTTTTCTCCTGGCCTGTTCTGGCCGCCGCGCGGCTGGCAGTCGAAAATCCGCACATGGTCGTGAGGGTTGCCTCATGGGCCTGCTCCGGCGCCGAAATTACTGACGGGTTTTATTCACCGCAGCTGCGCGATGGCGCCTTGCGACAGTCCCAATTCATGTCCGCACGAATGGTTGTTTGCAAAAACAAGGACGGTAGCGGCCCGCCATTCGAGACGGTGGAACGCCTTGGCGACGGCGGGGGTTTGGTGACGGGAAAAAAAGGCTCAA
>Ga0307408_100001613_pt1 | contig 16688 bp, 8 predicted proteins | sample 322Cmetagenome_FD_202116 | JGI IMG/M metagenome (GOLD analysis project Ga0307408, IMG submission 202116) | Maize rhizosphere microbial communities from greenhouse at UC Davis, California, United States - 322HYB-C-3 | ecosystem: Host-associated > Plants > Roots > Rhizosphere > Soil | place: USA...
TTCCTCGGGCGCGGCGCGCTTGAGCAGATACCCCGAAGCGCCGGCACGGAGTGCATTGAAGATGAGATCGGTGTCGTCGTAGGTCGTCAGCATCACGAAATCGATCTGCGGATGCGCGCGCTTGAGAGCGGCCACGCACTCGATGCCGCTGCGGCCCGGGAGATTGATGTCCATGAGCACGACGTCCGGCAACCAGCGCGGGATCATCTCAAGCGCTTCCTCACCATTGACGCAGACGCCGGCGCAGGTGATGCCCTCACCGTGCTGGAGCAGTTTGAGGAAAGACTCACGAGTCGCACGATGATCTTCCACGAGACAAAAGCGTGTCGGCGGGGCCTTCGCCTCATCGATGGGATTTTCTGGCATGGCCATGGGGAGGATAGAATGATTTGCGATGATGGCAACCTCGGGAGAGGCGGTCGGTCACGGCGCTAGCGACCGCGGGCTTGAAAGCGGCAGCGTGAATTCTACACGACTCCCCTTCCCGATCTCACTGCGGATCTCAAGTTCTCCTCCGATGCCCGCCATGCGCTCGCGCATGTTGCGCAAGCCGTCGGCACCAGCTTCCGTGATGTCGGGATTGAATCCGGCTCCATCGTCCGTGATGCAGATTCGCAAGACGGAGCTCTCCACGAAGGCCTTTACATGCATCTTGCTGGCACCGGAATGCTTCACGGAGTTGTTGAGTGCTTCCTTGACCGCGAGCAGCAGGTGATGACGCACATCAGAGGTGAGGGTGACTGGTGGCAACTCGCTTGGGAAATCCACCTCGCACGCCACGCCGGCGCCGGAAACAAAACGGACCGCATATTTTCCGATGTACTCGATGGAGCCGGCCAGCGTGTCGTAGCGGGGATTCACCGCCCACACGATTTCGTCGAGCGAATCGATGGTCTGCCGGGCGATCAGCGCGATCTCATCCAGATGACTTGGGATGTCATCCGCGGGATTGAGCATGGCGAGCCGGCTGGTGGCGGCGATGTGAGTGAGATTGGCTCCCACCTCGTCGTGCATGTCGCGAGCGATCCGGGTACGTTCCCGCTCCAACGCACGTTCATGTTCGAGCCGGCGGATGCGCGCGCGGACCCGCAGCATCACAATTCCCCATACCGCGAGTGCCGACACCATTCCTACCGCGATCCTGAACCACAGCGTCTGCCACCAGGCCGGCAGAACCGAGAACTCAATGGCAGCCACCGCTGGCAACCATGCCCTGTCCGCCACGGCGGCCGCCACTTCGAATCGATAGTCGCCCGGCGCGAGACGCGCGAAGGTCACCTCGCGCTGGCTTCCCGATTCAGTCCATCCGCCATCCTCCGGATCCAGCATGCGATAGCGAAACCTCACATGTTCGGGGAGCCCCAGTTCCGGCAGCGTGTAGTGGATCTGAAGGGGACCCGCCTTGGGCGGGATACGCCAGCGCTCGTCTCCCGGCTGTCCGGACTGGAGCTGACCTCCAATTCTCGCTTCTTCGATGATCACCTTGCCGATCACTGGCGCGGCGCGAATCCCCGGCGCGTCGATGCCAAGCGCTCCGAGATTGGTCGCAAACCAGAGCCGCCCGTCGCGGGTTGCCGTCGCTCCACCGGCGAACCCCATCGTAAAATCGAGCGGTGGAAGTCCTTCGTCGACGCCATGTCGAACCACGTTCACCTCCCCGCGCTTGCCCGCCAGAACATCCTCGATTTCCCGTCTCGTCGCACGGAACAAACCGTTCGCCGTGCCGACCCAGAAAACGTCGTCATCTGCTGGCTCTATCTCTCCGCGATGCTCGATAAGCAACGAACGAGCCTCCGCCAGCGGCATGCCCGCATCATCGGGCACCCGGCGCACTTCGCCGTGATGCCATCGATAGAGTCCTCCTACCAAGGAACCGATCCACACCGTTCCATCCCTCTCCGGAACGATGAAGCGGATGGTTTCATCCCCGCCTGCTTCTGGCAAGGCGACGCGGGAGAACTCCTCCGTCTCATTGTTGCGGACAAAGAGCGAGCCGTCATGGGTTCCGATCCACATGCGACCTTCCGCATCTTGCGAGATCGCGCGAGCTTGGACAAGACCACCGTCCTTCGGGATCTGCTGATACTGTCCACCACGCCGGCGGAAGACCGCATCGTCTGCGGTCGCGATCCAGAGGTCGCCCTCCGCATCCATGAACACGCTCTCGATCCGCTGGTGGAAGTCTTCCTTGTGGAAGCGTCCCGCATGCCACCGGACAAGACCGCGGTTGGTACCAAACCACAAACCTCCCTTGGGATCCGCGCAAACCGAAAGCACCGCCTGCGTTCCATCCCATCCCGGGACGAGCTTGAATCGAGTACGTTGGGCATCTTCCTCGATCAACGGGCGGCCGACACCGTCACTCAGCCAGAGCCGGCCCCCGGCCTCCTCACACACCGTAAGCGTGGCCGCTTTGGTCGCCCCATACTGAGGCGGTCTCAAAAAGAATCGCCGCGGTGTCAGACGATTCAGTCCCCCGCCCCAGGTGCCAGCCCACACGTTGCCTTCCTCATCCGATTCCAAGCAGCTGATCTGGCCGTAGGATGTGGAGACTTTGGCGACCTCCCCGTTGCGATAGCGGAAGAGCCCTCCTCCCCCGGTTCCAATCCACAGGCTTCCGTCACGATCTTCCTCCAGGCAGGTGACCCGGTTGCCATCGCCCAGCCAATCCATCGGGCCCAGGTCGGTTCTCGCGCCTTCATCGTCATACCTTAAAAGGCGCCCGCCGCGAACGACCCAGATTCCGCCGTCCCGTGAGGCCGCCGCGCGCGTTGGTTCCCCCGCACCCGGATCCACTTCATCAAAGCGCTCGCCATTGAAGCGGAAGCAGCCTCCCGCCGTCGCCACCCAAACGGCCCCATCCTTCGCCACTTCGACGACCGACCAAGAGCCATCCGGGATACCGTCCTGCCCGGAGAAAGAAGAAAGCCTGCCGTCCCACCAGCGATAAACTTTCGATTCGTGGGAATACCCGAACCAGATGCCTCCTTCCAAATCCTCCGCGATTCCGGTTGACCAAGACAATCGGTTCGGTCGCGGCCGCAGCGGCAGAATCATCCGCGCCGACGCCACTTTCCAATGCGCCAAGCCGCCGCGGTCCAGTCCAAGCCAAAGGGACCCGTCCTTGGCAGCCAAGGCCGGGGCAACCCATCGCGACTCCAATCCGGGGATCGACGATTTATTCATGAGCACGAACCGCTCTCCGTCGAACCTCAGCAGGCCGCTGAAGCAAGAGATCCACAGGTAACCATCCTGCGACCGGGTCGTTGAGATCACGTGGTGGTCCGGCATGCCGTCCGGGAGGCTCCAAACTCGGAGCACCACATCGTCGGCTGCCGGAACATGGTCCGGGGAACCCGGCATTGCGCTCACACGCCAGGCTAAGCCCCAAAACACCCCGAGCACTAGAAACCACAGGCGCCTACCTACCATGAGTCGAAGATTCTTCGGGAATGTAGCATTGGGGAAAATAGGCCTGCTCTCTTGAATTCAATCACAGGCGGTCGGATTGACACCACTCCGAACTGCAATTGCTCCGTCAGGCGCAACGATTTGCGGGGGATCTGGAACGTCGGAGGATCGTTTGAGAGCATGGCTTGAACGGTCGAGGAGTCGCCGTCGATAGACCCAATTGGGCCTATTGCCGGCTGGTGAACGGGGCACTATCGGAATCGCCAGCGCCGATCGCGATCGCTCGCCACTGAAGCTAGCGATGGCTCACTCTCCCGCATGCAACTTGAGAATGCGTTCCACTTCCGCGATCGCTTGCGGATGTTGGTGCGCGCTGTGACCGGACGGCACGATGAGTTCGCTCTCTGCCGTTTCCATGTGGCTGCTCCAAAATGGAACCACGCCATCGCTCATGACGCGCCTCGTCTTGTCCTTGTGGCCGCCCTTCCCGCGGTCGCCGCAGATGACGTGGTGCGGAATGCCGGGCGTGATCGGGATAGTCTGGATCGCGCGCATGAAACGATTGTCCGGGGTGAGGAGATCCATGCTGTTCGGCGCCCGGTCCAGGCGCATCTCGCCGCCTTCGAAGGCAATGGCGCGGACCGCGGCATTGCCCGTGTCCAACACCGTGGAGGGCAACTTCACGAGCCTCGAACCGAAACGACCGACCCAACTGCGCGCCAAGTCGCTTCCCCGCAGCGGTGCCGCGATGAAGATCACGCGTCCAATCTCCGGCCGGTGCCGGAAGACCAGTTCCTCGCGCAGCTGCGCCTTGATACCGGCGGGCAGTGGAGTCTTGTCGGGAGGCGTCCGGAAAATCCCGCGCCAGAGCTTGTCGCCCGTATCGGTGACCAAGAGCCGGCCGATGCAGCCGCCCATGCTGTGGCCGATGACGATCATCTTCTTGCGCAGCGGGTAACGGCGTTCGATTGCATCCAGCTCGCGCCGCAGGATCGCAGCGGAGTGCGGATAGGGGTAGCCACTCGGGTAGCCGAAAAGCCAGACCTGATAGTTGCGCCGGAGCTCCTCGTCCGCCTGCAGGCGATTGAGCATCGGCACCCAGGTAGCCGGACTATCTTTCAGTCCGTGGATGATGAGGACGACCGTCTTTTCCGGATCGTAAGGCCGGGTGCGCGTGAGCCGGGCGGTGCGGGCCTTGTCATCGGGGCGCAGCAGGCCTGAGACCTCCAGCCGCCGGGGATTCTCCCGGGCGAGCGTCACGGCGAGTGGCGCGGTGAAATCCGCAGCCAACGGAAAGCCTCGCCCCGCGAACGTCACTCGCCCGGTATCGAGCGGATCTTCGAACGCGATCGCGGCACGACGCCCCTCGAATCGAATCAACGCGGTGACACCGTAACAAAGCCCGGGCATGCGAAAGTCCTCGCGCTCGTGTTCCCGCGTGCCGCGCTCGACCGCGACGACCGGCGCGCCGATGCCCTCCTTCCGCTGGCGTTCTCGGACATAGTCGCCCTTGATCTCGAGCTGATCCGCCGGCATGAGATCGAATCGCGCCGGGTCGCGCAGCGGTTCCGGGACCTGCTGGTGGACCAGAAGGAAGTCGCCGCCCGCCGCCGGCACGCGCAAGGGCCGCGACCACGGGTCGAGCGACGCCCGCTGGATCTCGCCGATGACTCGCGCCACCACGAAGTTGTAGGTATCGCGCGCTGCGCGGTCCCCCGGGTCGCGAGCCAGTTGTTGCTGCGCGATTCGCGCCCACTCGAGGTAACCACCGAGCGCCGCGAGCGGGTCGCGTTTCTCCGCAAGCGCTGCCTGGATGCCATGTCCTGCCTGCGCGATCGCCGCGGACGGCGCACTGGCCAATTTCAAGCCCGGTTGCACAGGCGACACGGTCGCGTAGGGCGCGCAGCCAGCGAAGCCCAGAGCAGCCGTGAGAACGAGAACGGCGGGGAAACGGCGGGGATTCATGGGCATGATCAGGTCGGAACAAAGGCGGCCTACCTAGTGTGATGTCAGGTGCGATCGCTCCAGCTTGCCATTCCGTGGATGAACGCCTGCTTTGCAGTGCTTCGCCACGCGAATCGCTTCGAGTTCGATTCGGCACGCCTCGCCCAGCGCTTCGAGTGGATCGCCGTCGTGCGACAACACGATGGCGCGGAAATCTTCGAGCGATAAGTTGGGCGAGAAGTACTGCTCGGCGATGCGTTTCAGAACCGTTTCCGCCTCCGCGAGCACTGCCGCAGACGCCGAAAGCCGGATGCGGTTGAGTAAGGCATAAGCCGACCACATTTTCTCCGGCATCTCGATGTCATGGGCCAACGAATCGATCGCGAGTTTCGAGCACTCGCTGATGAATTCGCCGTAAAGCGTCTCGCGTTTGCGCAACTCCTCGGTAATCTCTTCCCGCTTCGTCGCTATCCTTTGGGCGAGCCACGTCGTCGCGACCGTCGCCGACCCGCCGACGAGCGAGCCCACGACCGCTGCCATTGCGCCCATCAACGCGCTATCCATTTGCGTTGTGGGTGGTGGTGGTTTGATGACATCCGGAAACCCGCGATCTGGTCGTGCACCAGCACGACGATCCGCCGGTCGTCTTCTTCATCGCAATCCCAGCCATACGGCGGAGTGTACGAGACGTCGAAATGGCGGAGCGCACAGGAGGGCGAACACAGCAGGATCGCTCCTTCAGGAGCGTGAAGACGGCAGAACCAATGGCCACCCACCATGGGAGCACCACAGTGCGCGCAAGGTGGAAGCGCTTCGCCTGTGGCTGGATCGTAGGATTGAGGTGACGGTTTCATGCGGATCGTTCCATGCAGGGGTTGCTTGCCGCGAGCGCCGGTTGGTTCGAATGAAATCCTCAAGGGTGCTCGGCAATTTGCAGCGACGCCCCCTCCCCCGCTGGCCCGGCTTTGCCGCGTCTTGCGCGGAGGATGGTGCCCAGCTTCTCCATACGCTCGACATCCTGAAGCGTCACGAGTTGCTCGATCTCCCTCGGGAAGAGCAGTTCCGACGACCACTTGATCGCGACGCGGAGCTTCTTCGAGAAGCCCGGCAGCTTGGCGAGATAGATGGTCCGCCACAGCCACCAGGCGGCGAAGCCCGAGAAGCGCAGGCCGAAGATCTGAGCGACTCCGGTCCGGCGGCCGATCGATGCCAACTGCCCGATCATCGTGAACCTGAACGGCGCTTGGGCCTTGCCCGCGATCGCGGCCTCGATGTTCTTCGCCGCCACGACCGCTTCGCGCATGCAATGCTGCGCCGTTGGTGGATGGAATCCGGTGCTGTGCGGCACCGCGGCGCAATCGCCCACGGCCCACACCACACCCTCATGTCCGGACACTTCGAGTCGTTCGCTGACCCTGACGCGTCCCTTGAACTTTTCGACCGTGAGCGGCGCGAGCACGGCGGCTGGGGCGGCGCCGGCGGTCCAGATCAGCGACGAGGCGGCGATGGGCCGGCCCGCCGAGACGCTCACCGCGTCGCCGTCATAACCGGTGACCCTCGTCTCAAGCCACAGCTCGACCCCGGCACGCTCCAACCTTGCTTCGGTGTAGCGCCCCAGCGACTCGGGCAGCTCCGGCAGCAGGACCGTGCCGGGATGAACCAGCACCACCCGCAACATCGACTCGTCGAGTTCCGGGTAGTAGCGCAGCGCGTGTCGCAAGGCGCCATTGAGGGCACCCGCCGTTTCGACGCCGGCAAAACCACCGCCCGCCACGACGAAGGTCATCAGCCGTCGGCGGCGCGACTCGTCGGTTTCCTGGGCCGCCTCCTCAAGTGCGGCGATGATGCGATTGTGGAGCAGGGCGGCATCCGCCAGCGACTTCATGGTCGTGGCCGCGGCCTCGACGTCGTTCATTCCGAAGAAGTGCGTCTCCGTCCCGAGGGCCAGCAGGAGATAATCGTAGGTGATCTCGCGCGGCTGCCGCAGTGCGCCCATGTCGTACCGCACCGCTCGCGCGTCCAGGTCGATCGCGGTCACCTGGCCCTGAACCAGCCGCACATGCCGCACCATCTTGCGCAGCGAATTGACGATGTCCCCGGGCTCGAGATCGCCCGCGGCCACCTCGTGGAGCATCGGGGTGAAGAGCAGGTAGTTCTCGCGGCTGATCAGCACGACTTCGATGTCCTGCCGCTTGCCCAAGGTCCTCCCCAGCCGCCGCGCGGCGTAGATGCCGCCGAAGCCGCCGCCCAGGATCAGCACGCGTTTGCGCGGTGTCGCGGGTTGGGAAGAGCCGTTGTTTTTCTCAAGGTTGTCTTTCATATGCCATCTCGCATGAATGTTCACTCTCATCTCCACGGTCGGCCGTGGACTCATGCCGGGTGGGCGATCGCCTCGGGCGTCGCGGTGGATTCGACCGGTGAATCGTCATCGGCAGGTTCCTGCTCCCATTTCACCAGCTTCAGGTCTTCCACGAAGATCACGTAGAGCACCGGCACGAGAACCAGCGTGACGACGGTGGCGACGAGCATGCCGACGATCTGCACGTAGCACATGGGCTCCCATAGCGGGCCGCCCGACATCGCCAGCGGGATCAAGCCGCCGACGCAGGCAAGCACGGTCACAAGCACCGGGCGAAGTCGGGCGAGGCCGGCATCGACCACGGCTTGCCGGAGCGGTTCACCCTCTAGGCGCATTTCCTCGATGAAGTCGAAGAGCACGATGACGTGGGAAATGATGAGCCCCGCAAGCGACGCCACACCGAGGAAGGCCATGAAGCCGAAAGTCGAGCGGAAGATCAGCAGGCCGATGAGCCCGCCGACGATCCCGAACGGAACCGCAGCGTAAACCAGCAGGGGCTGTGTCACCGAATTGAACTGGATGACGAGCGCCAGATAGATCGCGATGAACGAGACGACGAGGGCGAGGCTCAACGACTTGAATCCCTTGTCCTGTTCGAACTTCTCGCCGCCGAACTCCCAGCGGTAGCCGGGTGGGAACGCGATGGCATTGGCCGCCGCCGTCTTGTCGGGCGAGGTGGAAGGCAGCAAGCCTTGGAGTTGCCCGACGATTTCGCTCGGCATCACGCCGGCAGCGGCATCGCAGCGCACGGTGATGCACCGGTCGTGGCCGCGGCGACGGATCTTGGGCGTCACCAGCTGCGGCTCGAAGCTCGCGAGCTGTTGCAAGGGCATGCGCACGCCGGTCTTCGTGTTCACCGTGGTGAGGCTGAACAAGTCATCCAGCCGGTTGCGTTCCGAGGGCCGGAGCCGGAGCGCGATGTCGATCAGCTTGTCGCGCTCGCGGAGCTGTCCCACCGTGTAGCCGGAAAGACCAGCATTGACGGCAGTCGCGACGTCCTGATGCGTCAGGCCGCTCATGGCGGTCCGATCCGAGTCAATCTTCAGCGCCATCTGGAAGACCGGATCGCCCCAGTCGTCGTGGATGTCGATGGTGCCGGGGATCGCCCGCAGGCGATTCTTCACCTCCCCGGCCAGCTCGCGGAGCTTCTCCACCTCCGGGCCATAAAGGCGGATTTGCACCGGCACGCCGATCGGTGGCCCCGTTTCGAGTTCCTGGCACCGCACGCGGGCCTTCGCGATCCGGAGCGGAAGCTGTTCTTTCAAACGGGCGACCACGGCCGCGGTTTCTTTTGCGGAAGTGGTATGGACCAGGATCTGGGCGTAGTTGTCGGCGCGCTGCTCGGGCTCGATCGAGAGCCAGAACCGGGGACCGCCGGCACCGACGAAGGTCGTGAAGCTGCGGACATGGGTGCCTTCGAGAGCGTCGATCTGGCGGATCGCATCGAGCGTCACGTCGCGGGTTTCGCGGATCGGCGAGCCTTCGGGCAGGTCGAGGTTCACCACGAAGACATCGTGCAGGTCTTTCGGAAAGAAGGAGGTCTTGATCGACCGCGTCATGAAAATGCCTCCAGCCAACAGCGCCAGGGAGATCGCGGTGGTCTTGTAGCGATGGGTGATGCACCACTCGACGAAGGTCTTGTACAGGTGAGGGAAGCCGCGGGCCGGCTGGCCGTGGGACCCTTCGAAACCCTTCTGTCCCTTGAGCATGTGGAAACCCAGCAACGGCGCGAAAGTCCATGCGACGAACATGGCGGCCACGAGCGAGAACGAGACCACGATCGGGAGCGAGTAGATGAAGTCGCCGGTCTTGCCCTTGACCAGAAGCAGCGGCAGGAACGCCACGATATTGGTGAAGCTCGCGTAGAAGACCGCGCGGGCCAAGCGCTTCGGGCCGAGCCAGGCGGCAGTGAGCCGGGACTGGCCGTTGGCCATTTCGCGATTGATCGCATCCGCCGCCACCACGGGGGCATCCACCAGCAGGCCGAGGGCGACAATGAGGGCCGCGATCGAGACTTGCTGGAGGTCGATGCCGACAAGCTGCGACATGCCCAGCGTCATCGCCACCGTGATCGGAATGCAGATGGCGACCAGCAGCGCGCTCCGCCATTCCATGAAGAGCATTGAGACGATGACCACGATCAGCACGGCCTCGATCAGGCACTTGTTGAACGACTTGATCTTGTGGTGCACCTCCTCCGGCTCGTTGCTCGTGCGCTCGATGCGCAGGTCCGGCGGGAGACGGAGCTTGAGGTCCTCAAGCGCGCCTGAAATGTCGCGTTCGTAGTTGGCGATGTGCGTGCCCTTGACCTGGCGGACGGAAATCGTGATGGCGCGCCCGGTCTGCAGTTTGGTGTCCACTGGCGCGGCGGAGTCGTGGTCGGCGTCGGCGTGCGGGTCAGGCACCTTGCCGTCGGGCGTGACCTTGACCGTGCGGTAGTTCAGCACCTCCGGATCCACGTAGCCGCGCGTGACCTCGACCAAGTCGCGGAGATAGAGCGGGAAGCCTTCCTTCGAGACCGCCATGACCGTGTCGCCGGTCTCCTCGGCGGTGGAGTACTCGCCGGTGGGGCGGACGACCACGCGTTGATCCGGCAGTTCCACGGTTCCGCCCGGGATGTTGATGTTCCGCTCGCGGACGCGCTCCACGATCGTGTGTGGCGCGATACCGAACTGGTTGAGCCGCTGGCCGGAGTAGGAAAGCCACACCCGCTCGTCCTGCGCGCCTACCAGGTCGACCTGCGCCACGAAAGACGACTGCTTCACGCGGTCGCGGATCTGGTCGGCGAAGTCGCGCAACTCCCGATAGGAGTACTTATCCGGCGCGCTCGTGCGGAGTTCTTTCTCAAGTGTCGCCAGATCGCGGATCCAGAACGGTCGCCAGATATCAGGCTGATATTGATCGGGGCCGCCCATTTCGCGTTCCCAGAGGGCGGTCGTTTCCCGCACGTCGGCCTCGGTTTTCCCGACGGAGAGGGCGATGTCCAACACGCCCGCGCTGGGAGCTTCGACGATGTCAGCCTCCGCGGCGACCCCTGCCTCCGTTAGACGCTGGGCCAAAGTGCGGCCCAGCCGGAGCACGTGCGAACGCGCCACGGTGCTCGGATACATCAGCACCCCGGCCATGCGTTCCGACCCTGCGGGCGCGGGTTTGCCAGAGCGGTGCGACTCGACCACCTCCCGGATGTTCTTGGCACGCACGCCGATTTCGAGGTGGCTGACAGGCGGCGAACTGACCGTGAGCATCACGGCCACGGAATCGCCGAAGTCCTTGTTCAGGGTCGATTGCGTGGGGACCCCTGCGGCCTGAGGCAGATCCTTGATCTCCGCGAGCTTGCCGCGGATGTCCTGCCAGACGAGCTCGGCGTTTCGCTCCGTCTCGAAGAGTTCGACATAGACGATCGAGATCCCCGGGCGGCTGATGGATTTGACGGTCTCGACCGCCGGATTCTCGGAGACCTTGCGTTCGATCTTGCGGGTGACTTCCTGCTCGACCCGCTCCGCTTCCGCACCGGGGTACGGCGTGGCGATGACGCCGGTCACCACCGGGATGATCGGATCCTGCCGCTGCGGCATGGCGGTGTAGGCGTAGATTCCCCAGGCGATGCAGGAGATCATCGCCGTCCAAGCGATAGGTCGCTTGGTTACGAAGAATTTTTGAATGTTCATTTCGCGTCGGGGAGGGTTGCGGCCGGGTCGGTGCTTTCGGGCAAGACAAGGGCGAGGGCTCCGTCGGTCATGCGCTCGCTGGTCGAAACGGCGATCCTCGCGCCGGGGCGCACGTCGCTTTCCGGGAGGATCTCGACTTGGTTGTTGAACACGCCACCCAGCGTGACGCGTCGTGTCTTGACCACGTCGCGGTCGTTTTCGGAAACGACCTCATACACCGTGAACTCGCGATCGGAGCCGCCCTGGTGAACGGCTGTCATGGGCAGGAGCATGGCCTCGCGGTCGAGGTTGGCGCCGACAAGCACCGACACGATCATGCCCGGCCGTAGCAAGCGCTGCCCGGACTCGAACTCCGGATTGGCCAGCGTGAGCTGGGTCAGGAAGGTGCGCGTGGTCGGGTCCGCTTCGGGCGCGATCTTGGTGACCTTGGCCTTGAGAACCCGGCCATCGAAAGCGTCCGCCGTGATCAATAGCTCCTGCCCCAGGAAGATGCGGTCGGCCGGCGTGCCGCCGTTCGCGGGCAGCCCGATCATCGTGTCGGGGACGCCGAAGTTCACGTAAACCGTGGAGAAATCGATCAGGCGGAACGCGACCTCGTGAGCAGCCTTGCGCTCGCCGCGCTCGATGTTCTTTTCGGCGACCGTCGCGCGGTCGAAGGGGACGATGAGTTGCCGGTTCTCGTAGTCGTCCACCGATTGGTCGAACTGCACGTAGGTGTCGGACAAGGCATGCTCGGCCGCCTCCAACTCCCCCGCTGCCGCGACGCGCCGGGACTCGGCCTCGTCGCGCGCCACTTTCGAAACCGACCCCGCCGAGCTCTCGTAGCGCTGGAGGTTGCGGGTGGCGATGCCGAGCGTTTCCTTCGCCGTGGCGACGCGTGCTTCGAGTTGGGCGACCTTTGCCGCCGCCGCCATCTTGGCGCGATGCAGATCGCCGTCCTCCAACTCGGCGATGACTGTCTCCTTGGCCAGCGTGTCCCCGACTTGCACGTCCCGCCCGAGACCAGGCAGGCGATGAAGGCTGCGCACCGTGCCGGAAAGCTTGAACGCCAGCGAGGTGCTCTGCAACGGCTCGACCGATCCGCTGTAGCGTCTCGAGAGGGTGATCTTCTCAGGCGCGAGCGCCTTGACCATCACCGCCACGGGTGCGGTTTCGCTGCTTTTCCGGTCGCACGCCGTGAGCGTTGCGACAATTACGCCGACGGTTGGAACCATCAGTCGCAGCCGCGAGATGCGAGCCGCGATGGTCATTCCGCCCCTTCCATCGCGGCCATTGACCGCTTCTTCGTTTACGATTGTCTTCATTATGGGATCTCCTTGGAGTTCATCGAAACTGCGGCCGTTGCCGGCGCTGCCGCGGATGGCTCAGCGACCTCCCAGCCACCTCCGAGCGCCTTGTAGAGGCGGACCACATCGACGGTGAGCGTGACTTGGCCCTGGGCCAGCAGCATCTCCGCTCGGCTGGCCTGGCGATGCGCATCGAGCACCGTCAACTGATCGAGCAAGCCGTTGCGGTAGTCGCCTTGGGCGATGGTCAGTGCCTCACGGGCGCTAGCGGCAACGCGCTCGAGATCGGCGAGGCGGACGCGCCCACGATCCACGGCGACCAGCGCGCTCTCGACCTCGCGGAACGCCGCGAGGACGGTCTCTTCGTACGAGGCCTTCGCCGCAACGACCTCCGCCTCCGACATCTTGATCGTCGCACGGCGTCTGCCCGCATCGAAGAGCGTCCAATTGACCGATGGTCCTGCCAGATAGGTGGTGCTCGATTCGCCGGACGAGTTCCCGTTGAAAAGATCGCCGGTCTCGCGGCTGGACAGCCCGCCTGACGTCCCGAGCCTCACCTTCGGGAACAACTCCGCCGTCGCCACGCCCACTTGGGCGGTCGCGCTGGCGATCTGCCGCTCCGCCGCCTGGACGTCCGGCCGACGGCGCAGAATATCGGACGGCACCGAGATCCGCTGGGGCACGGCGGGAATGGGGACGGTGGCAGCCAGCTCCCCGTCGAGAGCCGTCGGCTCCAGCGACATGAGCGTTGAAAGCACGTGCACATACGCGCGGATGGCCTGCTGGATGGAGGGAATCTCTGCGGCGGTGGCCTCAACCTCGGTTCTGGCCCGCACGACTTCCAGCTTCGATGCCAGCCCCTTCGCGTTTCGATCCTCCGTCACCTCGTGCGTCTCGACTTGGTCGGCGAGAGTGGCGCGAGCGACGGCGAGCTCCCGCTGCGCGCCACGGAGTTCCAAGTAGGCGCGCGCCGTCTCGGCCGCGACCATGAGCACCACTCCCCGCCGCCGCGCTTCCGCCCCCTGCTCCTCGGCCACCGCCGATTCGACGAGCCGCCGCGTGCCACCGAAAATATCCACGGTCCACTCGGCATCGAAGCCGACTTGGAAGAGGTTTCCCTCAAGATCCCCGCTCGGCAGTCCGGTGGCCGCCTCGCTCGCGCGGGAGCGGAGGGCCGAGGCACCCACGCCAATTTGCGGATAGAGGAGCGAACGGGCGATCTCCCGCGCTGAGCGGGCCTGCCGCACCTTTGCCTCGGCCACCTCCAGGTTGTTGTTCGCGGCGACCGCCCGGCCGACCAGAGAGACAAGCTCGGGATCGTTAAAGTGGTGCCACCAAGCCGCCTCGCCATTGCTCGTGGCGTACGGCGTCGTAGCGGCAGCGCCGTGGAGTTCTCCATAGGCCGCCGGCATGTCCGGCGTCGGCGGCGTGTAGTTCGGTCCAACCATGCAGCTGGCCAGCGGCAGGCACGCCGCGGCAAGCGTGAGCGAGCGGACGCGCCGCCCGGATGGGGACCATGTCGGGCTCGGATAAATGCGAGTCATGGGAGAATCTTACGACGTAAATATACGTCGTCAACCAAAAATCTTTACCTTGTATCTTTACGGATCGGGCTGACCTTGGCAAAAGGGCGGTGGCCTGAGCCACTGAACCCATCCGACAAGCCGAACCGAACGCCTCATTATGAAAGAGCCTCAAGACCTCACGCAGAACCCGAAGCGAAAGCCGAAGACGGGACCCGGCCGTCCCGCGGCGGGCGAATCGCTCACCCCGCAAGAGGTGGCCGACGCAGCCCTGCGGCTCATTCTCGCCGAGGGCGAAGCGGCACTCACCATGCGCCGCTTGGGGGAAGTGCTGGGCGTAAAGGCGATGGCCCTCTACAACCACTTCCCTAACAAGGAAGCGATCTTGGATGCCGTGACGAGCCTCGCGATGAGCCACCTTCCCTCGCCGCCTGCGAAGGGAGCTTGGAAGAGCCGGCTCAAAGCGATCTGCCGCGGTTTCCGCACCTTCGCCCAAGAACAGCCGAATCTCTTTCGCGTCGCCATGAGTCGGCCGACGCCCCCCACAAGCTCGTTGCCGCAGATTGAATCAGCCCTTTCGGCGTTGGCCGATGCAGGGCTCGCTCCCGTGGCGCAGGCCGCTGCCTATCAGACACTCCGGCTCTACGTGCGAGCCTATTGCCTGTGGGAGATCGAAGAGCTGCGCCCGACGCAAGGCCGGGACCTGGCCGAACTCGCGGGAGCCACCAGACCCTATCCGCGAACGACCGCGGTTCTGGAGCAACTCTTCGCGCCAGACGCCGACCGTCAGTTCGAAGCGGGACTCGACCTGATCCTCCGCGGCCTGCAGACAAGCAAGTAGCCGCGATGAAGGAGCGAGAGCCTTGCTCGTGTCGATCCCAGGCCCACACGAGGTCCAGGGTGCCCGATGACGCGGTTCCCGCCGGATCCCCGTCGAACCCGCTCGCTGTCATGCGATCGAACACGCTGAAAATCGAATGGCAGAGCGGGCGGGGCTCACGATCGTCCATGGATGTGCTCGAACCTTGGTCCCTGAACAACGCGTGGGAGGAATCGCGCCTCTGCATCGCAGGGAAGTTTACCGGCTGCCGCGAGGCCGAGGAAAAACTGCGCTTGCAGGCCAGCCTGTTAGACAAGTCGCAGGACGCCATTCTCGTGCTCGATCCGGCCCATCGCGTACTTTACTGGAATCAAAGCGCGGAACGCTTCTATGGATGGACGGCGGAGGAGGCTTCACAACGGTTGATAGAGGATTTGATCCATTGCGACGACTCCGATTTTCTTGTCGCCGCAGGAAAGACCCTGACGCAGGGCGCATGGCTCGGAGAGCTGGAGCAGGTGACCCGCACTGGCAAGACCTTGGTCGTGGAAGGACGATGGACCTTGATGCGGGACGGCCGGGGAAATGCTAAATCCATTCTGGTCGTCAACACCGATATCACCGCGCGCAAGAAACTGGAACGACAGGTCCTGCGGGCGCAGCGGATGGAAAGCATCGGCACCTTGGCGGGAGGCATCGCTCACGACCTCAACAATCTGCTCACGCCGATCATGATGTCGGTCGAGTTGCTCAAAATCCATGACGTCGAACGGCAGTTCGAAGAGATGCTCGACCTTATCGGATCAAGCGCGCGCCGTGGTGCGGATCTGGTCGGCCAGGTGCTGTCCTTTGCGCGCGGAGCTGAGGGGAGACGCATCGAGGTCCACCTCGCCGACTTGATCCAGGAGGTTGCGAAATTCGCGACGGATACCTTTCCCAGAAGTCTCCGGATCGAAACGGATCTCGCTCCAGACCTGTGGCCCCTGAGGGCAGAGCCGACGCTGTTGCACCAGGTAATCCTCAACCTTTGCGTGAACGCCCGCGACGCGATGCTCGAAGGCGGACGACTCAGGATCAGCGCCGCGAACGTTCTCGTCGACGAGCTGTTCGCGGCGATGAACCACGCAGCCAGTGTCGGCCCCCACGTATGCCTCAGGGTGGAAGACGACGGCATCGGCATGCCCAACGACATGATCGACAAGATCTTCGAGCCTTTCTTTACCACGAAAGAGACCGGTCAGGGCACCGGCTTGGGCCTCGCAACGGCACTCGGCATCGTCAAGAGCCATCACGGATTCATACGCGTCGAGAGCGAGCCGGCTTCGGGATCAAGGTTCAGCGTCTATCTGCCGGCAACAGATGAGATCTCCCGAGATCCCGTAGCACCGCAGGAGCCGGAACTTCCCAAAGGGCATGGGGAAACCATTCTCGTGGTCGATGACGAGGCCCCAGTACGCCAGATCACCATGCGCGCACTGGAATCGTTCGGCTACACCGTGCTGACCGCATCTGACGGAGCTGAAGCACTCTCGCTGTACGCGGCTCGCCCTGCCGGGATTGATGTCGTTATCACTGACATGAGCATGCCTTTCATGGACGGTCCCACCTTGATCCAGGTCCTGCGAAGGTTGACCCCGGAGATCCCCGTCATCGGGGTCAGCGGCGTTGCAAGCAACG
>Ga0307408_100001614_pt1 | contig 16683 bp, 19 predicted proteins | sample 322Cmetagenome_FD_202116 | JGI IMG/M metagenome (GOLD analysis project Ga0307408, IMG submission 202116) | Maize rhizosphere microbial communities from greenhouse at UC Davis, California, United States - 322HYB-C-3 | ecosystem: Host-associated > Plants > Roots > Rhizosphere > Soil | place...
CAACCGCTCGGGCACGGCGCCGGTGCCCAAGGATGTGGAAGTTGTCGCCGCAAACGCCGCCGACCCGGTCTTCGCCGCCGGCGCAGCCGAGGGTGCCGCCGTCGTCTATCAGACGATGAACCCGCCCTATCACCAGTGGGGCGCGCAATTCCCCGCACTGCAGGCCGCAGTACTTGCGGCCGCGGAAGCCGCAGGCGCCCGGCTGGTGAGCATGGAGAACGTCTACATGTATGGGCGTCCGGCAGGACGTCCACTGACCGAAGACCGAACCAACAACGCCCACACGATCAAGGGCAGGCTTCGTGCCGGGATGGCGGACGAACTCCTGCGTGTCCACCGGGCAGGCCGCGTCGAGGTTGCCATCGGCCGCGCCTCCGATTACTTCGGACCCCGTGGAGGGGCACAATCAAACCTCGGCGACCGCGTCTTCCCCGCAGCCCTGGCCGGGAAAATCAGCACCGTCCTGGGCGACCGGAACCAACCGCACACCTACACGTACATTCCGGATATCGGTGAAGGCCTTGCCGTCCTGGGCGAACACCCGGACGCGCCGGGGGAAATCTGGCACCTGCCCAACGACCCGCAAACGCGCAGCACCCAGGAACTCGTTGACACCATCTATCGCCAGGCCGGACAGCATCGCACCAGGATCCGCGCTGTCCCGCCATTTCTCCTGCACGCCCTGGCCATCACTAGCCCTGTGGTGCGGGAACTCCTCGAAATGCAGTACCAGTTCGAAGAGCCCTTCATCGTTGACAGCAGCAAAATCACCACACGGCTCGGCGTCACGGCCACGCCCCTGGATCAGGCCATCGCAGAAACCCTCAGCAGTTACACCACCACCAGTCGGCCCCACGCTGAACGGGCACGATCATGAAACGCACAAACATCAGGTCCATGGAGGGGAGGACAGCGGTGGTCACCGGCGCCACCGGAGGCATCGGCAGGGCGACCGCCCACGGCCTGGCCCTGCTGGGGGCACACCTGGCAATCATCGGCCGCGACCCCAAACGCACGGAAGAAGCCGCCGAAGCGGTCCGTGTGGCAGGCGGCGGAAAAGTGGACGTCTTCGTCGCCGACCTGTCCTCCCAAGCGCAGGTTCGGCGGCTCGCGGACGAGCTGCTCACGCTCCCCACATCGATGTTCTGATTAACAACGCCGGCGGTTACTGGAACACCCGCCACACAACAGCAGAGGGGATCGAGCACACGTTCGCCCTGAACTATCTTGCGCCGTTCCTGCTTACCAACCTGCTCCTGGAGCGGCTGCAACGTCGCGGTTCCGCGCGGGTGATCACGGTGTCCTCCAACGCGCAGGCCATGGGGCGCATCAACTTTGATGACCTTCAGGGCGAGCACTCCTACTCAGGCGCCACGGCCTACAACCAGTCCAAACTCGCGAACCTCCTGTTCACCTACGAGTTGGCCAGAAGACTGCAAGGCACCTCAGTAACAGCTAATGCCCTGCATCCGGGAATGGTGAGCACAGGGTTCGGCACGGAGGATCCAGGACGTGCGCAGCGGCTGCTCGTCCCGCTGCTGCGGCCCTTCATGCTGACAGCAGACCAAGGCGCCGCGACCCCAATCCATCTGGCCTGCGCACCTGACCTCGCAGATGTCAGCGGAGGCTTCTTCGCCCAACGCAAGCTCCGCCGATCCTCCAACGCCAGGTACGACCAGGCCACCGCGGCACAGCTATGGAGAGTCAGCGCCGAAATGACCGGCCTGACTACGACCGATTGATCCCCGGGAGACGGCAGCCTCCCCTTCCTGGTTTCAGTCGACCAAATCTCCTGATCGGTGACACCTTCCGTCGCCACTGGGTGTCGGCGTGGCGTCGTCGGTATCGGTTGGGTATGTCTATCGGGACTGTAGAGCATCCAGTGCCACTGCCATCGCCGCCGCGACCCGGCCATCGAGTCGCGCGCCCGGGAGGGTGATGAGGTATCGGTCGCGCAGTGACCGTCCCCGTTCTGATGTCATGAGCACTTCTCCGTTCGGGTCGACGAAGTCGAAGTGGAAGCGGAAGGGCGAAGGGATCACGTCTCCCAGAGGTGTCGCTTCCCATATGCGCCGGCCGATGGCGATGGCGATGCTGCGTTCACTCCCGGTGACTTTGAGCCCGGACGCTTCGAGATGCCAGGTTGATCGCAGCAGGGACTTGCCAAAGTCTTTTCGGAAGCTGCCGATCGGTTGTCCATTGGCGTCCAGCACGTCGTACGTCGCGGCGAGGTCGAGTCGTTGCCGGGCCTTGAAGGAGAAAAGCGGTATGGTCCTTGACTCGTCCTGGTAGAAGGTGACCTGCTCCTTGAAGGCGGCACGCTTCTGCTGAGCGACGGCGAGCAGGTGCCCAGGTTGCCCGTCTTCGGTCGCTGAACGTATTTCGTAGCGATTCACCATCAGTGTGAGCTTCTGTGTCACGGTGAACCGGTCGATGCCCTGTGCAAGGTCTGCTGTCATGTGCGTCCTCGTGGTTATGGCGGTCTCGAACAGTGAGGTTCGCCTGTTGCTGTTTTGTCTGCCTGCCTTGACCAGCACCTGCTGAAGGGACTGTTCCCTGTCCTCCGGGTGGCCGTTTTCAGCAATGAGAACCTTTTTTGAACACCGGTGGCGTTCCACGTGCGCATGCCATCGGCAGAAGCTCATCGCTCCTCTGCCCAGCACCTGGGTCACCCTATCGGTGGTCGTGAGAGCTAAGTATAGGTTCACGGCACTTCGAGGGCTGCCACGACGGAAAGGCGCTACTTGGTTTCGACCGGCGGCCAGTGCGTGGACGGGGCAGCAACTTGCACAACGACGTTGCCTCTTTTGCGGCCTGTGCTGACGTACCGGTGTGCGTCGGCGATGTCTGTGAGGGCAAAGAAGCGGTCGATAACGGGGCGGAGTTGGCCTGTCTCTGCCAGCCGTGCAATGTGGGCGAGATCAGGGGCGATCAACGGGGCGTTGCCGGCGGTGATGTGCATGCCGGTCCGGCGTGAGCGCAGACCTGCGGTCAGAACCCCGGTGAGGTCGGCAATGACTGAGAGCAACGCTCCCCCGGGTTTGACCACTGGCTGCAATTGCCGGAACGGTACGTTGCCGACACAGTCCACAATAACGTCGTAGGCCGTGCCAGCCTGGGTGAAGTCTTCCTTGGTGTAGTCGATTACCGTTGTGGCGCCAAGGGAACGAACCAGGCCTGCGTTGGGCCCGCTGCACACTGCCGTGACGTGGGCACCTGCGATGTTGGCAAGCTGCACCGCTGCGGTCCCGACGGCGCCCGAGGCCCCATTGACCAGTACCGACGTTCCCGGACCCATGCTGGTCCGGCCGAGGAACGCCTGGGCAGTGATCCCGCCGAAGACCAGCGCCGCGGCTTCCTCGAAGGTCAGGTTCGCGGGCTTTGCTGTGACGGCGCCGTCCTGCGGGACAGTGACGTATTCAGCGTGGCCGCCGAACTTCCCGCCCAGCATCGCTATCACCTCGTCACCGGGCTTGAAGCGGGCGACATCGGGACTGACTGATTCGACGACCCCGGCGATGTCCATGCCCAGGACCGGGATGCGCGGGGTAATAAACCCGAGGGTGACAGAGCTGAGAAGCTTCAGCCCTTTGGGAACGTGTTTTGTCCGCGCCCGGTAGTCAGCCGCGCTGACAGTGGTTGCCCTGACCTTGACCAGCACTTCGCCGCGCCCAGGGGTGGGCATGGGCTGTTCCACGATCCGGACAACATCCGGGCCGCCGAAACGGCGGTACACGGCGGCCCTCATCGCCCGGTCCCGCCGCCGGTGCCGGTACCGCTTGCGGTGAGTTCGTCTACGGCGTCGGGGTTGAACCCCCTGGCGACCAGCCAGATGCCCGTCCCGAACTCCCAGACGGCCAGGAACAGGGCACCGAATCCGGCCAGCGGCGACACCGGACCCCACAGGCCAAAGAGCGTGCCGACTGCCCCGGCGATGAGCAGCGGCGCCCCGATGAATCCGAACACCGGCAGCACCCGGGGCAGCAGACGGGACCTGTACATGAGCGAACCGAGCAGCAGTGCGTTGAACGCAGGTATCAGGCCCTGTCCGAGCAGCGTGGCCCAGGCATGCTGGGCCAGCAGCGCCCGACCGGTGATAAGCGCATCGTCTCCGGCGCCGGCCTGGCGGAGGGAGACGATCGACATCAGGGCCACGACCCCGGCGAAGATGGCACCTGCCTCCAGGATCCGCGCCCCAACGAACCCAAGCGCGACACCTTCGTTCTGTCGCTTCACCACCGGATACAGTGCGACGCCGGTTCCGATGCAGGCCAGGGCAACAATGACCTCCAACAGCCCACCAATGACGACAAGAGTGTCCGGGCCGGGACCGGTGATGTACCCAGGGTCGGTCTTTACACGGTCATAAAGGAAGAGGGTCGGGATCGACACGAACGTGAGGAGGTAGAGCACGCCGGCGGCCAGTGAGGTCTTCCGGTGGGAAACCAGAGGCATCTTCGTGGTTCCGGGCTCAATGGTAATCATGATGATCTGTCTCCTGATGCGAGGGGCGGGTGCGGGTGTCAGCGGGCGTCGGGCAGCCAGCGGTCGCCGCGCCTTGTCACGTACTGCCGGAATAAATAAGGCCAGGGAAGGATGAGGAGGACGATCACGACAAGGGAGCAGTTGATCGCGACACTGGCGGTGGCGTCGTTAAGCTCACCGGCAAGCCACAGGGGCAGCGCCACGGTGCTGAGCCAGATCACCTTCCACGTCATTTCGAACAGCAGGATCGGGATCATCTTCACCGGGTAGCGGACACCGAGGAAGAACAGCAGGGACTGCGCGACGAGCATGCACACCACAACCCCGTCCATCAGCGCCCAGGACGCATCGTGCCCGATCAGCAGGGGCCACCGCGTGAGCGCCAGGCCGAGCGCCATGAACAGGTAGCCTGCACGCAACAGGTACAGACGCAGCAGGGACGGTTCCTCCGCGTCGCTCGACTCGGACTTCGGGTCGGGCTTGGACGTTGCCGGTAATGACATTGCAGGCTCCTTGTTCACTTGCCGGAAAACTGAGGGACGTTCATGCCTTGAGGGTGCGCCGCTGCCCGGCGGCAGAAAAGTTTTGTTGCCGAAACTGGTACGAGGAAGTCTTAGTGGCCGCCGACCGGGCCGGCTGGGGCGCTGATCATCCGTACGGAGATGAGGACCATGCCCAGGTCGCGGACCTTGTTCAGAAGGCTGTGGAGTGCGGCCTGATCTTCTACCGGGCCGCAGAGAGCTGTCGTACCGTCACTCGCGCGGGTGAGTTCGAGGTGCTCGAACCATTCCACCCAATGATCATCGAGGTGCCCTTCAACCCGGAGCTCATAGTGACCGGGTTCGTGCCTGTTGGGCAGGTGGCCGGTCACGGTACGGGAACCTTGGTTGTGGCACGGCTGGCTTGGTTCCATGGCCTCTGTCTGCGGATGGCCCATTCGGCGGCGGCAAGATTGATCATCCAGCCGGCGCCGTTGAGAAGCGCAACGTTGAGTGCGGTTTTGCCAAGGATCGTCTCACCGAAGCCCAGGGTGAATACCTGGGTGCCCGCGCCCAGCCCCAAGGCGTAGGCGCGGATCATCCACTGCCGGTGTCGACTGATGTCCTGGCGGCGGACAGCGGCGAAGCCGATAACGATGCATAGTGCCATTCCCAGCCCGGCCAGCAAGCGGAACACGTACAGCAGTTCGCCTGACCCGGCAGGGAAGGAAAGAAACTGGTTCAGCCAAAGACCCGATAGGGCCACCAGCATCCCCACCACGACCAGAACCCGCCCGGCCATCTGGTGCCAGGATGGTTTGCGGCGCCGGAAGCTCGGCGAGAACTGGACTGCACCGAGGACCACAAAGATGGTGGCGGTGATGATGTGGACGGCCACCGGCAAAGATAGAGAGTGGCTCCCGTTATCGGTGGACCCGGCCGCGGTTCCCAGGGTAAGCGCGATGCGTCTTAGGGTGTTCGCCAGGATGGGAACGAGACCCAGGGCGATCAGGCCGGTGATGAGGAGACCGGCACGTGGTGCTGGACGTTGTCCTTGTCTTTGGCTTCGCGCAAGGCCTGGTACTGCCCCTCCGCTGTCGTTGCCGTCCATCACACATCCCGTTTCTGATCGTCACTGAGCCACGGCGCGGCCACCGCGCGGGACGCCGGTCCCGGCAGCCTGGGAAACAGCTGTCTGGCGGGAGCTGACCCACAGTGAGTAACCCAGCCACGCCACGGCGATACCTACGGGAAGGGCGGCGAAGCGTCCGACCGCGTGGGGAAACAGCGGAAGCAGGGCGGTAGACACTGATCCCACGGCAAGCAGGATGCCCGCCCAGCGGGCGAGGATCCGGGCGCGGAAGATGGCTAGGCCGAAGGCCAGTCCGCCGAGAAAGTAGATCGCGAAGGCGAACGTGCTGATCCCCTCGAGCGGGCCAAGGCTGCCGTCGGGGGCGGTGCCGCCGAAGATGCCGAGGATGTCCGTTGCAATATGCGGAGCCTGCTCGGCCAGTGGCGGCAGTACGAATGCTTCCACGAACGAGTTCGCTATGACGGTCAAATAGAACAGGCCGAGGAGAAGAAAGCCGGACAGTCCCAGCAGCCCCGTCTCCTTGACCTGCTTGAGGTACATCCCGGTGATTCCGGCAAGGCCGAGGACACCCATCGCCACGGTCAGGTAATGCACGATCGCCCATGTGCTGCCGGTGACGTTGGCGACTTCCTCCGCCGGATGCACGAACTGTATCGCAGCGTACAGCAGTCCGGCGGCTATGGCGGCAACGCCGGCGGCTCCGGTGAGTTTGGACGGGGTGATAGTCATTTCCGCGCTCCTTTGGTTCTGGCTGGCCCGGGGCGGTGCCGGGGACTATTCCAAGCTACCGATGCCCATAGCGGGGCAGCATCACCACATGTGGTGACCGGGGTGGTGATCTTCGAACGGGGTTGATCGGTTCAGAGGAGCCCGTGCTCGCGTGCGCGGCGAACTGCCTCCGCCCGGCTGTTCACCTGGAGCTTTTCGAAGATGTGCCGGGTGTGCGTCCTGAGTGTGTTCAGTGAGACATACAACTGCCGGGCAAGCTCCGGCCCGCTTAGGGAAGAGCCGAGCAGCCGGAGCACCTCGAGTTCCCGCTCGCTAAGCTGGACGGGCATGGCGTCCGTGCCGGAAGAACTGGCAGGTGGCATCTCCCCGGTGAAAGCTGCGGAAAGCAGGTGGCTAACGTAGGTGGGAGTTATGTGCTCGGTGGCGGCCCTGTGCAGCAAAGCGAGCATGGGTGGGCCTTCATCCAGGAACAGCCGCACGTGGCCTTCGGCTTCGGTGCGTTTGAGTGCCTGTTCCAAGGCTTCGAGCGCCAAGCCCCAACGGCCCTGTACCTGGTAAACCCTTGCCCTCAATATGAGAATCTCGTTGACGCTGCCACCGCGCCCGGAGGTTTGGGCGGCCTGGAGCAACCGGTCGAGCAGATCGAAGGCATCGCCGAGGGAGCCGTTGGCCGGGTCCGCTTCGTGTTGAGCGATGAGCAGCCGGGCGAGGGTGAGGTGCTCGAATTCCCGCAGGTAGGTCAGCTCGTCACCGGCAGTGAGCTTCCGCGTCAGGGCCCAGTCCGACGCTTCCCGCAGCGCCCCTTGCCTGATCCAGATCCGCGCCTTCATCGTCGGGATCGGCCGGACGTCGGGAAAGAACCCCCGCAGGTAGCGCCGCTCGGCCTCCTCCAGTAATGCAATGGCACCGTCAGGGTCTCCGGTCAGTTGCTGGAGCCGTGCCATCACCACGAAGCGGCGGTACCGGTTCTCCGGCAGGGACGCTGCCTCACCGAGGGTGATGCCGGATTCCAGGTGTTGTTTCGCGGCAGCCAGCGCGCCGGATTCACAGTGCAGGGCGCTGATTCCCACATGGAGGTCGGCACTTGGGGGACCAGTCGACAGGCCTTGAGAGTCTGCGGCGGTGAGGGCTTGTTCCAGAAGGCGCCGGGCCTCGGTCAGGCTTCCCCTGGCCATCCACATGTCCGCGAGCACCATGGTGCTGGCGAGTTCGTCGGCGATATTTCCTGCGGCATGCAGGTTCGGGGCCACGTCGGCGAAGGTGGGCACTGCCCTGTTGAGATCACCTCGGGCCCACGCGGCCAGCCCGAGGAACCCTGCCGCCGCTGCCCGCGACAGGTGATCGCCTGGCCCGCATAACTCCAAGGCGCGCCGGGCATGGCCGGCGGTTCCCGCTACATCCCCTACTGCCTGTGTCAGCGCGGCCCGATAGACGGCGATGGTCACCGGCAGGGCGCGGAACTCTTCGGTGTCGCCTTTCAGCCCTCCGGGGAGATTGCGCTCCGGTTCCCCATCCCGGGAAGCCTCTGCGAGTCCGCGTTCGGCGTCCTGGAGACGTTGTTCGACTGCGTCCAGGTCACCGGAGGTGAGCATCATCCAAGCGTAAAACACACTCAGTACCGGGTTCCCGCGCACGATGGGGTCGGGAAGGGCGCTTAACCAGCCGCGCAGGGTTGCATCATGGCGGCTCCGTCGGATGGCCGGCACCACTGCTTCCAGCAGTGCCCCCGCCCGTTCGAAGTCCCCGGCCGCCAGTGCATGCTTCAGCGCGTCCTCCAGCAAATCATTTCGTTGATACCACTCGCTGGCGCGTCGGTGCAGCGACTGTTGGAGGTCAGGTTCCTCGTGGGCAGCACGGGCCCGGAGTACTTCAGCAAAGAGGTGGTGGTAGCGGTACCACTGTCTCCGGTCGTCCAAGGGGACAACAAACAGATTCGCCCTCTCCAAGTGGTCCAGCACAGCACTGCCGCCTGTCTGGCCCGTGACCGCGTCACACAGTGGACCTGAGAGGCGGTCAAGAATGGCGGTGCGCAGCAGGAAGCGTCGCACGTGGTCGGGCTGGCGCTGCAGTACCTCCTCGACAAGGTAATCCAGGATAAAGCGGTTACTTCCGGTGAAAGCCTCGATGAAGCCTGGCACGTCCGCGTGCCCGCGCAGGGACAGCGCCGCGAGCTGCAGGCCGGCCGCCCACCCTTCCGTGCGGGCTTCGAGGGCGGAAATGTGCTCGGCGGAAAGGCTCAGCCCCATGCACTCATTCAGAAAATCCCCGGCCTCCTGGGACGAAAAGCGAAGGTCGGCAGCGCGCAGTTCATTCATCTGATCCCGCCCCCTCAATCGCGACAAAGGAAGCGGCGGGTCGGAACGGCTCGCAATGGCAAGATGCAGTCCGGGCGGGGAATGGTCGAGCAGGAAGGCCACCGCGTCATGAACAGAGCGTGCTTCGATCGCATGGTAGTCGTCGAGAACGAGGATGAAGGGAACTCCCACCCTGGCGATGTCGTTGATGAGTGCAACCAGAACCGGTTCCGCCGCGGCAGCCTGGGTGCCTTCGAGCAGCACTTTGGCGGCTGACCCGATGTCCGCATCCACGTCATACACCCCGGCCACAAGATGGGTCAAGAAGCGGGTAGGGTCGTTGTCACCCGCATCCACGGACAACCAGGCAATCCTCACCTCGGGGTCCGCTACCTGGACGCGGCGTACCCACTGGCTCAACAACGTGGTCTTACCAAAGCCCGCGGGGGCGCAAACCAGCGTAAGCTTCCGATCTGCAAGTGATTCCGAGGTCAAAGGATCGACAAGCCTCGGGCGGGCGACGGCGTGCCGCCGCGGGGCCGGAACATGGAACTTCGTGGCAAGCACGCTCATCGCCATTGTGTGAACTATACGGCGGCCAGCAGGTGCTGTGTAGGTGGGACGCCGGGTTGCGTCCCGCACGCCGGACAGGCAGCCGGGCTCAAGGCATGTGCCTCGACTTTGCCGAACGGTGGTTTGCTGCTTGAGTGCAAGTTTGGCTGTTGCTGCGGCGTCCAACTCCCCTGTCCTCGCTTAGTCGGCACGCTCCAAGTCGCGTGACCGTTCCAGGGCATCGAGCACCAGGTCTAGACCGAAGCTGAATTCGTCGGCGTAGTTGTACCCGGGCCGCAGCACATGTTTGGCCATCAGCTTATAAAAGTACGGGTCGTCGCCGGCGGGCAGTTACGCGAGCATGACGCCGGCCATGGCGGCAACCTGTTCCTCGTTGTCAAGGGGCAGGGCCCTGTTGTACCTCTCATCACTCCCGGCGACGCAGCCACGACAGCCGGTGGCATCTCACAGTCAGGCAAGGTGTATTTGGCCGGCGTCGCCTGCATCTTCCTGGTTACGGTCATCGACGTCCTGGCGCAGACTGCTCGGTGCACGCTCTTCCAAAACGTCGACCGGAAAGTGTCGGCAGTTGCTGCTTGGATGCGGATCACGTTCTGGTGAAACGGCCAGGACCTTCTGGATCCTGATCAAACGCCGCAAGCTCACCATCCGCTAAACCCACAGCACCGCGAGAAAAGCCCACGGCACGGCCCGCCTCAGACGGGCCGGCCGTGCTGGTCGTTCCGCTGCTTGTTCGCTTTCGCGCGGACGTGCATCTTCTCGCCCTGGCCTCCAAAGACACTGAGTACTTCTGCCGGCCGATCCCCCGTGCTGCCGAACCAATGAGGCACATGAGTATCGAACTCTGCCACCTCTCCCGGCCCGAGGACCAGGTCATGTTCACCGAGCACAAGGCGCATCCGTCCCGACAGGACATAAAGCCACTCGTATCCTTCATGAGTCTTCAGGACGGGCTCGATCTTGGACGTGGGGATGACGATCTTCCAGGCCTGCATGCCCCCGGGCTGGCGGGTCAGCGGGATGACCGTACGCCCGTTGGCATTGCGGGGCTTAAGGCGGATACGGGGATCACCCACTTCAGGTGCGCCAACCAACTCATCCAGCGGCACACGGTAAGCCTGAGCCAAAGGCAGGAGCAGCTCCAGGCTCGGCCGCCGCTGGCCGGACTCCAGCCGCGACAACGTGCTCTTCGAAATACCAGTGGCTGCTGCGAGACTCGTCAACGTCACGCCGCGCTGCATGCGAAGGCGCTTGAGCCGGACTCCCACCTGGTCCAGGGCGGCGGCAATTCCTGCTGGTTGGTCATTCACACGCTTATCAAACTCCCGTTTCCCGGAAACAGCAACCATTGTTGTCAGGACTGGAATTCCGGATGAACCTGAATCCATGAATGAATACGACGTAGTGATAGTAGGCGGCGGAGCCGCAGGATTATCGGCCGCCCTGGTGCTGACCCGGGCCCGCCGCAAAGTCCTGGTGATCGATTCCGGTGCACCGCGGAACGCCCCGGCCACTCACATGCATGGTTTCCTTTCCCGCGACGGCCTGCCGCCCGAACAACTCCTGTCCTTGGGACGGGACGAGGTGGAAGGCTACGGTGGCGAGATCGTGGAAGGCGTTGTCACTGACCTGGTCCCGGCTGGCAGCTCGGGATTTTGGGTGCTGCTCTCAGACGGGAGACGTATTTCCACCCGGCGACTTCTGGTTGCCACAGGGCTTCGCGATGAACTGCCAAATATGCCTGGCCTTGCCGAACGATGGGCACGGGATGTCCTGCACTGTCCCTACTGCCACGGCTATGAAGTCCGGGACCAGCAGCTGGGCGTCCTGGGCGGCTCACCAGAGACCGTCCGTTACGCACAAATCGTCCGTCAATGGGCGAAGGACGTCGTGCTGTTCGTACCGGCCGGGTTCCTGACACCCCGTCAGCGCTCAGAGCTGCTTGCCCGTGCCATCGGAGTCGTCGAAGGCGGCATCGCCCGTATCCTGACCGAAGATGACCACCTGCGAGGCGTCGAGATGGACGATGGGAGGACCGTCCTGCGCGATGTCCTGTTCGTACCGCCGCGCTTCGATCCCAACAATGACCTACTTTCAGGCCTCGGCTGCGAAATAGACGAAACCGGGTGGGCCGTCAAAGACGGTACGGGAAAAACCAGCGTGCCTGGCGTATGGATAGCAGGCAACGTAGCAAACCCTCGGGCCCAAGTCATCACCGCCGCTGGGGAAGGGTCCGCCGCCGCGATGGCCATCAATGCCGACCTGGTCGATCAGGACGTCAAAAACGCCGTGACAGCCTTCAACCTGGGCTTCTGACCATACTGCCACCCGGCCTCACCCAAGTCCCCCAACCCAATTCAACCTACTAAGGAGCCCCATGTCCGGCACCTCCACAACCACACGCCCTGCGCCGCCAACAAAACACCAACTGGCACTAATGATCTGGGTCGCTGTCTTCCCCACACTGACAGCGATCAACCTCGTCTTTGGAGACTGGCTCGCCACCCTGCACCCCGTCCTGCGGACCTTTGTCCTGGCTACCGTTGCGGTTCCCATCGTTATCTACGGCATCATGCCCCAACTTCACCGGCTGCGCGCGCGTCTAACGAACCGCACCCCCGCCTAACCCCACCTCGCTGATGCTGACGGGGTCAATAACCGGGTACTCAGCGGAACATGAAACTGGTTATGCGGAGGTCGTAGGCGAGTGACTGCCACGGTGCGGCGGAGCCCGTACTACATATGCCGAGCACTAAGCTTGACTCTGCAGTTCACGCCACCGTGCGCGCCTCCAGCAGCGTGCGCAAGCCTGTCCGGTCCAGGGAGCCTGCGTTGCTTCAGTTCACGCTGAACGCTAATTCCGTTTATGGTGTCGACTACGGAGATTCTGGCGAGCGACACATTCTGGTTACAGACGTAAGCATCCTTTGACGGCGCCAAAAAACCGGAGGTCCTCTTACTGATTCAAAAAAGTCCCCGTGTCGTCAACCTGCCGGGACAATAGACCTACGGACCACTACCCACCTCATGAGTTAACGGTCACTCCGGAGACCGCGGGGAGGTGGGTCTGCCTATGTCCGCCTCATCGCGACAACAGGTCGAAATAGGCCGCACCGGGATTCCAGCTAACCGGATGCAACAGCGTTCCTACTGATGGGTTTAATGCGCTCCACATCATGCCGTCCCCGGCGTAAATACCGACGTGGCCCCAGTTGTCGGGACCTTGAGGATTCTGAACCACCAGATCTCCAGGCAGTGGGTCGTCTGTCCGAACACCAACGCGCCACTGCTCGACCCGAGGCAGCAGGATTCCCGCCTGCCGGTAAATCCACTGCACGTATCCCGAACAGTCCCAGGCCTTGAAAGCAGTACCGCCCCAGACATACCGCCCGCCCAGCCCTTCCTGCGTGAATCGCAGAATGTCCTGACGAAGTTGGCTCAGGTTGCGTGTGGATCCGACAAGATGCGTCCCTGCCTGGGAATCGTCACAGGCGGCAGGAGCCGTGTCCGTTTCCAGGGCAGAAACAATCGCAGTCGCCGCTGGTTCCCAACGCGCATAAAGCTCGGGGAAAGCCGAAACCTGAACCGCCTGCGCAGCCATCCCTTTATCCATTGCCTCCCAGCCGCGGATATCCAGCAGCCCACGCGGACTTCCACGGTTTGGTCCGGTCGGCCCACCGTAGAAAGCGCGCGCGTTGTAAGACGCATCCATTAACTCCGCCACTGTCCCCCAACCTGCTGCCGGGCGTTGTTGCGCTGAGCCAATAGAGTCATGGTCGCGTCCGATGCCGTCGTTCGGGAAGTTCAGGGAGTCCGGCACAGCGGGGTTGGAGAGCATCCGAAGACTCGACTCCTGTAGGGTCATCATGATTGCAATCACCTGCCCGGAGCGCGGTATAGCGAGTTGCTTGCCAACGGCGATGTAAGTCCGCGCGACATTCTCCTGTCGAGGATTTAGCACGTAGAGCACCTGACCGGCAACGCGGATCTCCAGGCCGGCGCCTGTCCCCTGTGCCAATGTGTTGGCGTCACTTCCAGGTGGCGCACAAGCAATCGTGCGTTGCCCAGCCGTGCCGGTCAGTACAGCCACCCCTGCCAGGAACGCCATAAGTCCCACGAGTGACGCGGCGGCAGCAGCAGCCCCTACCACCTGCAGCAATGCACGTCGCCGAGTTACAACAGCGACGGCGGCCATAGCAGGCATCAGTAAACGATCCGCTCTGCAGTCGCATAGAACCCGACCATCGCACAGCGCCCGGCCGGAGCAGTGACAGCCGGCGGACAGTTGACCATGACGGTGACTGGTGCTGCGTAGGCACTTCGGCTGTTGCTCGACTCGTCCACGACCTGAACTGTCACTGTGCAAACGTGGAGTCCATCCCAAGGTGCTGGGTACTCCTGGACTTGGGCCAGCTCAAGGTCACAGCGCAGAGTCTGAGCGGTGCCGCTTCGCCGTGCAGACTGTTCAGCAAGCACGGCGAAGCTGCCAGCTGTCACCCCGGTCCCTTCAAACTCTCGAACGAGGGCTGACAAGGGGTTTGACCCGTCTGGGAGTAGTTCCCACCAGGACCGTACACGGGCATAAATGTCGGAGTAGGACGACGACCGGCTGTCCCAGGTGTAGATCCCCTGGGCTGCCGCCAAAGCAAGCTCCCTGTAATCCTGGGTGCGAGGCAGTGCGCCATCAGTAGGCTGAGCCGATACCTTGACTTCGGTAGAGGCAGCGGAGGGGCGGCTCTGAGCTGACGAAGTAACAGACGGCTCGGGGGTGGCGGCCGGCGCGGTTGCAGTCGGCGGCGGCGCTACATCCCCGCCAGAATCGGCGGCAGGCCAAAGCAGGAAGATCGCGCCGACCGTGAGCAAGGCGACGAGCCCCACGGCTATCCGACGTTGACGGCCAAATCCGCGAATCGAGCTCATCGCCCGGCTCCGATGCTGACAATCATGACTCACACCGCGGGTCCCTTCGCTCCGTGCTGGAGCACACGCCAAGCTGCTCGGTACAGATGCCGGGCAAAGCCGATATTCACCGCTATGTACCTCTCCGTTACACCGAGCTCACTCGCCAGAGCTGTCATCTGCGCGGACCTGTCCGGTCCCCGCAGTCCTGGACGGACTATCGACTCGGCAACTCGCCGAAGCACAGTGGTGGGAAGGCAGTTGGCGGCCAGTCTGCAGAGTCCGTCGAGGCCTACCCCAGGTTCAGGGTGGCAGTTCAATGCCGTGTTGATTGTCTTTGCGGTCTGCCGGACGACAGTTACGGCGTGCCAGCGGCGCCGGTCCCCGGGAGACGGAGGTCCGTAGTGACGCGGACCCACAAGGCTCGAGACGGCGAGCTTCCATGTATCCTCAGTCACGCTTCGATGGACCAGATCCAACATGGCTTGCGCCCATGCCTGGTCGATGCAGCTTTCTGCACTGCCTCCTCCCGCTGCAGCGCCGATGACTGCGAGAACCTCCGGCGAACTCTCCGTCGTCGTAAAGTCCACGAGCAACGGCAGGGTTTGATGACTTAGCTCGCGCCGAATGTGAGCAGCACAGATCTTATTGCAGACCCCCTGCACCCAGGCTTCGAAAGGGATCCCTGGAAGCTCCCGGTAGCAGCCCTTGGCAACCCCGTTCCAGACGGCGACGCGAATCTCCTGCATGACATCGTCAACATCGCAGGATCGTCCGATCCGTCCGAGGCGGGATACAACGTAGCGGTGCACCCCATCCACCGCGACCAGAATCCTGTCTATGGGGACAACAGGCTCCCCGGGTGGGGGCGAGCCGCGTAGCGAGACATCCACTCCAACAGGAGAAGTTGATTGATTCTTGGCTTGAAACGCCTCGGATTCGATTTCCATGGCTTCACCGGCTTTGACTGTTCAGATCAAGTACTTCGCAGAGCCGCGCGTACGCCGCTCCGGTGCGTGGATTTGGAGACCAACAACGATCAGGCAGAAGCTATACGAATTATTGTCGAAGATACTTAAAGTATCGTCAAGAGTGCTGTTCTTACTTTTTCTGGTCACTTCGGGAAGAATGTCGATATGCCGAGAATTACGCAGCCACATGACGAGGCCTGGTCGGCCGACGTTGAAGCTGCCGTTGCGACGTTCGGCAACAGGTCGCGCAACGAAATTCTTCGGTTCCTTACCGCTAGTGGGCCGGCAACACGGGGCGATATCGTTGCCGCGGTCAGCGCTGGCGAGCCCAGCGTGGCCAAGCACCTCGCCGCACTTGAGGAGGCTGGCGTGGTGATGGTCGACGTCGAGCCTGGACGCAGACACGGACGGTCACCTCGGTATTCAGCGAACCCCGCCCGGATCAAGGAGCTGCTCGACGCTCACCTGAAGTACCTGTTGGAGGAACGGCAGTAGCGGCCGCCACTGGTTAGTCCGCCTGCTCTGGCGGCTCCGGTGACTCAACCTGCGAATTTGCCGCCGCCCGCTCTCCTTCCGGCCGCCGGCTAATGTCCTTGTTCAGGTACTCCGTAATCGCTTGAAGGGTCTCCGGCGATACGTCCCCAAGAGTGCGAGCCGCAAAAGTCTTCACCCTCGCAGCCCGCAGCGACTTCACGAACTCGAGCTGCGAATCGATGCGCTGGGGCAGGTCCCCGGAATCGGCATCTAGAAGGTAGGCAGGATCCACATTGAAGATTTCGCATAAAGCACTCAGAAGAGCGGGGTCACTGACCAGCCTTCCCGTGCCGTCTTTCATGTAAAACCAGCGAGCCCGAGACAGCTTAATCCCTTTACCCGCCAGCTTCTCCTGAACCTCACGGAAGGTGATCGGCTGCCCCCGTTCTGCCACAACGACGTCGAGCAGCAGGTTCAGGCGACGGGCCAGCTCAGCTTGAGGAGACAAGCCTGCACTCGTGGGACGTTTCTCATCGCCTGGCACCGCTCACCTCCCGCCCGCTCCGACACCGCCTGTCAGACTCTACGTGAAGCTCAGTATTCCGATGGTTCACGTGGCGCGCAATGAGTGGCATCAAGTGCTTCCATCAGCTTTTCGATGAGCGTATCGTTTTGCTGTAGACCCG
>Ga0307408_100001616_pt1 | contig 16678 bp, 10 predicted proteins | sample 322Cmetagenome_FD_202116 | JGI IMG/M metagenome (GOLD analysis project Ga0307408, IMG submission 202116) | Maize rhizosphere microbial communities from greenhouse at UC Davis, California, United States - 322HYB-C-3 | ecosystem: Host-associated > Plants > Roots > Rhizosphere > Soil | place...
GCTCTGAGTATAGTTCAGGGTGATCAGCTCGCTGTTGGCTGCCAGCTGAGAGGTATTCCTGATACGCTGACCGGCTATATCGATATGGCTGTAGGTATAATGCCCGGCCAGTTTAAAGCTGCTGTTGGACGACAGCTGTACCTTATTGGATGCGAACACCTTTTGATTCAGCGTATCCATACGGTCGGTACCGTTGTTCATATATTTCAGGCTGATGTTTGAGCTTCGCCCGATACGGTAACGGGTGTCAAACTGCATGTTATAGGTTTTCCAGTAGGCTCCGTTTTGCGAAGCGGTTAAAGGAGTGTGTTTGAAGTCGGCCCTGGCCCCAAAACTCAGTTTGTTCTGCAAAAATTGCTTCTTCATGGAACCGCCGTAACGTGTTTTCAACTGCGTCATGCCAGGGCTTGATGGGTTTTGGTAGCCCACATCGGCATAATTGAAATACAGGTTACTGGATAAACCGGCCTGTTCAACCTCTATATTATGGCTTACCCCGACCGAGATATTCTCCATCAGCTGGTTAGATACATAATAGCTGATCAGGTTTTGCTGAAGATAAAGATCATCACTTCCGGTTGAAACGGTATTATGGTATAAGCTGGCCGATTTAGACAGGTCGACCGTTAAGGAACCCAGCTTCTTCATATTCATGCTTTGAGAAAAACCAAGTGCCACGCTCGAACGCTGCATCGTACTTAACTCCATACTTTGTGTATTCACCTGACGGTTGAAGAGCCCCACCCAGCTGAGTTTACCTTTACTTAAAGTTCCATTGTGTGTGGCAACACTCAGATAGCCTAAATAACGGGGATTAGCATACGATGAGTTTTCAAACTCATTATCCTTAGGCATACCCGCATCGTTCTGAGAACCGAAGCCCAGCTGTACCGGTCCTCTCCGTGTGCGCAGGGTGACATCAAAGCCCTGCATCATCTGCTCCTGCCCCATGGAAGCGCCCGGCAGCTGCGTCCCGAAGCTGCCTGTTTTAAGGGACCGCACCCTCGACATCAGCGACTGCGCCTTATTGGCTCCCGGACGTTTAGACAAAGCATTCAAGGCATCATCATCCAGTTCGGATAGTCCGCTTTTTCCAGATAAATATTTCTGGTAGACAGCGAACTTATCCTCATCCAAACCGCTGTCTTTCATTCCTTTTTTTACCGAACGGATTACCGCAGTAACACTGTCGATGCTCTTTTTTAGTTTTGGATCGATTTCCTTTGGCGTTTTTACCCCTGCTTTATTTTTCAGATTGTTTTGCCCGCTGGCTACCTTGGTCAACTTATCCTTTAACTGGAACTCATCCATGCTCAGCATCTCGTTTACATTAGCGGGGTTCTTTATATAGGATGCAAAATCAGGATTCTGCGCAAGAACGGCTCCTTCGGGCATCGCTCTTAGCTTAGTGTTAATCGTTCTACGGGTATAATCGGGCAGACTTAATCCCTGTAAATGGCTTCTGCGATAATTTTTCAAACGCTCTTCATCGCTCAGGAACATACTGTTATAGCGTGGGCGATCGAACTCAAACTTAAACAGGTTCATCTGTGCAGGAGCAAAGCCTTCGTCTGAATTATAGCGTTGGGCGATATCGAAATGGAGGGGTATTTTCCCTACCTGTACATCGGCCGCTACCGAAAACACATCGGCATAAAAATCCTTACCGGAAAATGAGCCCCCGGGAATCAGCATAGAGCTATAGCCCATGCCTATACCAAAGGGAATGGGCTTTTTCTTTTTAGGGATAGAACTTTTATAGTCATTCAACTTATTAAGGCCAAGCTGGTCCTGCTTGCCTTTCAGGTATGAAGAAGCGGATGATTTGACATCCAAACTATCGATTTTCGGTTTCTTAAAACCAGGAATGATGCCTTTAACACGGTCCTTCAGATTCGCTTTTGCCACAACAAGGCTGGAATCTTTCAGGTAGGATACTTTATTGCTTAACTTATCCTGCTGGTTTTCCTTTGCCAAAGCCAGGCTGTCTTTCACACCGGTTACTGATACAAGTCTTGCACTATCATAAGCGCTTGCTGGAGCTGAAGCCTTTGGAGCTGAGGGCAGTTTTACTTTTTTCCCTAAGCGCGATGACCTAAGCTCTGCTTTTCCTTTGGCCATCGGGGAAATATCTTTACTCTTTCCGCTAACCGTTTCTTTAGCTTTCCCGGCTGGCACATCCTGCTCTGTCATGGATGTATCCCTTGCTACGTTCAGTCTTTCCTTAACGGCAAATGAAGGCCTTGCACTTTTCAATGAATCCTTCATTGATTTTGCTGATAAAGATTGCTGTTTAAGATCTTTCTTCAGCTTTCTGCGGGCCCCACGGGAAAGCCGGGCTGCGCTGTCGGCATTCCGTTTAAAGCCCAAGCTTTTCAGATCTTTCATGATGGCCTTCAGGCTGTCGCCTCTCCCTTTCAGCGAAGCGGCATCCTTTCGGTAGGTACTCTCTGTACCAGCCAGCGTCTTATCCCTTAGCCTCAGGCTATCTGCAACAGTATTACGAATACCTAGTCCGGTATAGCCCTGAACCAGGCAAATGCTTCCTGCCAGAAAACAAAACAACAAAAGTGCTTTCCTCATAAATTGGTATTTCCTGCAAAACATACAGGCGCAACTATCCCGACCGGAACGTTCTATTCTGGTTTGTGACAATCAGGTAATCAAAAATTAAAAAGGCTTATTCTAAACTCTGACTAAAAACAATACTCGATGATAAGGCCTTCTCTAATTGTGATATTATGTATATTTTATTTTCCCCTTTTTTAATATGAACAGTTGATAAGTTTAGCTTCACAAACTTCACGAGAACCGTTCACTTTATTGAATGAAAGAATAGTTTTATAACAACCCAGTTGCATACAATAAAAACAATCATCTTTCGTTAACTGCAACAAAGTTAATTCTTTATATTGAATTAGAAAAATATTTCTTGTAGAACAGCCTATTATTAAGCAATACAAACTTCATATTACTGGTAGCGTAATTCTAAGGGCAGTGGAAGCATAAAGCGGGTTCAAAGAAGGATCACCATACACGCTCGATGTCATTGCAGCTTTCGGTGTTTGAAAAAATCCCCCACTACTTATAACATAACGATATTCGACTTCGGTGCGCCTGAAAAAACCTATAAGGATTTCGGAATCCTTATAGGTTTGCGCTCTGAATAAGCTTAGTTGCTGGACAGAAGGTCCCTAAAATCGAAATAGCATTATAGAACTGAGTTCAGCCCGAAATCAAGATGTAACACTTTCGGTGTTTGAGAAAAAAAAGGGCACAATCCATGACATAAAAAAGTTCAAAGGAAATCCTGCTGTTTGAGCAAAAAACATAGTGTCATGGTGAGCTCCGTCGAACCATAAACGGGTTCAGCGCTCCGAACATAGTACCTGTGCCCTCCTCGACGAGCTCAGGGTGACGACCGAAGCATCCTCCGTTCCAAATCATTTCCGCATTCCCTGTCGCTGGCGCCAGCTTGAAGCTCGTGCCCAATACCTCTCTTTTATTACTTTTAAACTCTGTTTATCTAATTGTTTGTCCGAGCTGAAAGCTCGAACCAGCAATGTGAGATGCACATGCACGCTCGATATCATTACAGCTTTCGGTGTTTGAGAAAATCCCCCAATACTTATAACATAACGATATTCGACTTCGGTGCGTCTGAAAAAACCTATAAGGATTTCGGAATCCTTATAGGTTTGTGCTCTGAATAAGCTTCGTTGCTGGCGAGAAGGGCCTTAAATAGGAAATAGCATAATTCAACAGAGTTCAGCCCGGAATCAAAATATCACCTCCTTTTCGGTGTTTGAAAAAAACGGGAGCTATCCATGACATAAAAAAGTTCAAAGGAAATCCTGCTGTTTGAGCAAAAAACGTAGCGTCATGGTGAGCTCCGTCGAACCATAAGCGGGTTCAGCGCTCCGAACATAATACCTGCGCACTCCTTCGACCGGCTCCACCTTCCCTCTCTAACAAAACCAATTCCATCACTCCTTACCTCTACTATAATCTAAAAACTCCTTGCCCCTTACTGTACCCCTTACCTTAAAAAACATTTACCCTCAAATATTAACTATTAAACAAACCCTTCCCAAATCGGCATCAACAACATTTAAAATCACTAGTGCATTACAGGTATATAACCCGTACTTAGCCCGTACATAACCCGATAAATCTCGGGTAAAGTACCTCTTATGTCAGCACTAACTACCATTTAATTAAAAGTTTGTGTTTATTTCTTCCAATACTTATATTAGTCTTTATTAAATCAATAACCTAAAAATTATGGCAACATTTAAAAACGGCCCTAATGGGGCTTTCTCAGGTAAAGTAGGGTCAGTTGTGGGAAGCAGCTGGAAGGGCATTGACTATATCCGGGGTCTTCCCAAAAAAAGAACATCACCTCCGACTGAAGACGAAGCAGCAAACCGCACCAAGTTTGGTTTTACGCAGAAATGGTTAAATCACTTTGCCCCATTTATCTCTATCGGCTATATGAATTACTCCAAAACTATGACTGCTAATAATTCGGCGATGTCCTGGAATTCAAAAAACGCCGTTAAAGGTGATGCGCCGGATTTTGAAATTAATTATTCTTCCGTTTTATTAAGCGATGGTCCGTTACAGGAGGCGACAGATCCGAGCATAAGCATTACCTCAGAAAGCGAGGTTTTAATTAACTGGAGCACTGTTTACCGGCGTAAAGCAAAAGCAACCGACGAGCTGCTATTTATTGCTTTCTGCCCGAACATGGGACATTCCTTCTTTAGCCTGGGTGATGCCATCCGTTCAGAAGACAAGTATCAATTAGAAATTCCAGAAGTATTTAGGGGCCAGCAGGCTGAGGTGTTTATGGCATTCTGTTCCAGGGACCGTAAGATAGCATCGCGCAGTCAATACCTGGGGAATATTATTCTTACTCCTTAGATAGCTTCAATTTTTGTGTGATGAATCATCTGCATCTGATTAGCATAGCTAAACCTATAAGGTTTTTGGAAACCTTATAGGTTTTATTTTACTCAAATCTTATAGGTTTTATTTTACTCAAATCTTCACAAACCAGCGCAGCTAAACTCTCCTGCCCCATTCCCCCTAAAATTCCCTACCTTTGCCGCGATGCAAATACATTCAGCAGATTTTAAGTGCAGCAACACGCGGACAGATAAACTTCCGCCGCCGGCATTGCCTGAGTACGCCTTCATTGGTCGTTCTAACGTGGGGAAATCATCCCTGATAAATATGTTAACCCAGCGCAAGGGTCTGGCAAAAACATCACAAACTCCCGGGAAAACACAGCTTATCAATCATTTTTTGATTAATGAGAAATGGTACATTGTAGATTTACCGGGCTATGGATATGCCAAAACATCCCGCACCAACCGTGGCGAATGGGAGCGCTTTATCCGGTACTACCTTAAAAATCGCGAAAGCTTACAATGTGTATTTGTATTGATAGACAGTCGCCTTGAGCCACAGAAAGTTGATCTCGATTTCTGTTTCTGGCTTGGTGAGCAAGGTATTCCTTTTGTATTGGTATTTACAAAAGCAGATAAGCAAAGTAAGTTAAAAACCGATCAATCGGCTGCTGCATTCAAGAAAGCCCTTTTACAATACTTTGAAGAAGTCCCCCAGGGATTTATAACATCTTCTGAGAATAAAGCAGGCAGAGAAGAGATCCTGGATTTCATTGCCGATATCAACACCCGTTTCCAATCTCCAATCTAAGCGCAAAACATCCTCACATCTCATACACAAAATGAAGAAATATTTAAGTCTCGTACTTTTTGCCCATACCATTTTTGCAATGCCCTTTGCTTTTATTGGTTTTTTTCTGGCATTAAGCACTACCGAATACACCTTCAGCTGGATCAAATTAGGCTTAATGATCTTGTGTATGGTTTTTGCGAGAAATTCGGCAATGGCATTTAACCGCTGGCTCGACAGGAAATTTGATGCTAAAAACCCGCGTACTGCCGTGAGGGATATTCCTGCCGGAAGAATTTCTGCCAACAATGCATTATTATTTACTCTTAGCAATTGTGTACTTTTTGTATTTACAACCTATTTCATTAATACACTTTGCTTCTTTTTATCCCCTGTTGCCCTGGCAGTTGTTCTTGGTTATAGCTTTACTAAGCGATTCACCCCCCTTTGTCACCTGATTTTGGGAATTGGATTAGGCCTGGCTCCTTTGGGTGCATATTTAAGTATCACCGGCGAGTTTGCTCTTCTGCCAATCTTCTTCTCCCTGGCAGTGATTTGCTGGGTAAGCGGTTTCGATATTATTTATGCGTTACAAGATGATGAGTTTGATAAAAGTGCCAATTTATACTCTATCCCATCGGTACTTGGCAGAAAAAAAGCCCTGCAGGTTTCTTCACTGCTACATGTCCTATGTGTCATTTTTATCGCCGTCCCTTATTTCTATGCTCATCTTGGCGGATTTTATATTGCAGGTATTTTATTCTTTATCGGTTTGCTGATCTATCAGCACAGCCTTGTAAAACCCAACGATCTGAGCAAAGTTGGCCTGGCCTTCGGAACAACAAACGGGATCGCATCAGTCATCTTCGCGGTTTTCTTTTTGCTGGATGTGTATTTCAGGATGGCGCGCTAATATTGGGCTCGCAGAGGGCGCAGACGCTATATTTAGCTCGCGGAGGCGCAGAGACGCAGTTGACAGGCATACTGAAAAAGAACGCAGAGAATAGCTGTGTCCCTTTCTATCACCACAACCAACACTCCTTTGCGATCTTAATTAGCCATCATACAAAAACTGCGTCTTTGCGCCTCTGCGAGCCCCCCTCTCCCCCGCGAGAAACCCCTTTTCGATCTAAGCTATTTTTGACTTAACTTCGTACCATCTTCAAAAGGATTACATATGATTATCGAAAAGAAACCAAGAACATTTGTACCACATAACCTCGAAATAAAATGGGAAAACCTGGAGCCGCTTTTTAACGACCTTCAGAACCGCAGTCTTAATTCTGTAGATGATGTAGAAAACTGGCTAAAGAACCGCAGCGAACTGGAAGCTGTTTTGGAAGAAGATTTCGCATGGCGCTATATACGCATGACCTGCGATACTGCCAGTGAAGATCTTCTAAAGGATTTTCAATACTTCGCCACCGAAATTGAGCCTAAAATTGCGCCGATTGCCAATGAACTGAATAAGAAATTTATTGACAACGAATACACCGCCGACCTTGATAAGGATAAATATTACGTTTTTATCCGCGGGGTAAAAAAAGCGCTTGAATTATTCAGGGAAGAAAACGTGCCTTTGCTTACGCAGATACAGGTAACTCAACAAAAATATCAATCGATCACTGGTGCAATGAGTGTAACTCTCGACGGAAAAGAGTACACATTGGAACAAGCATCCGTTTTCCTGAAGGATACCGACCGCAGCGTTCGTCAAAAAGCATGGGAAGCGATCTCGGCTCGTCGTTTGCAGGACAAAGATCAGCTGGACGAATTGTTCAACGAATTATTAAAGCTTCGTCACCAGGTTGCCCTTAATGCCGGTTTTGAAAATTTCCGAGATTATATGTTCCAGGCATTAGGCCGATTTGACTATAACGCACATGACTGTTACAAGTTCCATGCTGCTATTGAGCGTGAAGTGGTGCCGCTATTAAGCAAACAGGCAAAGAAGCGTAAAGATGCTTTAGGTGTTGATGAATTACGCCCATGGGATATGGATGTAGATATTTCGGGCAAACCAGCATTAAAACCCTTTCAGAATGGACAGGATCTTATCAATAAATCCATTACCTGCTTCGAGGGATTAAATTCCTATATCGGCGAAAGACTAAAGATCATGAAGGCCAATAACCTTTTCGATGTGGAAAGTCGTAAAGGCAAAGCGCCCGGAGGTTATAACTATCCATTGGCAGAAACAGGAGCTCCGTTTATTTTTATGAATTCGGCAAATACCTTTCGCGACCTCACTACCATGGTACATGAAGGAGGACATGCAGTACATACCTTCATCTCTTCCGACCTCGAACTTAACGATTTTAAACACCTTCCTTCTGAAGTTGCCGAGCTGGCCAGCATGAGCATGGAGCTTATTTCAATGGACAAGTGGGATGTATTTTTTGATAAGGAAGAAGATTTAGTCCGTGCAAAGAAAGATCAACTTAAGGACGTCCTGAAAACGCTTCCGTGGGTGGCGGTTGTAGATCAGTTTCAACACTGGATTTATACCAATCCTAATCATACCACAGCCGAACGCAAAGAAGCATGGAAACAAATATTTGAACCATTTGGCAACAACTTCGCCGATTGGACCGGCTACGAAGAAGCACTGGAAAACCTGTGGCAGAAACAACTGCATATTTTCGAAGTACCCTTTTACTATATCGAATATGCAATTGCCCAGTTAGGCGCTATTGCCGTTTGGAAAAACTATAAAGAAAATCCGGAAGAAGGACTTGAGAACTATCTTGCTGCGCTAAAACTTGGCTACACAAAAACCATTAAAGAGATCTATAAAACAGCGGGAATTAAGTTCGATTTCAGCACAGAATATGTCCATGAACTGGCCAAGTTTGTGAATAAAGAACTGGAGCTATTGGATTAATAACCCTGACGCAAAACAAATCCCTTCCTGATCTTTTCAGAAAGGGATTTGTCAAAAGCGCTGTTGCGAGCTTTTTTAGAACAGAAAGCTAAACCCTTTTCCTTTGGATGGCTGTTGCATCTCCTTAAATCGATCAATTTCTCCTTTCAACAGATCTGTATATTCCCGGAACATAAAATCTCTGAAAATTCCGATATCCTCTTTTTCACGAGTGTCTATCAAAGCCTGTATATATTCCGCTTTGTTCTCACTATAAACGATAGCTAAAGGCAATTTGTAATACGACTGTATATAATTCATTAACAGCCGCGATGTTCTTCCATTGCCATCGTAAAAAGGGTGAATAGTCACAAGATTGAAATGGGCGTCAAAAGAAAGGTTTAACTGTTCTTCCAATGCCAATGTTTTTTTTAAGTTCTCGTTAAGATAAGCGGCCAGCTCATTGGTCAAGCGACCTACCTTATCAAAATTAGGAAAGTACGAGCTTCCTGCTGTAACATTTCCTTTTCTAAAGGCACCTGTACGAGAATCAACCGTCCCCAACATCGTATTGTACAACTTACCAGTACTTCGCATTACCAGAGAGTTGATTGATTGGATAAAAGCCGCGTCAATCTTATGCCTATCCCTTGCGCTCTGAAGAATAAAAAGAAGTGCTTCATGATGATCTGTCACCATCAGACTATCTTCCAAAGGCTTCCCCTTGGGCGTTTTACCTTCAGTGATCAAAACCTGCGCTTCAACCTCCGTCAGCGTAGATCCTTCGATCCTCGTAGAATGATGGTCAATAGAGATGAGATTGAACTTTTCGTGACCAATAACTTCCTCAATCCGAAGTTCTTTGTACTCGAGCAATAAATCCGAAACGTTCATCATTCAACCTACAAAATAAAGGAATTTAGTGTAATTAACAGTCCCGGAATAACAAAGTTCAGGAAAGCATTCTGAGTCAAAAACCTATTAAGCCTCACAGTTTGGTACAATGTTAGCTACTTCTATCATAAATCTATCGAAACATGAAAAAGCTACATATCAGCATATTACTGTTATTTTTCAGTCTGGTCACGTACGGGCAAAACTGGAAACCCTATAAAATTGATGACTCGGTACAGGTTTCACTACCTGATGGTTTTACCCGGAAGGATACACTCGGACAAACCATCATCACTGCGCAAACTTCTTTCGGAAACTTATTAATCACTAAAATACCCGACAATCCTAAAACTACTCCAGATATCGAAAAAGAAAAGCACCTGGAAAAATATTACGATAATTTCGTTTCAGAAATTCAGAAATCCGCAAAAGAGGGAGTTATCTCCAATGAGAAAGACTCAACCCTCGGCAACCTGCGCATAAAAGAAATAACCCTTGCCGTGGATAGCGGCAGCGGTAAACAACTACGGAACATTCGTATTTTACATGAAAATAGTTCCACTTACACTTTTCAATTCCTTTATAACGACTTCCAGGAAGCTTATGCAGCGCCAGAATTAACTACGTTTTTTAGTTCCCTTAAAATCCCACCGGAAGCAGGTATCGAAACGCAGTTCACCAACCCTGAAAACACAACGGGAAAAACACCCTTCGCTACACGGAATTTGATTTTAGGAATAATCGCCGCCGGAGTTCTGCTTGTAATTATCCTGCTCTTCTTTTATAAGAAAAAACGGGAAATTCATTAACAACGGCCCGAAACAGAGCGACAGATAGCCTGGCTTAATGCTATCCGTCGCTCTGTAAAATCATCTGCCATTGGGTAAACAGCCCGGAAATCCAAGCCTTGGCTGTCATAGATCTTGTGCCTTTAAAATTCTCGTTGTGCCCTATCTCTGCGTCTCCTTTATCTTCGCTGCAATTCCTTACACATCTCATTATCAAAACTTAATTCTAGCCTCTGCAATCTCTATTTTTGAAAAAGCCCTCTGTGCCCTTTGTGCCTTCCCTGTGCTCTCTGTGTTAAAACTGCCCCTCACACATTAAACTAAAAGCGATTTTTTTTATGTTTGAGATAAACCGTTCTAGGCGGCACATTCTACATGGCAAAAAATTACTTTAGGAAAAAGTCCCTCACTACCATACTTTCTGATGCTTCGGCAGGCTTTAACGACGGAGAAAATCCAGAATCAGGAGCCCCTCTTCTGAACAAGGTTTTAAAGGTAAAAGACCTCACTTTTATGGGAATAGCGGCAGTAATTGGAGCCGGAATATTCTCAACTATTGGTCAGGCATCCTTCAACGGAGGACCGGGAGTAACTGTACTTTTCATTATCACCGCCATAACCTGCGGATTTTCGGCGATGTGCTATGCCGAATTTGCTTCACGAATCCCAGTGTCGGGTAGTGCTTATACCTATGCTTATGCCTCATTCGGAGAACTGATTGCCTGGATCATCGGCTGGGACTTACTGATGGAATACGCTATCGGCAACATCGCCGTAGCCATTTCCTGGAGCGAATATTTCACCAATTTATTACAGGGTTTCAATATCCAGGTGCCGTCATACCTAACCATGGATTACCTTTCCGCCTACCGTGGTTACGAACAGGTACAGGAATTAACATCCTCTGGAAAACTTACGGATATAACAGATACTCTAAAAAATCAGGCAGCAGCATGGCAATCTGCACCGCAGATCGGATCGCTAAAATTAATCGCAGATTTGCCCGCTTTACTAATCGTTATTATTATTACCTGGCTGGTTTACATCGGCATACGCGAAACAAAGCGGGTTACCAATGCCATGGTAATACTAAAAATTGCTGTGGTAATATTGGTTATCATTGCGGGATTTTTCTACGTAAATCCGGAGAACTGGAATCCCTTTTTTCCAAATAAATTTTCTGGCGTAATGAAAAGTGTATCAGGAGTTTTCTTTGCTTACATTGGCTTTGATGCCATTTCTACCACTGCCGAAGAATGCGAAAATCCCCGAAAGGATTTACCAAAAGGAATGATTTATTCGCTGGTGATATGCACAGTTCTTTACATACTTATTGCCCTGGTACTTACTGGAATGGTAAACTACAAGGAGCTACAGGTAGGCGATCCGTTAGCGTTCGTATTCGAAAAACTGGGCCTTCATAAACTCAGCTACATCATCTCGGTGAGTGCAGTTATAGCTACCGCAAGTGTTTTACTCATTTTCCAACTCGGACAGCCGCGTATATGGATGGCAATGAGCCGCGATGGCCTATTACCCAAAGCCTTCTCGCGCATCCACCCGCTTTATAAAACACCATCTTTTGCCACCATTATAACCGGCTTCGTGGTAGCTATTCCGGCCTTGTTTATGAATCTTACTGAAGTTACCGACTTAACCAGTATAGGAACCTTGTTTGCTTTCGTGCTGGTATGCGGGGGCGTTTTACTGCTCGATGAAGACAATGATCCTCAGCCGGGGCGTTTCAAAATTCCATATATAAACTCCAAATACATTATTCCTGGTTTACTCATAGCCTCACTTGTAATGTTTCACAAACCAGTTTTGCAATTCTTTGAATACACGGGCTGGGAAAATTTCAGAGAAAAATTGCCATATCTTTTGTTTTTGATCATCGCCTTTATTATTGCTATCTTGTCGTTCCTTAAAAACCTTTCATTTATTCCTGTTGCCGGCTTATTGAGCTGCTTTTACTTAATGACGGAACTGGGATACACTAACTGGATTCGTTTCCTGATATGGCTTGGCATAGGATTGATCGTGTACTTTTCTTACAGTTATAAAAGAAGCAAGTTAAATTTGGGAAATTGATTCCGGACTGTTCAAAGCTGAGGTAACAGATCATACACCGGCGGGTTTTGTATTAAAGACAAATACATACTTCGGCCCTTCGGTAAATATCAACTTCACAATAACTTTCATTAAGTAACATTTTTCTAGCTAAATAAGATAAAAAGCTTAATTCGTGTGTTATATACATTTAATATCTATATAATTGTATAAGAATTTGCAATGACCAGGTATTCAAAACAAACACGTATTCTTGTTGCTGTCGACTGTATTGTCTTTGGATTTGATGGCGAACACTTAAAACTTCTGTTAATACAGCGGGGATTTGAGCCTGAAAAAAATAAATGGAGCTTAATGGGTGGTTTCGTTGAACCCAACGAAAGTCCGGAAGATGCCGCATCCCGAATTCTGAAACAACTTACTGGTTTAGAGGGCATTTACATGGAACAAATGCAAGCTTACGGCCAACCTCAACGAGATCCGATAGAACGTACACTAAGTATCACCTACTTCGCATTTATTGATATCCATCAGTACGAGAAACAATTGAGCGAAGAATATCATGCCGAATGGTTCGAACTAAAAAAAGCTCCTAAGCTGATCTTCGACCACGACGCAATGGTGGATATGGCTAAAGAAAAGCTGAAATACAAAGCCGCTCTTCATCCAATCCTGTTCGAACTTTTACCTGAGAAATTTACTATCCCACAGATTCAAACCCTGTATGAGAATGTTTATGATACCGTTTTAGACAAGCGCAATTTCAGCCGGAAACTCTTGTCGACAGGCTTACTGATCCGCCAAAACGAAAAAGATAAAGAGAATTCGAAAAAAGGAGCCTATTTCTACAAATTAGATCCAGCAATCTATAAGGATAAGTTCCAGGCATTTCTCAACTTAATTCCTAACCCGCAAGCTCTTAATTCCTAATATTAAGTCAAAATTTAAATTCAAAGCTAAGCAACCAAATAGCTCATAATCAAACTCGTACTATAAAAACATTACGACAGATTGAGGGCTTTGGAAAGTTTTAATTTTTTCTTTGTTTGCCAAAGGATTTTTATCTTTGAAAAAATAAGTGTTATTTAGACACGAATACCATTTTATGAGCCAGCAAAATTTTGTTATTGGAGTAGATTACGGAACAGATTCCGTACGCTCGGTTGTAGTTAATACCCAAACAGGAGAAGAAGTAGCAGCGTCTGTTTTCTATTATCCAAGATGGAAGCAAGGTCTATTTTGCAATGCCGTTGAAAGCCAGTTTCGCCAGCATCCGCTTGATTATGTAGAAGGACTGGAAAGTACCATAAAGGATGCCTTACAAAAGGCAGGAAAAGAAGTAGCTGCTAATATCAGAGCTATCTCGATAGACACTACGGGTTCTACGCCTGTTGCTGTTGATGCTAACGGAACTCCTCTAGCCCTTTTGCCAGAGTTTGCTGAAAATCCAAATGCCATGTTCGTGCTTTGGAAAGATCACACTTCAGTAAAAGAAGCGGCAGAAATTAATAACCATGCAGAGAAATTCCCAACCAACTACCTTCAGTTTGTGGGTGGAATTTATTCGTCAGAATGGTTCTGGTCTAAATTACTTCATGTTGTAAGAGTTGATGAAAAAGTGCGTAATGCGATGCATTCTTTTGTTGAACATTGCGACTGGATTCCGTTCTTGCTTACTGGCGGCAACAATTCGGCTGATGTAAAACGCGGCGTTTGTTCTGCGGGACATAAAGCATTATGGGCAGAAGAATTTGGTGGTTTACCAGCAGATGAGTTCTTTGCTACTTTAGATCCGCTTTTAGCTGGATTCACTTCTAAATTATCTAACAAAACATATACATCTTCAGAAAAAGCAGGTACGCTTTCTGCAGAATGGGCTGAGAAATTAGGTCTTTCAACAGATGTAGTTATCGGTATCGGCGCATTCGACGCTCACATGGGCGCAGTTGGTGGCCAGATTGAACCGTACTACCTGAGCAAAGTAATGGGTACATCAACCTGTGATATGCTTGTTGCTCCTGCTGAAGAAGTAAAAGACACCCTGGTAAGCGGTATTTGTGGTCAGGTGAATGGTTCTATCATTCCGGGCATGATCGGTATGGAAGCTGGACAGTCGGCTTTTGGCGATGCTTATGCCTGGTTAAAAAACGTACTTGCATGGCCTGTTAAAAATCTTTTATCTCAAACCCAATTAGTTGACGCTGCAACTGCACAAAAATTAATTGATGAGGTTGAAGGCCGTATCATTCCTGAATTAAGCAAACTTGCAGCCCAATTACCATTAGAAGAAGGTGGCGAAATAGCGATCGAATGGTTAAATGGCCGTCGTACTCCCGATGCAAATCAATTGCTAAAAGGAGCTTTCCTTAATTTAGATTTAGGTAGCGATGCTGTACGTATTTTCCGCGCTCTAGTTGAATCTACCTGCTTTGGTGCAAAGAAAATCGTTGATCGTTTTATTGAGCAAGGTGTTCCTGTAAAAGGATTAATCGGATTAGGTGGTGTGGCTAAAAAATCTCCGTTCATTATGCAAATGATGGCTGATGTATTAAACATGCCAATCAAAATCCACAAATCGGATCAAACCTGTGCTATCGGTGCTGCCATGTTCGCTGCAACTGCCGCAGGATTATATCCAAAGGTAGAAGACGCAATGAAAGCTATGGGTCAAGGTTTCGATGCAGAATATCATCCAATTCCAGCAAATGTAGCTATCTACGCAAAACGCTACGAGAAATATTCTGAAGCAGGTGCTTTAGTAGAAGGCTTTATTGCTTCGGAAGCACTGGAAACAGTGTAAAGAGGCGAAAGGTAAAAGCTGGAAGGTTAAAGTTTTTGCCGGTCAGCTTTTATCTTTTTGAATTTTGACTTTTTAATTTTGACTTTATACAACGTGTCTAAATACCAACATATTAAAGAACAGGCTTACAAAGCCAACATGCAATTGCCTAAATTAGGCTTAGTACTTTTCACTTTCGGCAACGTTAGTGCCGTTGATCGTGAATTAGGTGTATTCGCCATTAAACCAAGTGGAGTTCCTTATGAGGACCTTTCACCAGAGAAAATGGTGATTGTTGATTTTGATGGAAATGTGATTGAAGGCGAGCTTCGTCCATCTTCAGATACCTTAACTCATGCCGTTTTATATAAACATTGGGAGAAAATTGGTGGTATCGTTCATACCCATTCAACTTACGGAACTGCCTGGGCTCAAAGTCAGCGGGATATTCCTAACTACGGAACAACTCATGCAGACCATTTAACTGCTGATATTCCTTGTGCTCCGCCAATGAGCGACGAAATGATCCAGGGAGATTATGAATACCAGACAGGTTTCCAGATTATGGATTGCTTTAAAGATAAGGGCTTAAGCTACGAAGAAGTAGAGATGGTACTTGTTGGCAATCATGCGCCTTTCACCTGGGGCAAAACTGCCGATAAAGCCGTGTATAACAGTGCAGTACTTGAAACATGCGCTCAAATGGCTTATCTCACAGAGCAGATCAATCCAAAGGCTCCCCGTTTAAAAGATTCGTTAATCAAGAAGCATTACGAAAGAAAACACGGACCAAACTCTTACTACGGACAATAATATCCGCAAACTAACCAATTCTAGCTACATGAAGCTTCGTACTATTATTTCTACTGTTTCTCTTGCTTTGCTTTCGAGTGTTTCAAATGCACAGACCGCGGGCAACAAAGATTTTCATTCATGGGCAGCAACGCCGCCTATGGGTTGGAACAGCTGGGATTGCTTTGGTCCAACCGTTGTAGAATCGGAGGTGAAAGCCAATGCCGACTACATGGCGCAGCATTTGAAAAAGTTTGGATGGGAGTACGTTGTGGTGGATATCAGATGGTATGTAGGTAACGATAAGGCGCATGGCTATAACGAAAAAGATCCGGACTACACTATTGATGAATACGGACGTTTTCAGCCTGCAGTAAACCGTTTTCCTTCTGCTGCCGGAGGTAAAGGTTTTAAACCCCTTGCCGATTATATTCACAGCAAAGGCTTAAAATTCGGCATTCATATTATGCGTGGAATACCGGTTATAGCCGTTAAGCAAAACAAACCGATTAAAGGAAGTAAAGCTACCGCAAAGGATATTTACTCGGATAAGGATCAGTGTTTGTGGCTTCATGATATGTACACTGTAGTTCCGGGCAAAGAAGGTTCGCAGGAATATTATGACTCACTTTTTGAACTATACGCAACATGGGGACTTGATTTTGTAAAGATCGACGACCTCTCCTCTCCTATTTATTTTGCGGGTGAGGTGGAAATGATCCGCAAAGCGATAGATAAAACCGGAAGGAAAATTGTGTTGAGTACTTCTCCCGGTGAGACACCTGTGGA
>Ga0307408_100001617_pt1 | contig 16674 bp, 16 predicted proteins | sample 322Cmetagenome_FD_202116 | JGI IMG/M metagenome (GOLD analysis project Ga0307408, IMG submission 202116) | Maize rhizosphere microbial communities from greenhouse at UC Davis, California, United States - 322HYB-C-3 | ecosystem: Host-associated > Plants > Roots > Rhizosphere > Soil | place...
GCTCGCCCGTGCTCTTCTGCCCGTCGTTATGCCGTGACAGGCCGGCGCGCCAAGGTTTCTGTGGGGTGTTCTGGACCAGCACTTCACTGCCGCCGATGTTCTGCCCCGGCGTCAGCTCCATGCGGGCACTGTTGGATGGCAGACGGTTCAGTTGATCGACCATTTGCTCGATCTCCCGCAGATTGAGCAGATCGCCCGGCTTGCCGGGAAAGCTCATCGCCAGCTCCCGCTTGGAGAGTCCGCTGTCCTCGGCGCCCTTCAGGCCTTCAAGTCGCCCCTCGACCACCAACACTTGCAGGTGACCGCTGGACAAATCCTGTTGCGGCAAATAGGCACGGCTCGTGACCAGCCCCTTTTCCAGGTACGCATCGGTAATGGTCTTGAGCAACTCGTTAAGCTGCGGCACGCCCAGGCATTGGTTGAGATAGGGCTCGAGCAAGCGTTGGCGCTCGCGTTCGGACAAGGCGTCGGCGCCCTTGAGCTCGATGGTCTTGATGGGGAAACAACGGGTATCGGCGGGTTTTGTCGGCTGGACCGGCCTTGCTTCTTTGCCTGGCAGGTCCTTGAGTTCTTCGAGGCGTCGGCGCTGCTCTTCGAGCAAGCGATTCTGACGTTCGCGGATCAGGTCCGTGTCGCCAGGGGTTGGCGCGGCCACAGCAAGGTCCATCGCAAAAAAACACAGCGACGCGACGACAAGCCTCGTCCTTAAGGCAGACACGGACATGTTCGATCCCTCGATACGAAAGCGACAGCAAGATTGCGGCGCAGGCCAAATCGAAATCGACCTGCTTCGCGCACACCAGACCTTGCTTATCGCCTTCGGTTCAGAGAGCGGGCATTTTTCTATTCAAAAAAGAGACTTGTCTCACAGGACACGTCCGAAATCACCTCGTTGACAAAGCTCTATCAGGAACGCATCAAGCTGAGCCCGCATGAACTTTTCTTCACCCCATGGGTTAACGCGATCCGGTACAGTCCCCTCGCTCATTCAAGAAACTAAGGTTTTAGCCCGCTCTCCCGCGGGCTTTTTTTTGCCCGCGATTCATGGAGCAGGCTGCGCATCGCCCAGCACGGTCAAGCTAGGTTTGACCTTGGGCGACGCGGTCTTCAACAAGGGTTGTTCCAAGACTGCGCGCCCGTAAAAAAACATTGCCATCAGCCAACAGCTCAACCAGACGAAGATTCCCGCCCAGAACGTGTGGGACATGTAGTGCCAACCCTGTAGGACTCGCGTCGTGCCGTAGACAAATCCCAAGGCCAGCGCGCCGTACATCAGGGCTTTGGAGTGACGCCAGCGATAGCGCCGGGCAACGAAGTACAGCGCCAGCATCGTGAAACCACCGGAAGCATGGCCACCGGGCCAGCAACGACCGTCCCCCGCGACTTTCAGTAAATCGAAATTCTGGAACCACTCCTTGTGCTCGATCTTCCCCGCGTATTGGGTGGTTTCCACCGGGCAGTAAACGCTGGTGTGGCCCTTGAGGTAATGGATGACGCCTGTGCTGAGGGAAAAGGCGAAGACAACATAGAGAAAATCGCGACGGTGCCTGTGGGCAAACCATAGCGGTTTGGTCAGCCGGATCTTATCCAGGACACGAAGCAGCCCTGGGCGCTTTTCCGGCCGGAACAGCGGCCAGACGAACGACAACAGCGCCCCGATAATGGCCGCCTCGCCAGTCCAGTTCGGAATGACCCTGGCCCACTTATGGGTGATTTGTTCGAACAGCCGTACATGCCCCAGCGGAAAGACTTGGTGCAGCGGGTCGTAGAAAAGATCGCTGAAGGCGATGTCGATGCGGGTCATGTCGAACAGCAGGAACACCACCGCCGCACAGACCAGGGGTATTCCGAGGTTGAGCCGGTAAAAACGAACGCGAGCAGACGTCAGCATGAGCGGTCCTAATCGTGGGAAAGGTTACTGAAACTTCATTGAGCGCCAGTCGGACGCCTCGATAAAACCCAGCAGCCGAGGAGCTTGTGGCTGGGCGACGGATACAAACAACGAAGCGCCATAGCCAAACGCCGAAACAGGTCGCCGCAGCTCGGTTTCCATCGCCTGCATGCATTCGCTGTGGGTGACCAGGATCAGGTTGCGCCCAGGCACCTTGTGGACCAGGGCATTGCGCAGCAGGTCATGGCGGCAATGGCTCAGCCAATCGTCGCCGGTGCTCACCTTGTTGAACATGTACCCAGCCGTCTGGGTCGCTCGAACCAGCGGACTGTTATAAATGTCCGCATTCTCCAGGCCGAGTTGCTCGTACCGCGCGCCGAGGCCCACTGCAACGGCGCGGGCACGGTCGGTGATTCCCGAAGGATCCCCCAGGCACACGGCCTTGGAGTGATCACATCGTTCGACGTGGCGCACCAGCACGATCATCTCCCCCTTGGCCCAGCCATCAGCCAGCGCCCGGGCGCCAACAATATTGCCATGGGCCAGATCCGGCACCGCTGCCGGCCCCAGCAGCCAAAGGGTCAGCGGAATCACCAGCATTGCCGAAGCCAGGATCACCGCCGCGTTTCGATAGCGGACAAGCCAGCTCGTATCAATCGAGCGCGTCACGCCAAAAAGGCTCAGTCTCAGTTCCACATCAAGCCGCCCCGACGGCACCCAACCAGTCATTTCGATGGCGAGACGGTAAAGACGTAGACGTAGGCAGGCAGTGAAACCAATGTGAAAAAAAGCTTGGCGCGCTCGGCGACAACCCGGGATTGCCTATACAAAAAAAATTTTCAGATTCATGGGTGGCCGCCGATACAGCCCTGTTACACGTTTTTGCTGGCTCTTAAAAACAACAATCTTCCAGCCAACCGATGATCAAGCAGCGCAACGTTCCTGGAGGAATTTGATGAATAGCTGGTTTGGCAACATTAGCGTCAATATGAAATTGGGCCTGGGCTTTGGCCTGGTGCTGGTACTGACTTGCGTCCTGGCCCTGACCAGTTGGACCAGCCTGGGCGGTTTGATCGACCGCAGCAATTGGATGAGCGACATCACCCAGCTCAACGCTGGCCTGACCAAACTGCGGGTCACTCGCCTGCAATACATGCTGACCAACGGTGACGAGACCGCCGCACAGAATGTGCAGACCACCCTCGATGGTTTCGTGGCGCAACAAAACGCGTTGCTCAGCAGCTTTAAAAGCCCCGAGAACGTCAAGCTGCTCAAGGAGCAGAGCGCGACCATCAGCGCCTACCAGACATCACTGAACAAAATGCGCAGTGCCTACCGCACCGGCAACAGTGCCCGGGACGTCATGGGCGCGAACGCCGAGACGGCCTACAAGCTGATCGAAAGCATCGATTCCGACGTAAAGCAGATGGCCCTCAGCGACGAGCGCTTTGCGCAATTCCAGGCCATCACCCAGGCCAAGCAGGCATTCATGCTGGCCCGCTATGAAGTCCGCGGCTACACCGCCAACAGCAATGCCGATACCGAACGCAAGGCCTTCGCCCAACTCGACGCCGCCATCGCTTCGCTCAAGCCGCTCAACGAACATTTCGCCAACGCTCGGCAGGATGAACTGCGTCAGCTGGAAACGACCCTGACCCAATACCGCAGCGCCGTGCAGGCCTTCAAGATGGCCATGGCCGATGTGGCGCAGGCGCGCAAGGAAATGACCGACCAGGGCGCGACCATCGTCTCCCTGAGCGAGCAGCTGTACCAGATCCAGCTCGACCGTCGCGACGCTGAAAGCGCCCAGGCCCGCACGCTGCAATTGGTCAGCACGTTGTTGGCTTTGTTGGTGGGCATCATCGCGGCCGTGGTCATCACCCGCCAGATCACCCGCCCGCTGCGTGAAACCCTCGCCGTGGTCGAACGCATCGCCGGTGGCGACCTGTCGCAAAACGTCATCGTCACCCGTCGCGATGAACTTGGCGTGCTGCAACAGGGCATCGCCCGCATGGGCGTGACCCTGCGCGACCTGATCAGTGGCATCCGCGACGGCGTGACCCAGATCGCCAGCGCCGCCGAAGAACTGTCGGCGGTCACCGAGCAGACCAGCGCCGGGGTCAACAGCCAGAAAGTCGAGACCGACCAGGTCGCGACCGCCATGCATGAGATGACCGCCACGGTCCAGGAAGTGGCGCGCAATGCCGAAGAAGCCTCCCAAGCAGCAGCCGCCGCCGACGGCGAAGCGCGGGCCGGTGATCAAGTGGTCAACGAAGCCATCGCCCAGATCGAACGCCTGGCCAGCGAAGTGGTGCGTTCCACTGACGCCATGAGCGTGCTGCAACAGGAAAGCGACAAGATCGGTGCAGTGATGGACGTGATCAAGGCCGTGGCCGAACAGACCAACCTGCTGGCACTCAACGCCGCCATCGAAGCCGCCCGCGCCGGTGAAGCCGGACGTGGCTTCGCGGTGGTCGCCGATGAAGTCCGCGGCCTGGCCCAGCGTACGCAGAAATCCACCGAGGAAATCGAAGGCTTGGTGGCCGGCCTGCAGAACGGCACCCAGCAAGTGGCCGCCGTGATGAACAACAGCCGCAACCTCACCGACAGCAGCGTGGCCCTGACCCGCAAGGCCGGTGTGTCACTGGAAAACATCACCCGCACGGTGTCCAACATCCAGTCGATGAACCAGCAGATCGCCGCGGCCGCCGAACAGCAAAGCGCCGTGGCCGAGGAGATCAGCCGCAGCATCATCAACGTGCGCGACGTGTCCGAACAGACCGCCGCCGCCAGCGATGAAACCGCGGCGTCCAGCGTTGAACTGGCGCGGTTGGGTGGTCAATTGCAGCAGATGGTCAGCCACTTCAGGGTTTGACGAAACGCGTTTGCCCGCTTCTTTTCTGGAGGCGGGCAAACAGCCCATGCAGCAGCATTCTTGCGCCTGTCACACACTGATCGCATTGGTAAACACCAACCGATTCCCAAACGGATCACTGATCGCCATGTCCTGGCTACCCCAGGGCATGGCCTGGATTTGTGGGTGGGCGTAGCGGTATTGCTTGGCGAGCAATTGCTGCTGGAAGGCTTCCAGCTCGTCGGTCTCGATTCGCAGCGCCGAGCCCGGCGTGCAATCACCGTGATGCTCGGACAGGTGCAATACGCAATCACCACGGGAGACTTGCAGATAAAGCGGGAAGTTGTCACCGAAGCGGTGTTGCCAGTCGACGGTAAAGCCCAGGAAGTCGACATAGAACGCCAACGCCTTGGCTTCATCGAAGATCCGCAGGATTGGAGTGATTTTACCGAAGCTCATGGGTTGCTCCCTGGCTGAAAAGACCCAGTCTAGATGGGTTGAACCCACTGCTTCGGCTTTTAATTCAGGTTCTTTAGTGTCGCAGTGCCATTATTGTGGCGCCAATTAAAGCAATCCCAAGCACCTACATGCCTTCAAACGCTACTGAACACATTGAAAACCCCGGCGCAGATCGCCTTCACGCGCCAGGAAACGCCCTTCTCTTTTGCCGTTCGCTTGTCCCTCGCGATAACTCAGGACGCCATTGACCCACACCCCATCGATGCCCTCGGCAGCCCGTTGTGGCGTGTTGAAATCAGCAACGTCGCGAACGGTTTGGGGATTGAACAACACCAGGTCCGCCCAGTGCCCTTCACGGATTTCACCTCGCGCCTTCAGGCCGAAGCGCGCCGCTGAAAGGCCGGTCATTTTGTGCACGGCGGTGTGCAAAGGAAAAAGCCCAACGTCTCGGCTGAAATGGCCCAGCACCCTCGGAAAAGCGCCCCACAGACGAGGGTGGGGAAAAGGGTCTTCGGGTAGGCCGTCGGAGCCAACCATCGATAATGGGTGCGCGAGGATTCGTCTTACGTCGCTTTCGTCCATGCCGTAGTACACCGCACCCGCTGGCTGTAGGCGACGTGCAGCTTCGAGGAGCGACACGTCCCATTCAGCCGCGATGTCCGTCAGGTCTCGACCGCCCATGTGCGGATGCGGCGTCGACCAGGTAATGGTGATGCGATGGGCATCGGTCACTTGCTTGAGGTCCAGGGTCGAAGAACTCGCGGCGTAGGGATAACAATCGCAACCGACAGGGTGGTTTTGAGCCGCGCTTTCCAACGCGGCGAGCACCTGTGGACTACGCCCCCAATTACCGGCGCCAGCACATTTGAGGTGGGAAATGATCACCGGGCTCTGCGCATGTCGACCAATCTGGAAAGCCTCGTCCATGGCTTCGAGCACCGGTTCGAATTCGCTGCGCAGATGGGTGGCGTAGACAGCACCGAACGCTGCCAACTCCTCGCTCAGTTGCATGACTTCATCAGTGGCTGCGCAGAAGGCGTTGGCGTAAGCCAGGCCGGTGGACAGGCCCAGCGCACCGTCCTCCAGGCTTTCGCGCAGTTGCCGGCGCATGGCAGTGATTTCTCCTACCGAGGCTGTGCGCAACAAATCATCCATGTGATTGCTACGCAACGCCGTATGACCGACCAACGCGGCCACATTGACGGCCGGTGTCGCCGCTTCTACCGCACCGCGATAATCGGCAAAGCGTGGGTAAGCAAATGCCCGGGCCGGGCCGAGCAGGTTCATCGGGTCCGGCGGATCACCCCGAAGGCTGACAGGGGATGCGCTGATGCCGCAATTGCCAACGATCACCGTGGTCACGCCCTGGCTGAGCTTGGCCAGCATTTGCGGTTGGCGGATGACCACCGTGTCATCGTGGGTGTGCACATCGATGAAGCCCGGCGCCAGCACGCGGCCGGCGGCGTCGATTTCTTCCCGCGCGCGAGTTTCGCGCAACTCACCAATGCGCTCGATGCGACCGCCGTGGATCGCTACGTCGGCGCGGTAGCCGGGGGTGTTGCTGCCATCGATGACCAGCGCATTGCGGATAAGTGTGTCGTACAGCATCTCAGTCTCCCAGCGGCAGGTGATCGTCGCCACCACGGTAATCGTCCAGGGCGAGTTTGACCCGCCGCAGGCGCTCTTGATTGTCTTCGGGGTGGGCCAGCGCCAGCTCGGTGGCGAGCACGTCGATGGCCAGCAACATGCCGTAGCGCGCGGCCGTGGGTTTGTAGATAAAAGGGGTTTCGGCGCCTTGCAGGGGCAGCACACAATCTGCCAGTTGGGCCAGTGGCGAGTCGGCGCGGGTAATGGCCAGGATCGGGGTGCCGTAGCTGCGGGCCAGTTCAACAGCACTCAATAGCTCCGGCGTGATGCCGGTCAGGGAACAGGCGATGACCAGATGCTGGTCGCTCAACGAGGTGGCGGTGATGCGCATCATCACCGGGTCGCGGCAGGCGGCGATCGGGTAGCCAAAACGCACCAGCCGCACTTGCAACTCCTCGCCGCACAGCGCCGACCAGCCACCGAGGCCGAATGCGTGGATCATCCGTGCCTTGCCGATCATCCGCACGGCATCGCCGAATCGCGACTCTTCGAAGCCCGACAGATGCTGGCGCAACGTCGACTCGATATCGCCGACGATCTGACCATAAAAAGCCGACTGTTCCGGCGCACCGGTCGGGTCGAGAAAACGGCTGCCGACACCGCTGGCCTGGGCCAGTTGCAGGCGCAGGTCCCGCAGGTCGCGACAGCCGACGGTGCGGGCAAAGCGCGACAGCGTGGCGCTGCTGACTTCGGCGCGCAGGGCCAACTCTTCCAGGCTGGCGGAGGCGGCAAAGCCTACGTCGTCGAGCATCAGCCGGGCGATTCTTCCTTCGCCGGCGCTGAAGGAATCCTGGCGGGAGCGGATCTGGTAGAGGATGTCCATGACGGTTCCTTGCAATGTCGGTCAAAGCACACGCGCAAGCCCGAGCGTCAAGGCGAATGCGACCACTGAGATCAGCGTTTCAAGCACGGTCCAGGTCTTGAAGGTTTGCGCGACGGTCATATTGAAGTATTCCTTGATCAGCCAGAAGCCGCCGTCGTTGACGTGGGAAAAGATAACCGACCCGGCCCCGGTCGCCAGCACCAGCAACTCGGGATGGGGATAACCCAGGCCAATCGCCACAGGCGCGACGATGCCCGAGGCGGTGGTCATCGCTACCGTGGCCGAACCGGTGGCAACGCGCATCAACGCGGCGAACAACCAGCCCATGACCAGCGGTGACAGTTGAAATTCCTGAGCCAGGCCGACGATTTGCTGGGTCACCCCGGCGTCCACCAAAATCCGGTTCAAGCCGCCACCGGCGCCGACCAGCAAGGTGATGCTGGCGGTCGGCGCCAGGCATTCATTGGTGAACTTGAGGATCGATTCGCGATTGAAGCCCTGGGCCAGGCCGAGAGTCCAGAAGCTGAGGATGGTCGCCAGCAACAAAGCGATCACCGAGTTGCCGATGAACAGCAGGAACTGGTTGAACGCGCTGCCCGGTGTGGAGATCAGGTTGGCCCAGCCGCCGATCAGCATGAGTATCACCGGCAGCAGGATCGTCCCCAGGGTTATGCCGAAGCCTGGCAGACTGGCCCGTGGCTCGCGGTCGAGAAATTGCCGTTCCAGCGGGTTCTCAGCGGGCAGCTGGATGCGCGGCACGATGAATTTGGCGTACAGCGGGCCGGCGATGATCGCAGTGGGAATACCGATCAGGATCGCGTACAGCAAGGTCTGCCCCACCGAGGCCTGGAACGCCTGCACCGCCAGCATCGCCGCCGGATGCGGCGGCACCAGGGCATGGACCACCGATAGCCCGGCGACCATCGGCAGCCCCACCATCAGGATCGACACGCCCACGCGCCGGGCGATGGTGAACGCGATAGGCACCAGCAGCACGAAACCGACTTCGAAGAACAGTGGCAGCCCAACCAGGAAGGCAATGCACACCATTGCCCAGTGGGCGTTGCGCTCGCCGAAGCGTTCGATCAACGTCTGCGCCATGCGCTCGGCCCCGCCGGACTCGGCCATCATCTTGCCAAGCATCGTGCCCAAGGCCACCACCAGCGCGATGTGTCCCAGGGTCTTGCCGACACCTGCCTCGTAAGCGCCCACCACACCCGAGGGCGGCATCCCGGCCAGCAGCGCCAGGCCAATGGACACCAGGGTAATCACGATGAACGGATTGAGCCGGTAGCGCGCGATCAGGACGATCAGCGCAATGATGGCGATGGCCGCGTAGACCAGTAGCCAATATCCGAAAGCAGGTGCCATGCGTGACTCCTCGAATGGGGTGACGTCGATGTGTTGTGAAACTCATAAATCATTTCGACCTGGATTTTTCAAACCGACTGAAAGTAATTTTCGCGCACAGACAAAAGATGTCGCTGACGGACATCGCGACATGGCGCTGATGAAAATCCAGCGCAAGACTTTCATCGTTCTTGTGGCGAGGGAGCTTGCTCCCGCTGGGCTGCGCAGCAGACCCAAGTTCATCAACCCAATCGACCAACGGCTGGCCGCCCCGCACTCAATTCCGTACCATCCGCACCTGTTTTTACACCGCTTCCCCGGCAGCCGACTCTCCGTCGGCGCCCAGTCAGGTAAACCATGAAACCAGCACGTCTTCGCGCCGACGCCCTCGCCGGCCTCACCACCTCTTTCGCCCTGCTCCCCGAATGCATCGCCTTCGCCCTGGTGGCCCACCTCAACCCGCTGATGGGGCTGTACGGCGCATTCATCATTTGCACGCTGACTGCGTTGTTCGGCGGTCGGCCCGGGATGGTGTCGGGCGCGGCGGGGTCGATGGCGGTGGTGATCGTCGCGCTGGTGGTCCAGCACGGTGTGCAATACCTGTTGGCGACCGTGCTGCTGGGCGGACTGATCATGATGGCGTTCGGGCTGTTGCGGCTGGGCAAGCTGGTGCGCATGGTGCCGCACCCGGTGATGCTCGGCTTCGTCAATGGCTTGGCCATCGTGATTGCGCTGGCGCAGCTGGAGCATTTCAAGCGTGACGGCGCCTGGCTGAGCGGCGCCCCGCTGTACCTGATGGCGGGCCTGGTGGCGCTGACCATGGCCATCGTCTACCTGCTGCCGCGCCTGACCCGCAGTGTGCCGCCGGCCCTGGTGGCAATCCTCGGCGTCGGCCTGGCGGTCTATCTGCTTGGCCTGCCGACCCGGACGCTGGGCGACATGGCGCACATCGCTGGCGGCTTGCCAGTTTTCGCCCTGCCGGACATTCCCTGGAACCTGGAAACCCTGCAAATCGTCGCGCCCTATGCAGTGATCATGGCGATGGTCGGTTTGCTGGAAACCCTGCTGACCCTGAACCTGACCGACGAAATTACCGAGAGTCGCGGCTATCCCGATCGTGAGTGCGTGGCGCTGGGTGCGGCCAACATGGCCTCCGGGATGCTGGGCGGCATGGGCGGTTGCGCGATGATCGGCCAGACGATGATCAACCTCAGTTCAGGCGGACGCGGGCGGTTGTCAGGTGTGGTGGCCGGGGTGATGGTGTTGCTGTTCGTGTTGTTCCTGTCGCCGCTGATCGAGCGCATTCCGCTGGCGGCGCTGGTGGGCGTGATGTTCGTCGTGTCGCAACAGACCTTCGCCTGGGCCTCGCTGCGGGTGGTCAACAAAGTACCGGCGAACGATGTGCTGGTCATCGTTGCAGTGACGATCATTACGGTATTCACCGACCTGGCCATCGCAGTGCTTTGCGGGATCATCATCGCGGCGCTCAATTTCGCCTGGCAACAAGCCCGCGAACTGTACGCCGATGCGCACCTGGAAGCGGACGGCAGCAAGCTTTATCACTTGCACGGCACGTTGTTCTTCGCCTCGACAACCCAGTTCCTCAACCAGTTCGACCCAGCCAGCGACCCAGCCCTGGTAACGGTCGATTGCCGTCACTTGCGCTTCGTCGACTACTCCGCCGTCGCCGCGCTGATGACCCTGCGCGAGCGCTACAGCAAGGCCGGCAAACATCTGCGCGTGTTCCACCTGTCCGAGCGGTGCAAGCGAATGCTCAAGCGCGCGGGTGTGCAGCACGACTAAAGCTACACCCAACAAAAACCTGTGGGAGCGGGCTTGCTCGCGAATTCGGTGTTTCAGTCGGCGAAAATGCTGCCTGATACACCGCTTTCGCGAGCAAGCCCGCTCCCACAGGTCTCATGTTTTACTGTGGATCTCTCCAGTTCCGGTGTGACTCACACCATCTCATGAAGAATCCATTCCTCCACCGACGTCCGCTTCGGCGTCCAGCCGAGCAATTCACGGGCATTCGTGCCGCGCACACGACTGTTGGAGCCCAGCCCATAGTTGGCCATTTCATACCCCCACTCGGCCTCGGCCTCCGCCAGCGGCCAACCCTGTGGCGCATCGAGATTCAGCGCCCGGGCCATCGCGGTGGTCATCTCGATAAACGACGCTTCGCCGCTTTCAACGAAGTAGAACGTGCCGGGCCGGTTACGGGTGAGCGCCAACGTGTACAGCTCGACCACATCCTCGATGTGCACGTTGGACCAGATGTTCTGCCCATGCCCGACATGCCGCACCACGCCACTCTTACGGGCCTGCTTGAGCAGGCGCGGCAGTTGCACGCTGTCACGCTTGACACCCAGGCTGTGGCCGTAGATCAAGGTGTTGCAGATGACCGCCGAGTTCACACCGTGCTTGGCCGCTTCAAGGATCAGATTGTCGATGGCGACACGTGCAGCCTTGTCGGCGGTGGGTTGTGGCAGGTTGTCTTCGTGGTAGATGTCATCGCTGGCGCGACCGCCCGAAGCATCGCCAACGATGCTCGAACCGCTGGTGTGCAGCAAAATCTTGTTCGATCCCTTGAGAGCCTCGACCAACGCCTCGGCCGCACCACGATGGTCGCTGCTGGCGGCATTGATCACCGCGTCGGCGGCACGGGCCTGTTCGGCCAGGAGCGCGCTGTCTTCCAGGGTACCGATGACCGGCGTGATGCCCAACGCGGTCAACTCGTTGGCTTGCTCGACACTGCGCACCAGGCCGGTGATGTGATGCCCGGCCCGCACGAGGCCAGTGGCAATGGAACCGCCGATAAAACCGGCGGCACCGGTGATGAATACATTCATGGATAACTCCTTGGCAAACTAAGTGATGGGACGAGTATCGAGGGCCATTCCTTGCCGAAACAGCCCACATTGCCCAAATCACTCTTGCCTTGAAGTCACGAATCAGCCCTTGAAATCTTGCGAAGCGTATTCGGCGAGCTTGCCTTGGATGAAGTCCAGGAAGCACTGGATGCGCAAGGCCAATTGGGAGTTGCGGTAGTACACCGCATTGATCGGCTGGCGATAGCCGCTATTGGAATCGACCAGCAACACCTTGAGCCGACCGGCACGAATGTCATCACGGGTCATGAAATCCGACAGGCAGGCAATGCCCTGCCCTTGCAGCGCCAGGTGCCGTACGGTTTCACCACTGGACGCGCTGATGGCCGGCTGGATCGGCCAGCGGTCGCCATGGGTGTGGCGCAGCGGCCATTGATTGAGGCCATCGTTCAGGGCAAACCCCAGCAGCGAATGTTCCGCCAGTTCAGCGACGCTCGCGGGCGTGCCATGCGCTTTCAAGTAAGCTGGACTGGCGAGGATGTGCAACGGGCTGCAACCCAGCGAGCGGGCGTGAAGCGTCGAGTCCGTGAGGGTGCCGATGCGGATGGCGACGTCGGTGCTCTGTTCGAGCAGATCGATGATCAAGTCGTTGCTGTTGAGCTCCAACTGGATGTCCGGGTAGAGCGTGCGGAACTCGTCGATGTGAGGAACGATGGCGTGGAGCATGAAAGGCGATGCGGCGTTGATCCGCAAGCGCCCGGCTGGGTTCTTCTGGCGGGACGACAAGCGCTCTTCCAGCGCGTCCATCTGGTCAAGAATGCCCTTGGCCTGCTCGAAGAAATACTTGCCCTCTTCGGTCAGGTCCATGCGCCGTGTGGTGCGGTTGATCAACGTGGTGTCTAGCTTGGCTTCCAGCCGCGACAAGGTGCGACTGACCGCCGAAGGCGTTTGCCCGACCTGCTCGGCGGCGGCGGAGATCGACCCGCATTCGATCACGCAGACGAAAATCTGCAACTCGTCGGATCTGGCTTTCACAGACATCCTCTCGGTGGAATGCACACCCAATGTGAAGGATGCTTTTGTGGCGAGGGAGCTTGCTCCCGCTGGGCGCGGAGCGACCGCTTTTGGGAGGCGCTTCGCACCTCAGCGGGAGCAAGCTCCCTCGCCACGGTTACACCTTCGTTTCAGGTGAACCCTGATACTAACGGATTACCGCGAAAGGCCGAACACCTCGGCCAAATGCCGCTCATACCGCGCCACATCTTCCTCGATGTTCGGGCGCTTCATCACGTCCACGCACAGGAACGTTGGCAGGCCGGTCATGCCGAGAAACTGGTTGGCCTTGTGGAAGGGAAAATACACGGCGTCCACGCCCTTGGCTTCGAAGAAATCCGACGGGTCGTCGAAGGCTTGCTGCGGGGCGTTCCAGGTCAGCGACAACATGTATTGCTTGCCCTGCACCAAACCACCGCTGCCGTATTTTTGCGACGCATCGGAGCGAGTACGGCCGTCGCTGGCATAGAGGCTGCCATGGCCTTCAGTGAAGACTTCGTCGATGTATTTTTTCACGGTCCACGGGGCCCCCATCCACCAGCCGGGCATCTGGTAGATGATGACGTCGGCCCAGAGGAACTTGGCGACCTCTTCCTTGATGTCGTAGCCACCGTCAATGAAAGTGGTTTTCACATCAAGACCGCCACGGTCCAGGACGCTCAGTGCGGTGTCGTGAAGGGTTGCGTTATAGCGACCGTCGGAATGGGCGAACTGTTTACCGCCATTGAGCAGCAGGACTTTTTTCATCGGGAGCCTCATCGGTTCCAAGGCGTGGCCGCTGGGGCGTCGCCAAGGGGAAGATTAAAAACGATGGCGGCAGGGTACCGATGAGCTGCGCGCGGAATAAGCACCGCAACGACAAAACTGTTTTGATCCATACGCACGAATAAGCGCCTGATTGTTGCCTTAGAATCCTCCGCACTTTCAATCCAGGAGCCTACCCTGATGAGTGATTTGCACGGTTTCATCCTGCACGCCAAGACCCGCCCGGAAAAAGCCGAAGCCTTCGAAGCGTTGTTCCGCGCCTACGTCGAACCGAGTCGCGCCGAACCCGGCTGCATTGAATACCACATGCTGCGGGACCAGCAGGACCCGACGCTGTTCATCTTCTACGAAATCTGGGCCTCCCAGGCTGATCTGGACGTGCACTCGAACCTGCCGCACATGAAGCAATTCTTCGAACAACGCATGGAATACCTCGAGCGCGATTTCGAGATTCGTCGCGTCGACATGCTCAGCCGGTCCTCGGCTAACCGCTGACCAGCAGATGGCCGCCGAGCACACCGAGGCCAATGAAAAATACCCGTTTGAACAGCACGGCGCTGATCCGCTGGCGCAGCCATTGCCCGAGCCACATTCCCAGCAACGCCGGTATCAGCGCCAGCAACGATGCACTCAACTCGCCGCCGCCCAAGGCGCCTCGCCACAACAGTCCGGCCGCCAAAGCCAGTGTTGAAACGGTGAACGACAGGCCCAGGGCTTGTACCAGCTCATCTCTGTTCAAGCCCAACGCCTGGAGATACGGCACCGCCGGAATGACGAACACACCGGTGGCTGAGGTGATCACACCGGTGAGCAACCCGCAAAGCGGAGCAAGCCAGCCCTCCTGCTCGGCACCGACCCGCAACGTCGGTAAAAACAATCCGCTCAATGCGTACACCATCAGCGCGGCGCCCAGTCCCCTTATCGCCCAGGCCCCTCCCACCATGCCGATCCACAGCGTACCGAATCCGGTGCCAATGAAAATCGCCAGCAGCAACGGCCACAGGCGCAGGACAAGCCCCCGTAAATGCCCGCCAAACGCCAATTGCCAGACGTTGGTCAGGGTCGCCGGAATGATCAACAGTGCCGCAGCCTGCGTCGGAGCCATAGCCAACCCGAGCAAGCCCATGGCGATCGTCGGCAGGCCGAGGCCGATCACGCCCTTGATCGTACCGGCCAGCAGGAAGGTACCGATGACCAGAAGGGAAAGGGCCGGGCCGAGGTTTTGGTAGAACGCGATGAGGGTGTCCATGGGGTTATCGTGCGCCCGGGGCGTTGGTTTGGAAATGTGTCATACACTGAGGGTGCCTCTCTTTCAGCAAGAGGCTGAGACTCTGTTGACGCTCCTGGCGCCTTCGCGAGCAGGCTCGCTCCCACAGTTGAAATGCAATTCCTTGTGGGAGCGAGCCTGCTCGCGAAGACGGCATACCAAACACCGCAAAACTTGAGACAGGCCCTCATGCACTTCGACCTCACCGACCTGCGCCTCTACCTGAATATCCTCGACGCCGGCAATATCACCGCCGGTGCAGCCCGCAGCCATTTGTCCCTGGCCGCGGCAAGCGCTCGAGTCCGCACCATGGAGGCGTCCCTGGGCATCGATTTGCTCGAACGCGGGCGACGTGGCGTGACCCCGACACCGGCCGGTAAAGCCCTGGCCCAGCATGCCCGAATCCTTTTGCAGCACACCGAACATCTGCAACAAGACCTGGCCGAATACGCCAGAGGCGTCAAGGGCCGGGTGCGACTGCTGTGCAACACCAGCGCCATGACCGAGTACCTGCCGGAACCGCTGGCCGATTTTCTCAAGACCCATCCGAACCTGGATATCGACTTGCAGGAACTGCCCAGTTCACGCATCACCCATGCCCTGCGCCAAGGCGCGGCGGATCTCGGGATCATTTCCGACGCCGTTGACACCGATGGCCTACAGGCCTGGCCTTTTCGCGACGACCCGCTGGTATTGATCCTACCGGCCGGACACCCATTGGCTGACGACCGAGCCGTGCGTTTCAGCGAGACCCTCGGGCACGACTATGTCGGCCTGAACGCCTCCAGTGCCCTGGCGATCCACCTGGAAGAACAGGCCCTGCACATCGGCTCGCGCATGCAGATCCGCATTCGCGCCGACGGTTTCGACGGGGTGATTCGCATGGTCGCGCACGGTGCGGGCATCGCCATCGTGCCCAAGGCTGCCATCAACCGGCGCCCGCCCGAGCCTGGGTATCACTGTGTCCCGCTGCAAGAGGCATGGGCCCACCGGGCGTTGCTGCTCTGCGCCCGCAACTTCGAAGCTTTGCCTGCCTATGCCAAGACCCTGGCTCGGCATCTGGCTGATTGATGCGCGCTTCTGGACAGCCCGGTGTCGAGCACAGGCATCTGCCCACTCTTGCTCCGCGCTAGGGTGCAGGTTCTTTTTTGCCCCTTTTCCGGAGCTCACATGACCGCACCCATCACCGTCCTGCGCGACACCCATCCGCTGCCCGTACTCGACGCCTGCAAATGGGAAAAGCTTGAAGGCGATCCGCATACCGTCAACCTCAACGCCTATACCAGCGAAGACGGCAGCAAGATCATGGGCACCTGGATCTGCACGCCGGGCAAGTGGCGAGTGGACTATGTGAAGTGGGAATACTGCCATTTCCAGGAAGGCTACTGCGTGATTACCCCGGACGGCATGGCACCGATCCATCTGCGGGCCGGTGACATCTTCGTCGTCGAGCCGGGCATGAAAGGCACGTGGGAAGTGGTCGAGACCGTGCGCAAATATTTCGTGTTTGCCTGAGACAAAAAACCGAGAGACCACCCGACATGGTCTCTCGGAAAACAACCGTGGAAGCGTCACCGCTTCAGCACTGCCCTGTGGCGAGGGAGCTTGCTCCCGCTCGGTTGCGCAGCAACCGCCAACAAACAGGGCTGCTACGCAGCCCAGCGGGAGCAAGCTCCCTCGCCACAAAAGCCTCTCGATATCACAGGTTTACTGCGGCTTGCGATAGCTGTTCACAAT
>Ga0307408_100001619_pt1 | contig 16657 bp, 21 predicted proteins | sample 322Cmetagenome_FD_202116 | JGI IMG/M metagenome (GOLD analysis project Ga0307408, IMG submission 202116) | Maize rhizosphere microbial communities from greenhouse at UC Davis, California, United States - 322HYB-C-3 | ecosystem: Host-associated > Plants > Roots > Rhizosphere > Soil | place...
GTGCAGCGTAAAGCACCAGAAGCAGTTATCCGGCGGGCAGGGACCGCGGTCGGAAAAACAATCTGAATGGACTCGTACCGCGCCAGTAGCGCCGAAAAGTCAGCTTCCTTCTTGAACACGGGATTTGAAGGGAGGCGAAGGAGCGCATTACTGAAAAGCCTGGCGTGCAAGCGCCGGGCTTTTTGGAATGCCAACCGAGGCTCACCTATTGCCTTCACGGTCTTTGACGGTGCAGGGCGATACACCGCTCATCCAACTTAAAGAAAGGGAAACCACCATGCGCCGATATGGACGCGTTGATCAGGATCGAATCGTCGAGTTTTTCGAAACGGACGGCGACATCAGCCAAATGTTTCACCCCAGCATCATCTGGGCGGAAGTGACTAACAATCCAGAGGTTCAACTCGGTTGGGTAGCCACTAAAACCGACGGTGTCTGGACTTTTGCCGAATACGTACCACCGCCGCCGACCGAGCAAGAGCTGATCGCTCAGGCTCAACAGCAAAAATGGCAGTTGCTGAACAATGGCGCCTACTGGCTGCTGCTCAACTCCTTTCAATACAAGGCTGACACCGGCGTGGCCACGCCTGAAGAGCAAGCGCAGTTGCTGGCGCACAAGCAGTACTCGATTGCGGTCAGCGACATCGACAAGCAGCCGGGTTATCCGGCCAATATCGTCTGGCCAACCGCGCCTTATTGATCAGGTCAGCGCATCGTTTGCTCTCGATGCTCCACCTGTTCGGGTCTGTATTACTGAAAAGCCTGGCCTGATCGCCGGGCTTTTTGGAATGCCTACCTGGAATAGACATTGTTTGAATTCAACTCTCATCCATCACCCACTACCAACGGAGGCGTGACATGACAAACGAGCAACAAGCGTTGGCGGACATGCCGGTCTGGCTGGTCATCCTCCTGGCCGTGGTCGGCGGAGTGTCCGGCGAAATGTGGCGTGCGGACAAGGAGGGCGCCCGCGGCTGGTCATTGTTGCGGCGCCTGGCCTTGCGCTCCGGCGCCTGCATGATCTGCGGCGTGTCGGCGATCATGCTGTTGTATGCCGCGGGACTATCCATATGGGCTGCCGGCGCATTCGGCTGCCTGACTGCTATGGCCGGCGCCGACGTGGCCATCGGTCTGTACGAGCGCTGGGCAGCCAAGCGCATCGGCGTCTGTGAAGTGCCGCCGCGAGACTCCTCCGACTGATCAATAATCCATGCGAAGAGAAAACTGACTATGAATGACGAAGATCTGGCCGCGCTTAATAGATTGATCGGAGCACTGCAATTACAGGCTGACAGCCAGGCGGCATTGAATGCCTCCATACGCGTACTCGCTCAGAGTAACCAAGCCTTGGTAGACCTTATCAAGAGTCGGGAGCCGGACCCCAACGCACCGCCTTATCTGGATGGTACGCCCGCACCCTGATTCGTCTGCTTCAAAACGTTGAGGCAATACCAACCGAGTTTCACCCCCAACCCCGCATTTGCGGGTTTTTTGTTCATGGAGAACGCTAGATGTCGATTCTTACCCAAGGTACCCAAATTTTCGCCCTAGTACCGCCGGCCACTGGCACCGGTGCTTACACCGTGCTGGAGATTGAGCACGCTACATCCTTCGATCCGGGCGGCGCTCCGGCAGAGCAGATTGAAGACACCAGTCTCAATGCCGAAGAGCGCACCTATAAAAAAGGGTTGCGTACACCAGGCACCGCGAGCCTGGGCCTCAACGCTGACCCAACTAACGCCAGTCACATTCGTCTGCATCAACTGTCTGAGGCCAATGGCGATACCGGCATCAAATGGGTTGTGGGTTGGTCCGACGGAAAAGGTGTCGCACCTGCAGTGAACAGTAAGGGCGATGATTTTGAGTTGCCGACGACACGCACCTGGTTCACTTTCGACGGTTATGTGTCGGACTTCCCGTTCAACTTTGCACTTAATGCCGTTGTCACCACTACCGTCACTATTCAGCGTACCGGTGGGTCCGCCTGGATCAAGAAAGCCTGAGATCAGCCATGAACCTCAAACAACTGAAAGCCAAGGGCGGCATCGTCGACGGTCAGCCGATCAAAAAAGAAGTGAGTTGGACTCATCTCGATAGTCAATCAGGCAAGGAAGTCACTGACACTTTCACTTTGCACATTCGGCGCCAGTCGTTCGGCGTGATTGAGCGACTGTTTGCCCAAGGTGAAAACGAACAGAGCCGGAACGCGAGTTACATCGCGGCGTCGGTCTCGTTGGGAGCCGAAGGCGCGGAAGCACTTTCCTACGACGACGCCTACAACCTCGAACCTTCGTTAGGGTTTCTGTTGCTCAACGCAGTCAACGAGGTGAATGGCACAGGCGGTAGCGCAGTAAAAAACTGACTGCCGCCGATGAGTTCTGGCACGAACTGGTGCTGAACGGAGTCGGCGGCCGCACGATTGCCGAAGCCAAGGAACGCATGACCTACCAGGAAGCGTTGGCATGGGGTCGATACATTGATAGATATGGATCGCTTCATACCGGTAGGCGGCTGGAGGCGAGTAGCGCAATGGTTGCGCTACAGACCCACCGGCTGGGCGGCGGTTTGGCGGAAATGCTGGACTTCATGCCTCATGAGCAGCGTCAGGGGCTTTCCCTGGAACGAGCGATTCAGGAGTGGCAATAGCCAGAAATTCATATGACCCGTTTCGGCGGGTTTTTTCATAGCCCGGAGAAACGCACATGGCAGTTACTTCCTCTGCAGGTTTGACGCCGAACCTCGACGGCCTTGAACAAGCCTGGACTCAGGCGTCACGTATTACCGAACAAAAACTGCGTCAGATGCAAAAGCAGATCGAGGATGCCGCAAAGAAAATCGGCGTGACGCTGCATGCGTCGGCCAACTCGATTGCGCAAGCGAACATCGCTACCTATGTCGATGTTCAGCAGCAAGCTGCCAAGCAAATCAACTATTCAAACGATTTCGACACGCTGCGCAGTAATGGTGCTCTTGCTGCCGCGCAACTCGGAATGGGGTCACGGGAAAGTGAGCGTGCGAAAGCGTTGAATGACATCGACCAGAAATATGCGTTGGCACGCAAGGCGCTGGACACGCCCACGGCTGGAGGCATCGCACCTCAGGAAGGTGCCGATTACGGCACGTCGCTCGACAAGTTGAAAGCCGAACATGAGCAGATGACTCTTCAGGTTCAAAGCAACTACGAGTCGATGACCGAGGCTCAGGGTAACTGGATCAACGGGGCCACTTCGGCCTGGGATGATTACCTGACCAGCTCCAACAATGTTGCAGCCAAATCCAAGACAGTGTTTACCAATGCGTTCAACACCATGGGCGATGCGGTTTCGACATTTGCGCTGACAGGCAAGTTTTCGTTTTCCGATTTTGCCAAATCGGTGCTTGGAGACATGGCCAAACTGGCGGCTCAGACAGCGATGTCCAAAGGTCTGAGTTCGTTGTTCGGTCTGGTCGGAACGGCGGCGACGTCGCTGTTTGGTGGTGGTAGCGCACCTGGAGTGACGACCGCCAAAGTAGGGGCGGACACCACCATCTTCAACTCGGCTTTATCGCTTGGGTCTGATTTCACATACACCAAATACGCCAAGGGCGGTGCCTTTACAAACGGCGTTGCTACGGGGCCGATCCTGGCGCCGATGGCCATGTTTGGCGAAGCCGGAGCAGAGGCCATCATGCCGCTCAGTCGAGGTTCCGATGGCTCCCTCGGCGTGCAGGTGCAGGGCGGCGCATTGGGCGGTAACAGCAACCATCAAGTAGTCATCCAGCAAACCATCAATGTGGGTGACAGTTCGGGGGGGAGCGTAGCAGGCGACATGAACTCGCAAACCGTCGCCAAGGCCTACGCCGGTGCCGCCAAACAGGGCGCCGCCGAACAGATTGCTCGTGACCTTAAACCGGGTGGGCAAATCTGGTCCGCCATTAACGGCCGCTGACGATCAGCGGCTGCAACCACTCGCGCCCGGAGAAAACATGAGCACGGAAACATTCAGCTGGCTTCCAAAAGTACAGCCTGTCGGCAATGTCGAGTTTCGCCTCAAGTCGGCAAAGTTTGGCGACGGCTATCAACAGGTGGCCGCAGACGGCCTCAACAACAAATCACAATCCTGGCCGCTGACCTTCGTCGGTGACGAGGCGCGGATCAAATCCATTGTGCAGTTTCTTGATCGCCATGCTGGAGCCGCGCCTTTTTACTGGACGGCACCGCTGGGCGAGCCGGCCCTGTATCGCTGCAAAGGTTATCAACCGACTCCGATGGGAGCAGGTCTCTACACGTTGGTAGCCACCTTTGAGCAGGCATTTCACCCGTAAATCGGGGTACGCCTGACGCGAAACCCACCCTGCCTGGTGCAGGGTTTTCTTTGCCCGGAGATTCAAATGTCCATTACTGCAGATATCCAGGCGCTGGAACCGGGCGCCTGGGTCGAGCTGTTTGAACTCGATGCCACCAGCCTCGGCGCCGAGCTATACCGATTCCACGGCTATCCACAGCAAGCCTCGATTTTCTGGCAAGGCCTCGAGTATTCACCCTGGCCCATTCAGGCCGAAGGCTTTGAAATGACCGGGCAGGGCACACAACCGACTCCATCGCTTTCGGTCGGTAACGTCGGTGGTTTCATCACTGCTCTGGTGTTGTATTTCGATGATCTGGTCGGGGCTCGGCTGATCCGCCATCGCACGCTGGGCAAGTATCTCGATGGTCAGCCTGAAGCCGATCCCGAAGAAGAACTGCCGCCAGATGTCTGGTACATCGAGCGCAAGGTCAGTGAAGACAGTGAAGTGGTGAAGTTCGAACTCGCCAGTGCACTGGACTTCAACGGCGTACAACTGCCGCGTCGGCAAATCGTTGCCAACGTCTGCTGGTGGCTCAGTTGTGGTGGTTATCGCGGTCCGTACTGTGGCTACAACGGCGGCCCCGTGGCGGACGCCAATGATGTAATCGTCAGCGACGCGGCCAGGGACAAGTGCGGTGGACGCCTGAGCAGCTGCAAGCTGCGTTTTGGCGAAAACAATCCACTGCCATACGGCTCGTTTCCGGCGGCGGGTCTGATTCGGAGCTGATCATGAACAAGACCACACTGGCCTCTATCGAGCGTCATGCCATCGCGCAGTATCCCGACGAATGCTGCGGTTTGCTGATTCGCGAGGGACGCAGACAACGTTATGTGCCGTGCCGCAATACTGCGACGACGCCCAGTGAACACTTTCGTCTGGCACCACAAGACTACGCAGCGGCCGAGGAGTGCGGCGAGATCCTCGCCGTCGTTCACAGTCATCCGGATTATCCGGCGACGGCCAGCGAGGCAGACCGGGTTTCTTGTGAAGCCTCTGGGTTACCTTGGCACATTCTCGAGGTGCGCAAGGATGATGCAGGGCGGGTTTGCAAGGGTGAACTGGTCACCATCACACCCAGTGGATATCTGGCGCCCTTGATTGGGCGCGCATTCGTCCACGGGGTACATGATTGCCTGAGCATCATTCTTGACTATTACCGACGAGAAATGGGTATCGAACTCGGTGACTATGACCGCGAGGACGGCTGGTGGGACAAAGGCGCAAATCTCTATCTGGAGAACCTGCCCGCCGCGGGTTTTGAACAGGTCAGCCAATTGCAGCAGGGCGATATCGTGCTGATGCAGATTCGTTCCCCGGTGCCCAACCATGCCGCCATTTATCTTGAAGATGGCGTACTCAAGGCTGAGCCTGATCACTTCCCCGCGCCGGGTTCAATCCTGCATCACCTTTATGGGCGAGACAGCCGGCGAGATACCTATGGCGGATATTGGGCAGAAGTGACGGTGAGCTGTTGGCGGCATCAATCGAAAATTTCGCATCACCAGCCCCCTGACTTAATGACTGAAACCTGACTGGAGGTCTTCTCCTGGAGCTGTGAAATGCATCAGCAAAAACTTAGGACTATTCGCCTTTACGGCACCTTGGGTGCCAGTTTTGGTCGCGTTCACCGGCTGGCTGTGAACAACGCCGCGGAAGCCATTCATGCCTTGTGCATTCTGGTTCCGGGGTTCGAGCGCTTTCTGATGGAGTCCCGGGACCGGGGGCTTACGTACTCGATTTTCCTGGGCCGCGACAACATTGGCCAGGACCGGCTCAAAGCGCCGAGTGGCGCAATTGATATTCGTATTGCACCGATGGTTATTGGCAGCAAGCGAGCGGGCTCATTGCAGACGGTTGTCGGTGTCGTACTGATCGCCGCAGCAACATTTTTCACCAGTGGTTTTGCTGGTATTGCCGCTGGTGGTACTTGGGGAGCGGTGGGGTCTGTAGGCATATCCATGGTGATTGGGGGCGTCATGCAGATGCTTTCTCCACAAGCCAAAGGCCTGGGCGCCCAGGACGGCCCTGCCAATCGAGCCAGCTACAGTTTCAACGGCCCCACCAATACCAGTGCTCAAGGCAACCCGGTAGGTCTGCTTTACGGCCAGGCCATTGTCGGCAGCGCAGTTATCAGTGCCGGGATCTACGCGCAGGATCAACTGTAGCGAACGGCTTTTTTACTGCCGGAGAAATCTATGGCAATGCAAACAGATCAACAAAAAATTCAGACGGTCCTGTTATCCGGATCCCTGGCGCGATTGTTTGGGCGCAAGCATCGTGTGACAACTTCCGGCGGGTTGCGGGACGTCATGGGTTACTTCAAGCAGTTCCCCGGTTTCGAAAGGTACATGAACGAAAGCGCTGGCAAAGGGCTTCGGTTTGCCCTGTTCAACGGGCGAGAAAATCTTTCGCAAGATGAACTGGGTAAGCCTACCGGCAAAGAGGTGCTGCGAATTGTGCCGGTCATCGCAGGGTCAAAGCGCGCAGGATCACTTCAAACCATTGTCGGCAGTGTGATGATCGCTGCTGCATTCGTACTGTCGTTTACGCCATTCGCCGGTGCTTCACCTTTTCTGTATCAAATGGGAACCGCGATGGTGATCGGTGGCGTTTTGCAAATGCTGTCCCCCCAAGCGAAAGGCCTGGGGTCTCAGGACAGCCCCGCCCATCGCGCCAGCTACAGCTTCAACGGCCCTGTCAACACCAGCGCCCAAGGTAATCCGGTAGGTCTGTTGTATGGCCAGTTGGTCGTCGGCAGTTCCGTGATCAGCGCAGGTATCTACGCGCAGGATCAACTCTAGCGTTCGATCTTTTATTGACGTCCACCCAACCCGCCCTGTGCGGGTTTTATTTCGCCTGAAGGAAAGCCATGACTGACCTCATTCTCGCTGGCAGCAAAGGTGGCGGCGCCAAGCCGCGCCCCTCCGTGGAGGCGCCAGACAGCCTGCAAAGCACGGCTTACGCTCGTATCCTCGATCTCGTCAGCGAAGGCGAGATTGTCGGTCTGAAAAATGATGCCCGCTCGGTGTTTCTGGATGAAACACCGCTGGCCAACGACGACGGCAGCCTCAACTTCAATGGTGTCACGCTGGATGTTCGTACCGGTAGCCAGGATCAGGCACATATCCCCGGTTTTCCCGCAGTGGAAAACGAGGCGGTCGCAGCGGTCGAACTGCGTAGTGATCAACCGTGGACCAAGGCCTTTACCAACCTGCAACTGTCGGCTGTGCGGATTCGTCTGGCGGTGGCGCGACTGGCGCAGACCAATACCAGCAACGGCGACACTAACGGTTATACAGTCAAATACGCGATCGATCTGGCCACCGATGGCGGTGCCTTCGTCGAAGTGCTGACGTCTGCGTTCAGTGGCAAAACCACCACCAAGTACGAGCGATCGCACCGTATCGATCTGCCTGCGGCCAAAAGTGGCTGGACCGTGCGAGTACGCCGGTTGACCCCCAACTCCACCAGCGGCGCCATTGCCGACACCACCAGTGTCGAATCGAGTACGGAGGTGATCGACGCCAAGTTGCGCTATCCCGGCTCGGCGATCATCGGTTTGCAATTTGATGCCTCGCAGTTCCAGTCGATACCGTCGCGTTCGTTTGAATTGGTCGGACGAATCATTCGGGTGCCCAGCAACTACGAACCGCAGAGCCGCACGTACATTGGCATTTGGGACGGTACGTTCAAATCGGCCTGGACCGACAACCCGGCGTGGATTTACTACGATTTGCTGCTGCATCCGCGTTATGGCCTGGGCCATTTGCTCAATGCCGGTCAGGTCGATAAATGGGAGCTGTACCGCATCGGTCAGTATTGCGACCAGCCTGTCTCCGACGGCAAGGGCGGGACTGAACCGCGCTTCACCTGCAATCTGTATCTGTCGGTGCGTGCCGATGCCCTGAAGGTTTTGCAGGACCTGGCGACCACGTTTCGTGGCATGTCGTATTGGGGGGCGGGTTCGGTCATGGCGGTGGCCGACATGCCGGAAGACCCGGTGTACACCTACTCCAACGGCAACGTCATTGGTGGCAAGTTCGTCTATGGTGGATCGGCGAAAAAGACCCGGTTCACCGTGGCGCTGGTCAGTTGGAATGATCCGACGGACTTCTACCGGCAGAAGGTTCAGTACGTCGATGATGCTGATGGTATCGCTCGCTATGGTGTACAGCAGACGGAGATCACTGCTACCGGTTGCACGTCTCAGGCCCAGGCCCAACGCATTGGTAAGTGGGCACTACTGACCAATCGCCTGGAAACTGAAAGTGTCACTTTCTCGGTCGGTCTGGACGGGACGTTGGCGCGTCCGGGGCAAATTATCCGCGTGGCTGACAACGACCGCGCCGGGCGACGGATTGGTGGACGCCTGCGTGATGCAACACTCGATACGCTGACCCTGGATGCCCACGTGACCGCCGAAGCTGGCGATACTCTCACCTTGGTCATGCCGACCGGCAAAGCCGTGTCACGTGTGATCAAGTCAGTGAGTATCAGTGACGAGGCGCAGCGTGTGGTCCTTACTCAGCCTTTGAGCGAGTTGCCGCCGGCGCAGTCGATGTGGGCCATTGATTCCGTTTCTCTGGCTGCACAGCAATTTCGCGTGTTGTCGATTGCTGAAGACTTCACCGACACTGAAATCAAGTACAGCATCAGTGCAGTCAAACATGTGCCGAGCAAGTACGGCGCAATCGACAACGGCTCCCGCATTGAACGCCCGCCTGTCACGGTCATACCGCCAGGCGTTCAGGCGCCACCGACGTCAGTCACGATCAGTAATAACCACTTCGTCGATCAAGGCAGTGCAATCGGTGTCATGACCATCGAGTGGGCGCGCCCGGCCAACGCCATTGCCTATGAAGTTTACTGGCGCAAGAACGACAGTGAGTGGGTATATGCCGGTCGAACCGGCGGTTCGTCGATGGAGGTACGCGGCATTTATGCCGGGCGTTACGTGGCCAAAGTACGAGCCATCAACGCGCTGGACATCGGTTCGATCTATGCGACTTCGGTGGAAACGCAACTGTCCGGGAAAACCACGCCACCGCCATCGGTGACGTTTCTCAAGGCGGACAGCCTGCTGTTCGGTATCGGCTTGAAATGGGAGTTCCCGGCAGGAGCTGAAGACACGCAGCGAACCGAAATCTGGTACGGGCCGACGGCAAACCTTGAGGCCGCTACCAAACTGGCGGATCTGGCATATCCGCAAAGTGATTACGCGATGCAGAGCCTGTTGGCCGGCACGTCGTTCTTCTTCTGGGCGAGGCTGGTTGATCGCACGGGCAATATCGGGCCTTGGTATCCGACTGGCAATGGTGTGCTGGGTCAAGCCAGTTCAGAGGCAGGACCGATCCTCGACATGCTCGCCGGGAAAATCTCGCAGACCGAACTGGGTAAAGACCTACTCAGTGACATTGAAAAAATCCCCGGACTGCAAAGCCAGATTGATGCCCTGGACGAAAGCTATGAGCCAACGAGGACTTATGCGAAATACGCCGTTGTGCGTCAGGCCGATCAGTTGTATCAGGCCAAGGCCCCAGTCCCCATCAATTCGCCACCACCGAACATCGAGTATTGGGTCGACGTCGGGCAAACAGTCGAGACCGCTACCGGTCTGGTTCAGCAGGTCGGGACCAATACCGCCGATATCAGCAAGATCGACGGCGTAGTAACGGCTCAGGCCGCCGCATTTCAGGCGCTGCGCGCAGCGTCTCGAGACGACAATGGTGAAGGCGAGCTGGCAGATGCGCTCAAGGGTTGGACCAGTACGGCAGCCATCGCCACGGAAAGCAGCGTCAGGGCATCCCAGAACGAGGCAACCGCCCAACGCGTTTCAGCGCTGGAAGTTCAAACTGGCGATAACGCTGCAAATATCCAGTCGCTTGAGAAGGTTGTAACAACCAATAGCTCTGCTATAGCAACGAAGCTCGAACAGTTGAACGCGTCCGTTGGGCAAAACAGTGCTGCCGTTCAGCAAACCTCAAGTGCCATTGCCGATACCAATGGCAAGTTATCGACGATCTGGTCTGTGAAGATGGACACAACGGCGGGCGGCCAAAAATATGCCGCTTCGTTTGGGTTGGGGCTTCAGGCAGATCCTTCAGGTGTTTCGTCACAATTTGTTGTGCGCGCCGATACCTTCATGCTGTTGAACCTGGCTAATGGAAAGCCGGTATCGCCATTCACCGTGAGCGGCGGTCAAACATTTATTAATGACGCTTTTATTCAAAATGGCTCGATTAATATGTTGAAGATTGGCGATAGCTTGCAGTCGAATGATTATGACCCAGGTACATCTGGATGGAGACTGACTAAATCCGGTAGCTTCGAAATCAACAGCAGCGTAGCCGGACAGGGACGCGTCATCATGACCAATAGGTCGCTCCGGGTGTTTGATGCCAATAACGTCAAGCGCGTACAACTTGGAGATCTGAGTGAATGAGCTTTGGAATGGCGGTATTTGATGCCAACGGTGTACAAACTTTGGGTATGGAAGATTTCACCATTGAAAAGCTGGCTCAGATGAACCTGCCAGCTATGCGCAACATGGGCAATGGAATCAGGTCTGATTATATTTTGATGGACGTTCCAAGGTATAACCCGGCAACTTGTTTTGTTGTGATTACACCGCGGGTTTATGCTGGGTATAGTCAACCAGGCTATCCGGATTTGTGGGGATACGTACCTACCTATAAGGACCTTGGAGGGACACAGATCGGTATTTTTACATACGTGAACAGGCGGCGACCTACCGGCTATCACAACAACTACGTTGACGAATGGACCGAGCATACAGTCGAGTGCGTGGTCGAAGTCGTGAGGGTTTTGTAATGGCTGATTACGGACTTTCAGTGACGAATACGTATGGGGCTGTGGTTATCTCCAGCACCTATAAAGTGATGGTGTTTTCCGAGCGCGGTAGTTTCAGAATACAGTCCAGGTATACCGATCGCGAAGGCAGCGGCGCTGTTACGTTCTTGAGACCGATCCTGACACAGGAGGCGCCACAAGTTTTTTTCAGACATGTGAATGGGTTCCATACATCTTTGGGTGTTTACATTACCATGTTGGGAGGACCTGGGAACTGGACGGGTTTTCTGGTGACATCAGCAGTGCGTAACGGGAGTAATTTACAGAACTATTTTATGGAATATGTCATCTGTAAGTTTTCCGACCAGCCCAGTCCGCAACGGTATGGCATGAATATATTTGATGCTCAAGGCCGCATCGTATTCTCTTCCGAAGACAGGGTTGTTCGCTATCACAAGTTTGCCAAGTCATGGTCGCTGGTAGTAGGTGACTATGTAGATACATACAAAAGCAATCTTGCCATCGAGGCGGATGATTTTGTGTGTGTTTCGAGTATTGATCGTGGTGTTACCTGGTTTGCTGATGGTTTTGGTTTTGTAGGTATGAGCTTGCTGGATAACAATGTGCCTGTACTGAATATTACCGCACAACGGGCGGGCGGTGGATACTGGTATTACCAAGGCACAAATGGAACTTGCTTTGGAATCCCGGTGTGCAAGTTTCCATCGTCTAGATATTACAACTAGCAAACTTGAGGAGGTCGGTATGCCATGGAGCAAGACCGGAACAGTAAGCGTCACAAATAATTCCAATTCAGTCATCGGCGTCGGGACATCCTTTATCGTTAATGGACGTGTAGGGGATGCGTTCAGAGGCCCAGATGGCAGTTGGTATGAAGTCACCAACATAGCCAGCGATACGGCCATGTCGATTTCGCCGAACTATCAGGGCGTGACTAACGGAGCGGGCGGGTATGCATTGGCGCCGCTGCAAGGCTACGTAAAAGAGTCAGCTGATACGTTGCGGGCTTTGGTCAACACCTACGGCACTAAGCTTGCGGCATTGGGGGCCACCGCTAACTTCGACGTGCTGCCTGTCTCGAAAGGCGGGACTGGAGGCGTGTCACCGGCCGCAGCTCGCGCTGCTCTGGAACTGGGCGATGCCGCCTCAGCTACCCTGCAAAGCACTCCCAGCGATGCAACTGCCGGGCGCGTCATGCAGGTCGGAGCGTTTGGTATCGGCGGCGACGCCCCGGTCTACAACGGCAACATCGACGACACCGCAACTGTTCCGGCTGGACGCTGTTTTGTCATTAATACCGCAACTGGTGTGAAACCGACGGGATCCTCTTACGGTTTGATGGACACCATCAAGTACGCCGGTCAGCCGGTTCATCAGGCCTGGCACGAGGTCAACGGCATTGTTGGCGGTGGCACTTTACGGACGTGGGAGCGAGATCAATACGGTACGGGCGTTTTCGGACCATGGCGCATGGTTTACCGGCAGAACAACGTTATCGGCGTCGTTTCAGGTGCCGGGGTACCCACCGGAGCAATTATCGAACGGGGGGCCAACGCCAATGGTGAATACACCAAATTCGCTGATGGCACGCTGGTCTGCTGGAAGGTGATTGCCACCAACTCGACGGGCACCTACGCAGTGGGCGCATTGTTCGGCAGTGATGCGTATGCCCCGGGTGCCTATCCCTCAGTCTTCGCATCGATACCCACTGTGACGTCGGCAGCGATTGGCAAGGTTTACGCCGACTGTGTAATGGCCAGTGTCTGGATTCCCCCGTCTATTGCCAACTGGGGCGCCTGGCGCGCTATCGCAACAACGAATGCAGCCTCGGCTGCGCAAATCAACTTGATCGCAATAGGTAGATGGTATTGATGAACATTGTTCTATCTCCGCAGCGCAGAGACGACTCTCTGACACTGCACAAGGCGGGTGCGCTGATTACCGTGAACGGCGAAACCTTCGATTTTTCGCGGTTGTCCGACGGCGACACGTTGCCGCAAAGCGCGATCGACTCCGAATGGTTCGTGGGTGACGTTACCCGCGAGCAGGGACAGCTGACGCTTCATCTGTTGTTGCCGATTCCCGCTCATTACAGCCAGGCGCAAGCCTTTCCCGCGGACCTGATCGATATTCCTGACGGCGACGTGGCGTTGCCACAGCCCTTGCCGAAAAAGGGGGTCGAAGCATGAATATCGACTGGTCGCAATTGATCACCAAAGCCATGAAAGAGGCAGCGGCTGCCGCAGCACGATTGACGGAAGCTCAAGCATTGCTCAAGAGCAGAAACGAGGCCGCTGCAGCGCAGATTGCGCAAATTCAGGATCGGATCGACACCCTCGGTTACGGAATTGATTCAGGGGAGGCGACAACTGAAGATGAGGCAGAGCAGCAAGTACTGCTTGGTAACGTGAAGCAGTGGAAAGCCTACAAGTTCAGCCTGGGTAAAGTGAGTGCACAACCCTCCTGGCCGGCGGCTATCGAGTGGCCTGTCCAGCCGGCTGTTCCGCTGATTGCGGCTGACCCGGGAATACCGGTCGATAGTTTGAAATTAGCTGATCGCCCGCAGCCCTGAGCGTTATCAACGCTCCGTAGTCCCGTATACCGCCGAGTGCGGTTTTTTTTTTTTCGAAAAAAGGACTTAACCATGCCATGGCTTAGAACAGGTACGGTCAATGTCACCAATAATTCGCCCGCGGTTATTGGCGTTAACGTTGATTTCGTGACTAACGTTCGGGTGGGCGACGCCTTCGTCGGACCTGATGGACGACAATATGAAGTGAGCAATATCGCCAGCCCGACGATGTTGTCGATCATCCCGGCTTACCAAGGGACGACGGCCAACGCTGCGGCCTATTCGATCATGCCCGTGCAGGGCTATCCCAAGGCACTGGCCGATGCATTCAACAACCTCAACGTTCAGTACGGCCCGAAGCTGGCAGCACTGGGGGACGCGAGTGCTTTCGATGTCCTGCCGGTGCGAAATGGCGGAACCGGCACAACAGATGTCGCCTCGGCGCGCCTGGCGCTTGGGCTTGGTGCTGTGGCAACGGATACTGTTGTACCGGTAGTACGAGGTGGCACGGGTGGAAACTCCCCGGCAACCGCTCGGGCGGGCCTCGGACTGGGCAGTGCTGCCGTTGCCGCGTTGGTTGGAACGGTCGGTCAGGACAAGGGCGTTCCAACCGGCGCCGTCATTGAACGTGGCGCCAATGCCAATGGTGAGTACGTCAAGTTTGCCGACGGCACGCTGATCTGCACGCTCTACGGTCGAGGTGACATCCCGTTCAACAACCCGTCCAACATGGGCTTCAACTGGACGTATCCAATGCCATTCGCAGCGCCGGGATTTGTGATCGGGAACCTGGTTGGCGTACTCGGTGTGTCAAGACCGGTGACCAGCGTCGGCGCCTACAGCCGGGGGCTCGGCTTCGCCAGCATCTGTGCATTCAGCCTCGGGCAGTTCGCACAGAACGACGAGCAAATGGTCTCTTTTGACTGCTTCGCCATCGGCAGATGGTTCTAACGAAACTCTGACCGACAGCCAACGGCTGAGGCACATCGTTAATCCGGGTTGCGTGCAGGCGCTGACCTGTGACGGCCCCACTCGGTAGCTCTTCATGAAAATGACCCCTCTGGTCACGCAACTGCGTGCTCAGTGCCCAACGCTGGGCAATCGAATCGCAGTGGGCATTGACGTCGCTGCACTGCAAGCCGATGCGACGCTACAACTTCCGTGCGCGAGCATCACAGCACTGGCCGATCTGGCCAGCAACAGCACCGCCCAAAACCTCACCACCCAACCGATCCGCGACCGCTTCGAAATCGTCCTCGTGCTTGACGCCAGCGACGCGACAAAAGCGCTGGATCTGTTGCACGACCTGCGCGCCGAACTGTGGCGCGCACTGGTGGGTTTCAAGCCCGATTCCGACTACAGCGCCATCGTTTACGACGGCGGTGAACTGGTCTCGCTCAACAGCAGCCGCGCGTTTTATCGGCTGCGCTTTTTTGCCGAGTTCCAGCTCGGCCGCAATCTGCCAAGTCAGCCTGCGGAGAGCTGGCATGAACGCGAACTGGACGGTTTGTCGTCCTTTACCGGGGCCACCGTGCGGGTCGATGCGATCGATCCGGCCGACCCCAACCTGCAACGCCCGGGCCCCGATGGGCGCGTGGAAATGACTTTCTCTGGAGACGTAACCCCATGAGCAACCGCATCACTGTGCTGCCGGCCACCGGCCGCGTCGTACCTGACCCGGAGGCCGGCGATCTGCTGCCGCCAGAAGGCCGCGAAGTGCCCGACAGCGCCTGGTGGCGCCGCCGTCTGGCCGACGGCGACATCACTCTCAAAACCGCAACAGCCAAACCAAAGGGAGCCAAATAATGGCGATCGGATTCAGCAACATCCCGGCGGACATTCGTGTACCGCTGTTCTATGCCGAAATGGACAATTCGGCCGCCAACAGCGCGACGTCGGCCATGCGCCGTCTGATCGTTGCGCAGGTCAACGACAACATCGCCCCGACCGAGGTCGGCAAACTGGTGCTGGTTTCCAGCGTGGCGCTGGCAAAAAGCATCGGCGGTCAGGGCTCGATGCTCGCCTCGATGTACGAAACTTTCCGCAAGGCCGACCCGATCGGTGAGATCTGGTGCCTGCCGCTGCACAACGCTGAAGGTGCGATCGCCAAAGGTGTGCTGACCCTGACCGGTGCCGCCACTCAGGCCGGCGTGCTCAACCTGTATGTTGGCGGCGTGCGCGTGCAGGCCACCGTGGTCAACGGTGCTACCGCCGCGCAAGCAGCCACCGCGCTGGCACAGAAAATCAACGCCACCGCCGACCTGCCCGTCAGCGCTGCGGCCGCTGAAGGTGCAGTCACCCTGAGCGCCAAATGGACCGGCGACAGCGGTAACGACATCAGCCTGCAATTCAATCGCCTGGGCAAGAGCAACGGCGAAGAAACCCCGGCCGGCCTGACCACTGCGATCACCGCCATGACCGGCGGTGCCGGCGTGCCGGATCAAGTGGCTGCGGTGGCGGCACTGGGCGACGAGCCGTTCGAGTTCATCGCCTTGCCGTGGTCCGATCTGTCGACGCTCAACACCTGGCAAGCGGTCATGGATGACAGCACCGGTCGCTGGTCGTGGGCCAAGCAACTGTTCGGTCACGTCTACAGCGCCAAGCGCGGCACCGTCGGCACTCTGGTCGCCGCAGGCCAGGCGCGCAATGACCAGCACATGACCATTCAGGCGCTGGAGCCGGGCGTTCCGCAACCGTTCTGGGTACAAGCGGCGGCACTGGCTGCGCGCACCGCGGTGTTCATCTCGGCAGACGCCAGCCGTCCGACGCAAAGCGGCAGCCTGCCGGGTGTCGATCCGGCGCCGGCCAGCGAGCGTTTCACCCTGACCGAGCGGCAGTCGCTGCTCAACTACGGCATCGCCACCGCGTACTACGAAGGCGGTTACGTGCGCATCCAGCGCTCGATCACCACCTACCAGAAAAACG
>Ga0307408_100001620_pt1 | contig 16641 bp, 15 predicted proteins | sample 322Cmetagenome_FD_202116 | JGI IMG/M metagenome (GOLD analysis project Ga0307408, IMG submission 202116) | Maize rhizosphere microbial communities from greenhouse at UC Davis, California, United States - 322HYB-C-3 | ecosystem: Host-associated > Plants > Roots > Rhizosphere > Soil | place...
TCTCGGCGTCCGTCACGTGTTCCGGGCGGATGCCGAGGATGACTTCCTTGCCCGCGTATTGCAGCAATGCGGCCGATGCGTCCGGCACCGGCAGCAAGGTGGTGGTTCCCTCATGTTCCAATGCGAAGGCCAGCCCGCCAGCCTGCGCGGTCAGGCGGCCACGCAGGAAATTCATCGAAGGCGAGCCGATAAATCCCGCCACATACAGGTTGTTCGGCAAGTCATAGATCTCTTGCGGGCTGCCGAACTGCTGCACCACGCCGTCGCGCATGACGGCAATGCGGTCGCCCAGGGTCATCGCCTCGATTTGGTCGTGCGTGACATAGACGATGGTCGCGCCCAGGCGCTGGTGCAGCAGCTTGATTTCCGCCCGCATTTCCACGCGCAGCTTGGCGTCCAGGTTGGACAGCGGTTCGTCAAACAGGAACAGCGAAGGATCGCGGGCAATCGCGCGCCCCATGGCCACGCGCTGGCGCTGGCCGCCGGACAATTGCGCCGGCTTGCGGTCCAGCAGATGGCCCATCTGCAAGGTGTCCGCCACGCGGGCCACGATCTTTTCCTGTTCCTGTTGTGGCACCTTGCGGATGCCCAGGCCAAACGAAATGTTTTCACGCACCGTCATGGTGGGGTACAGCGCATACGACTGGAACACCATCGCGATGTCACGCTCTTTCGGCGGCACCTTGTTGACGACGCGCTCGCCGATGGCGATTTCGCCGTGCGTCACGGTTTCCAGGCCCGCGATCATGTTCAGCAAGGTGGATTTGCCGCAGCCGGAACCGCCGACCAGGATCAGGAACTGGCCATCCTCGATATCGAGGTCGATGCCCTTGAGGATTTCAGCGCCGTTGGGATACACCTTGCGCACATTGCGGATCGATAAGCTTGCCATGTCAGTCTCCTTAACCTTTGACGGCGCCGGCGGTCAGGCCGCGCACGAAATATTTACCTGCGACCAGATAGATCACCAGGGTCGGCAGTGCGGCGATGATGGCCGCCGCCATGTTGACGTTGTATTCGGTCACACCGGTCGAGGTGTTGACCAGGTTGTTCAGCGCCACCGTGACCGGCTGCGCATCGGCGCCGCCAAACACCACGCCGAACAGGAAATCGTTCCAGATCTGCGTGAATTGCCAGATGAAGCACACCATGAAGATCGGCAGCGACAGCGGGAAGATGATGCGGCGGTAAATCATGAAGAAGCCCGCGCCATCGATCCGCGCCGCATTCACCAGTTCTTCCGGCACCGTCACGTAGTAGTTGCGGAAGAACAGCGTGGTGAACGCGATGCCGTAAATGATGTGCACCACCACCAGCCCCGACGTCGTGTTGGCCAGGTCGGCCATGCCCAGCAGGCGCGCCATCGGCAAGATCACCACCTGGAACGGAATGAAGCAGCCCACCATCAGCGCCGTGAACACCACGTTATGACCGGTGAAGCGCCAGTGCGCCAGCACATAGCCATTGAGGGAGCCGATCAGGCTGGAAATGAGCACGGCGGGAATCACCATTTGCATGGAGTTCCAGAAGTAGGGCGCCAGGCCTTCGCAGCGCACGCCGGTGCACGCCTGCGACCACGCCTTGCTCCATGCGGCGGTGGTCGGCGCCAGCGGGAAGTCCAGCAAATTGCCGTCGCGGATCTGGTCCAGGGTTTTCACGGACGTGGTCAGCATCACGTACAACGGCGCCAGGTAATACAGTGCCACCAGCACCAGCAAGGCATAGATGGCGATACGGCCGATGGTGAGGCGTTCACCCTCTAAGGATTGGATATCAGCGGCCATGGCGGGCTCCTTTTGTTTCCAGGTACATCAATGGCACCAGCACGGCCAGCACGGTGGCCAGCATCATCATGGCGGAGGCGGCGCCCAGGCCGAGCTGGCCGCGCGTGAACGAGAACTGGTACATGAAGATGGCGGGCACGTCGGATGATGTGCCGGGGCCGCCGGCCGTCAATGCCATCACCAGGTCGAAGCTCTTGATGGCAATGTGCGCCAGCACCAGCAGCACGGAAAAGAACACCGGGCGCAGCGATGGAATCACGATGCGGCGGTAAATCGTCGGCAGGCTGGCGCCATCGACCATGGCGGCCTTGATGATGGAATCGTCGACACTGCGCAAGCCGGCCAGGAACAGCGCCATCACGAAGCCGGACGACTGCCATACGCCGGCGATCACCACCGTGTAGATCGCCATGTCCGAATCGACCAGCCAGTCGAACGTGAAGCTGGTGTAGCCCCAGTCGTGCATCATTTTTTCCAGGCCCAGGCCGGGATTCAGGATCCACTTCCAGGCGGCGCCCGTGACGATGAACGACAGCGCCATCGGATACAGGTAAACCGCGCGCAACGCGCCTTCGTGGCGGATGCGCTGGTCCAGCAGCACCGCCATCATCAGGCCGATGGCCAGGCACACCAGGATGAACAGGCCGCCGAAGATGCCGAGGTTGGCGGCGGAAGTCCACCAGCGTTCGATGCCGAACAGGCGTTCATATTGCACCAGGCCGGCGAATTCAAAATTGGGCATCATGCGCGATTCGGTCAGCGACAGGTACGCGGTCAGGGCAATGAAGCCGTAGACAAACACCAGCGACGCGATGATGGTGGGGGACAACACGAGGCGGGGCAGCCAGGCGTCGGCCAGCGCGCCGAAGCGGCTGGAGTTGGCCTGCCGCGGCGGCACATGGCTGTCATTGGCGGCCTTGCGCGGGGGCGCCTTGGCGGGCGGCGGCACGGGCCGCACGGCGGATGTGAGGGGTGTTGCGGACATTGTCAATCTCCTTGGAACTGGGCTGTGAGAAGGCGGTGGTGTGAACACGCGGCTTATCACTCGTAGGGCGGTTTCCGCCATGGCGGAAGCCGCCATGCATGCGCCATCGGCGGCGCTTGGCGGCTAAGCCATACGGCTTAACCGCCCTACGAACGTGGCCTGTCCGCACCATGCGGGATCAGGCCACCGGGCATCACATGGTCTTCGCCGCCTTCGCCAGCGCCTGCACGGCCGCCTGTGGCGTCATGCTGGTGCTCATGAACTTGGCGATCACGTCCTGGATCGCGCCGGCCTTGGCGGTGTCCACCGCCATGCCGTGCGCCAGGGATGGCACCAGGCCGCCGCCTTTGCTGGTGGACGCCATGTCATCCATCGACTTGGTGGCGCAGCTGTCGAACTTCGTGCGGGCCACGCCGGCGCGCACCGGGATCGAACCCTTGTTCAGGTTGAACACTTCCTGGAACTCCGGGCTCATCACCGCGCCGGCCAGGGCCAGTTGCGCCTTCTGGTCGTCGGCCGTCTTCATCTTGAACATGGCCAGCGAATCGATGTTGAACGTGAAGGATTTATCGGTGCCCGGCGCCGCCATGCACAGGTAATCCTTGCCCGGCACCTTGCCGGCCGCGGTGAATTCGCCCTTGGCCCAGTCGCCCATGAATTGCATGCCGGCCTTGCCATTGATGACCATCGCGGTCGCCAGGTTCCAGTCGCGGCCCGCCGCGTCCTTGTCGATGTAGGTCTTGATGCGGGCCAGGGTTTCAAAGCTCTTCAGCATGGTCGCGCTGGTCAGGCTGGACTGGTCCAGCTGCACCAGGGCTTTCTTGTAAAAGTCCGCGCCGCCGGTGCCCAGCACCACCGATTCAAACAGGGTGGCGTCCTGCCATGGCTGGCCGCCGTGCGCCACCGCCACCATGCCGGCTTTCCTGATCTTGTCGGCCGCGTCGAAGAATTCGTCGAAGTTGGCGGGCGCCTTGGCGCCGGCCTTGGCCAGCACGGCCGGGTTGACCCACAGCCAGTTCACGCGGTGCACGTTGACCGGCACGGCCACGTAATGGCCCTTGTACTTCATGACATTGGTCACGACCGGCGGCAGGTTGGCGTCCCATTTGCCATCGGTGGCGGCCTGGTCGATATTGGCCAGCACGCCTTCCTGGCCCCACTCCTGGATCGACGGGCCCTTGATTTGCGCGGCGGTCGGCGCGCTGCCGGCCATCACGCGGGCTTTCAGCGCGGTTGCCGCGTTTTCGCCGCCGCCGCCGGCCACCGCGAAGTCTTTCCACGCCACGCCCTTGGTTTCCATCATTTTCTTCAGTTCCGCGGCGGATTTCGCTTCGCCGCCGGAGGTCCAGTAATGCAGCACTTCCACTTGCGGCGCGGCTTGCGCCGAACCCGTTGCCGAACCGATGGCCAACATTGATGCCACTGCGAGGGTATGGTATTTCATAGCTGTCTCCTTGAGATTTGTTGTTGGGATGAGCGGCGGGATTACAGGTGGGCTTACCACCAGGCTTCCATGTGCACGCCGTACGACACGCCGCTGGTGTCGCTGCCATACACCGGGCCGGAATTGTTGGACGCGTTGACGGACTTCGATGCCGCGTCATTCCACTTGCCATAGCTGACAAAGAAGCGCAGCTCCGGACGCGACCAGTAATCGCGGCCCAGCGACAGGGTCGGTGCGATGGTCAGCTTGGTCAGGCGCTGCGTGCCCGGCGTGGTGTCGGTCTTCAGGCTCGTGACACCCAGTTCGGCCTGCAGCTTGAAGTTGTCCGTCAACGCATACACCGGGCGCGCGCCCACCGTGGTCCAAGTGGAATCGGCAGCCTTGGGACTTTTGTCGCGCTGGTACAGCGCCACGAATTCCATGGAGAATTCGCGGGTTGGCTGGATCCACAGCGAGTCGAATACGCGCAGGCGGGTCACGTCGGAATCGAGCAGGGTGCTGCCCGATGGGCCCATCCGCGCGCAGCACGGGCCATTGATGCCGGTGCCGGGGCCGACGCCGTATTGCACGCCGATCTTGTTGTCGCCGCCCAGCACCTTGTTCTGGCGGTGCAGCACGGTCAGTTGCCAGCCGCCATGCGTGGTGTTGTCCTTGCCTTCGGCGGAAATGATGGAAGCGGCGAAGTCCAGCGTGCCATCGGCATTGACCGGCAAGCCTTCGTAGAGGAAGTTCTGGCGCAGCGCCGAGGTCGAATCGGTGACCTTGCCGGTGACCGGGTCCTTGGTATTGAAGTCGCTGTCCTTGAACATGGCGTAGCTGACCTTGCCCGGGCCGACCGGATAGCGGTCGATGCCGCCGCCGGTGCCGTTCATGTTGATATATTGCAGGTCCAGCATGTGGATGTCGGGACGGTAGTAGTAGCGCTTGCCGATCCACGCCACGCCGCCCTTGAGTTCCGGTACGTTGCGCGCTTCGATGTAGGCCTTGGCCAGGCCCAGTTTGGCGTCGCCGAAGTCGGAACTGTTCTTGTACGCATCGGCCCACACGGTGGCGACAAAGCTGGCGCCGTTGGCGGACTTGGCGATTTCCTTGGTGTAGCCCAGTTCGGTGTAGCTGTCGCATTCATTGCCGAGGCGGTACCCCATGGTGATGCCACCGAGGCCGTAGCAGCTTTGCGTGCCGCCATGGTTGCTGCTGCCGGCGCCGGCGCGCAGGTAGCCGTGGAAGCCTTCGCTATCGTGGTCGCCGGCCTGGGCGGCGCCGCACGAAACAGCGAGGGCGATGGCGGCGGGCAGGGCTTTAATGAGGGTCTTGCGGTTCATCTGTGTGGGTCTCCGGTTTGTTGTTTTCAGTGCTGCTGGAACGGACAGTAACAGTGGAAAAAGTGTGATTCCAGCAAGGCCCGGAGTGGCCGTTGCAATGATGTTAAGTTCATGATTTTTAAGAAGAAAGTACTTTCCGGGGAGGGCCGGGTGCTAACATATCCTTACAATGTCTCCAGTGCGGGGCGGGTCGGCGGCTGCAACATTTCGCAATAATTCGTTGCGCTTCTTAGCAAAATGCTTCGCATCCTTACCAACGATTCGGTCTATCTTTCAGTTATAGTCTGACCCGCACCACAGCCATCACTACTACAAGCACCGGACAACGAGCCGGCACGGAGCACATGAAGGAGACGAACCGCCCACCAAGCAAGGCCCTGGCCCTTGCCATGGCCGCCTGTCTGGCGACAGGCGGCGCGCCGGCACACGCCGATGCCTTGCAGGTGCTGCACTGGTGGAAGTCCGCCAGCGAACGCAAGGCCGTGGACTTGATCGCGGCGCGGCTGGCGGAACAGGACATCGGCTGGCGCGACGGCATGGTGCCCAGCGGGTCCGGCGCGGCGGCCGCCATCGTGCTGCGCTCGCGCATGCTGGCCAAGGACGCGCCGGAAGTCGCGCAAGTGAACGGCATCGTGATCCGCGACTGGGCCCGGCTCGACCTGCTGCAAAACCTCGACGCGGTGGCGCAGGCGGGCAAGTGGGACAAGCTGCTGTTGCCGACCGTGGTGTCGGCCATCCAGTCCGATGGCCATGTGTATGCGGCGCCGGTCGGCATCCACCGCATGAACAACCTGTACTACAACCGCAAGCTGTTCGCGCGCGCCGGCGTGGCCGCGCCGAACACCTGGGGCGAGTTCGAGCGCGCGGCGGCCAAGCTGCTGCAACTGGGCGTGACCCCGCTGGCGCAAAGCAGCGAATCGTGGCAGGTGGCGGGTTTGTTTGAAACCCTGGTGCTGTCCGAAGGAGCGCCGTTTTATCGCAGCCTGTTCCTGCGGCGCGACCCGGCCGCCTATGCCGATCCGCGCCTGGCGTCAGCCTTGAACCGTTTGCGCAGCCTGAAAAAATGGATGGGCGCGCCGATTGCGGAACGCACATGGGACAGCGGCATCCGCGAACTGGCGGAGGGCCGCGCCGCCATGATGGTGATGGGCGACTGGGCCAAGGGCGAGCTGATGGCGCGCGGGCTGTCCGTCGATGACGGCTTTGGCTGCGCCACGGTGCCGGGCACGGAGCGCTGGCACCTGTACAACATCGATACCTTGTCGATGCTGGCGGCGCGCGAGGCGCACCGGGGCGACCAGGAAAAGCTGGCGGCGCTGATCGTCACGCCCGCGCTGCAAAACGATTACAACCAGATCAAGGGTTCGATCCCCGTCTTGCGCAATGCGCCCGTGGCGAAAATGGATGCCTGCGCCCGCACTTCGTGGAAGCTGTTCAACAGCGGCCTCGAAGCGCAGGTGCCCAGCCTGGTGCACCGCATGGCCACCGATGAAACCGTGCGCGACGCCATCGTGGCGGAAGTGCACCGCTATTTCCTGGACGACAGCCTCAGTACCGCCGAGGCGCAGCGCAAGCTGGGGACGATCGCCCGTACCAACTTCCCGCACAAGAATGTTAAGTAATTAATCAAGTAACTGATCGAGCCGCACCATGCGTAAAATCCTTATCGTCGACGACGACCAGAAAACGCGGACCTTGCTGAAGACCTACCTGGAAAAGAACCAGTACGAAGTCTACCTGTCCCACAACGGCGAATCGTTCCTCGCCGAATTCCACCGCCATGCCGATGAATTGTCGCTGGTGATCCTCGACGTGATGTTGCCGGACACGGATGGCTTCGTGCTGTGCAAGACCGTGCGGCACCGCTCGAACGTGCCGATCATCATGCTGACCGCGTCGTCCGATGAAACCGACCGGGTGGTGGGGCTGGAACTGGGCGCCGACGATTATGTGTCGAAGCCTTACAGCCCGCGCGAACTGCTGGCCCGCATCAAGGCCATCCACCGCCGCACCGGCATGGACAGCGCCAGCGCGCCGCGCTATTTCCGCTTTGTCGGCTTCACGCTGGACACGGTGGCGCGCACGGTGACGGACGCCAACGGCGCGCTGGTGCCGCTGACGGGACTGGACTTCCAGTTGCTGAAATATTTTGTCGAACATGCGGGCGACATCCTGGACCGCAGCGCGCTGTGCGAAGGCACGCGCGGCCGCGATTCCGGTCCACTGGACCGCTTCCTCGATGTGCAGATTTCGCGCCTGCGGCTGCGCCTCAATGACGGCGGCAAGAATCCGCTCTTGATCAAGACGGTGCGCGGGGCCGGTTATGTGTTTTCGGCGGATGTGACGGCGTCCAATGCCTAATGCACCCCACCGCGAACGCCATCGCGGCTCCGGGCCGGCGCCGGTTGCCGAGGCGCCGCGCGGCCTGTCGCGCTGGCAGCGCTGGCTGAACCGCTGGTTGCCGCAGTCGCTGCTGGGCCGGCTGACCCTGGTGATGGTGATCGGGGTGCTGTTGACGCAATTGGCCGGGAACTTTATCTGGGCCGCGCAGCGCCGCGCGGAAGCGCTGTCCGAAGTGGCGACGGCGTCGCAGCACGTGGGCCGCAGCGCGGCCAGCGCCGTGCGGTTTTTCCTCAGCCTGCCGCCGAATTACCGGCCTTTGATCATCCAGCAATTCCGCGAAATGGGTGGCACGCGCTTTTTCGCCACCATCAACCGCAAGCCGCTGGACGTGCAAGCCATCGCCGGGCAGGAACTGGCCGATGCCGCGTTAAAACAGTTGCGCGCCACCTTGCAGGAAGGCTTGCCGAATACGCCGAACCTGCGCATGGAGTTCGTCATGCCGGACCGGTTGCCGGTCGACGACGATGGCGCACTGCTGGCGGACTTGCCGGAAGCGTGGACCCAGCAAGTGCTGCTGACGCGGCCGGCGCCGGTGCTGCTGATCCAGGCTGAAATGGACCCGGGCCACTGGCTGTACCTGGCCGCGCTGATGCCGAACCCGTATTTCCTGGAAACCGGCAACCCGCTGACGCATGACCGCCTGCTGTTGCAGGCGCTGTCGCTGGCGGCGGTGCTGCTGCTGTCGATCCTGGTGGTGCGCTGGATCACGCGGCCGCTGGCGGCGCTGTCGGACGCGGCCACCGCGTTTGGCCAGGGCGAAAAACCGCCCGCGCTGCCCGAAACCGGATCGCGCGAATTCATCAACACGGCGCGCGCGTTTGATGCGATGCGCCAGCGCATCGGACGCTACATCGACGACCGTGAAAAGCTGTTCGTGTCGATCTCGCACGATTTGCGCACGCCCATCATGCGCTTGAAACTGCGCACGGAATTGCTGGACGATGAAGCCATGCAGGCGGAATTCCATGACGACCTCGATGAACTGGACATGATGGTCAAAGGCGCGCTGCAAACCGTCAAGGACAGCGATATCCATGAAAATCCGACCGAGGTGCGGCTCGACGCGCTGCTCGAGCGCATGGTGCGCGATGCGCAACTGGCCGGGCATCTGGTGACCTTCGCCGCGTCCGGCCTGACGGTGACCGCGAAGCCGCTGGCGCTCAAGCGCGCGATCGGCAACTTGCTCAACAACGCGCTGCATTACGGGGTGCGGGTGGAACTGGTGGTGCGCGAGCACAACGGCAATATCGAAATCACGGTGCGCGACCATGGCCCCGGCGTGCCGGACGAGGCGCTGGCGGAGCTGTGCGAACCGTATGTGCGACTGGAACATGGGCGCAGCCAGAATGCGGGTGGCATGGGGCTGGGACTCGGGATTGCGCGCGGCATCGTGCAGGCGCACGGCGGCGAGCTGGCGCTGGCCAATGCGCCCGGTGGCGGCTTTATGGCCACCATCAGCCTGCCGGGCGGGGCCTTCAATCCGGAGCGCGGCGTGTAATCCGCCATGCCGGCGGTGCGGCAAGCGCATGCACGGGAGGCGGCGCAAGCATGGCGGCTTTGCCTCGTCCCTGCGCAGGATAAGTTTTTTTCAATTGAGAGCGCTACCATGTGGAATCCCGCCTGTGATTTCTTTGCAAGCGAGCGCCAATGAATCCGACGACTTCCCGGCTGGACGTGATCGATGCCCTGCGTGGCTTTGCCATCGTGTCGATCATGCTGTTGCATAACATCGAGCACTTCGATTTGTACTTCCAGCCGGCGGGGTTGCCCGCCTGGCTGCAGGCGTTCGACTCGGCGGTGTGGAGCAGCGCCTTTTTCCTCTTCGGCGGCAAATCCTATGCGATATTCGCGCTGCTGTTCGGGCTCACTTTCCAGCTCCAGTACCAGGGGCGCGCGCAGCGGGGCGACGATTTTCGGCCGCGCTTTGCCTGGCGCATGGTGCTGCTGTTCGGCTTCGGCATGGTCAATTCCATGTTCTACCACGGCGACATTCTGACCCTCTACGCGGCCATCGGCCTGGTGCTGATCCCCGTGGCGCGCCTGCGCGGCGGCGTGGTGCTGGCGATCGCCGCCTTCCTGCTGCTGCAGCCCGGTGCATGGCTGGAATTGCTGCGGGCGCTGCGGCATGCGGGCGCCACTGTGGCCGACCCCGCATCGTGGGCATACTTTGGGCGGGCCAACGCCTATATGGAAAGCGGTTCCATGACTGCGGTCTGGCTGGGCAACCTGACGAACGGCAAGGTGGGCGTGCTGCTGTGGAGCTGGGAAGTGGGCCGGCTATTCCAGATCCCCGCGCTGTTCATGCTGGGCATGCTGGCGGGACGCGCCGCGCTGTTCGTGCCCAGCGCCGCCAGCCAGCGTTTCTGGCGCCGCACATTGGGCGTGGCGGCGGCACTGTTCGTGCCGCTGTATTTCGCCCGGGCCGGCTTGGGCGCAGCGGTGGCCGATGCCGCAATACGGCGGCCGCTCGACACCCTGTTTGGCGCCTGGACCGGCCTGGCGTTCATGCTGGTGCTGGTGGCCGGTTTTGTCCTGCTGTACTGGCACACGCGGGTAGCCAGGTGGCAGCGCATGCTGGCCCCGCTTGGCCGCATGAGTTTGACCAGCTACGTGACGCAATCGATCGTCGGCACGGTCATTTATTATGGCTACGGCCTGGGTGTGTACCGTTACACGGGCGCCAGCGCCTGTCTGCTGATCGGCATCGCGCTGGCGGCCATGCAGTGCCGGGCCAGCGCATGGTGGCTGCGCACCCATGCGCAAGGGCCGCTGGAAGCGCTATGGCATCGCGCGACATGGGCCGGGCGCCGCCCGGCGGCCGGAACGGCGGCCGGAGAAACCAATTCGGCATAGTACTCGGAGCGGAAAAGCAGCGGCCGGGCTGACACCGCAGCGGGTGGGTGTTATTATCAAGATAATAATTCCAGCGGAGAATCTCCATGAGCAAAGCCCTGCGCCTGTCAGAAAAATGGTTCCAGCGCGGCCTGTGGCTGGTCGCGTTCGCCTTTGCCGGATTCCTGATCGGGCTCGGTGGTCAGATCGTCGACAACCTCGGTACGGTCGAGCAGCAACTGGTGCTGGAACAATTCATGGACCCGCAGCGCACGCCTGCTGTACGGGAAGCGCTGAAACAGGAGGAAGCCAAGCTGTCCGCCGCCAGCAAGGCGCTGGAACAGGCGCGCCAGCAGCACCAGGTGGCGCAAGCCAATACCCAGTCGGCCCGCGAAACCTTCGACAACTGGCTGGCCACGCGCCATGCGACGGCCAAGCCGGAGCAGGATCCGGAACTCATCAAGCGCACCCGGCAACTCGACGAACTGAAAGCGGACGAGCGCAAGGCGCTGTCGGCGGTGGAAGCGCAGGAACAGGCGCACCTGGATGCCTCGCAAGCCAAGGACAAAGCCCAGCTGGAGTGGGACAACCTGGCCGAGTCGGCGCAGGGTGCCTACCAGTCCGCGCTGCGGGCGCAAGAGTTGCGCGTGTTTGGCTACCGCCTGTTGCTGACCTTGCCGCTGCTGGTGGCGGCCGTCTGGCTGTTCAAAAAGCACCGCAAGAGCCAGTACTGGCCCTTCGTGTGGGGCTTTATCTATTTCGCCGCGTTTGCGTTCTTTGTCGAACTGGTGCCGTACCTGCCCAGCTATGGCGGCTACGTGCGCTACATCGTCGGCATCTTGCTGACGGTGCTGGTGGGGCGGCAAGCCATCGTGTCGCTGCAGCGCTACCTGGAGAAACAAAAGGCGGCCGAGGCGCTGCCGGACAGCCAGCGCCGCCAGACCCTGGCCTATGATGTGGCGCTGGCGCGGCTGGACAAGGGCGTCTGTCCCGGCTGCGAACGTCCGGCCGACCTGAAAGACCCCACGCGTGACTTTTGCCCGCATTGCGGCATCGGGCTGTTCAACCATTGCGGAGCGTGCCAGGCCCGCAAGAGCGCGTTCAGCCGGTTTTGCCATGCCTGCGGCACCCAGGCCAGCCCCGGGAACAGTGAAATCCGCTGAAAATCGACGTCTGGTCCCCGTTTTTTGCAGTTCATCGCAATCCTGATCTGGATCAAGGGGCGGATCGGTATAGTTCAACCATACCGCAACGCTACACGAACACTTCAGGGGAAAACAACAATGAACATCGCTAAAAACATGGAAATGATCTTCGTGGCCGCCACCCTGGTGCTGGGCCTGTCCACGGAAGCCCTGGCGCGCAGCACGCAGCGTCCCGCGCCGACCCTGGAGCAGCCGGCCTACACCTCGGCCACCGTCCTTGCCGGCCAGACGCCGGTCGTGATCGTGTCCGCCAAGCGCCTGACGGCGGCGGAAAAGGCGGCAATCGCGGGTTAAGCTGGCGGCCACTCACAGGAACCCGAACATGATGATGAAAACTTTCCGCTTCGGCGCTGTGCTGGCAGTCTTTGGCTTTGTCGCCGGATCCAGCTTTGCCGCCGATGACACCACCACTGAAACCCGTGTCATCGATGCGCGCGTGGTGCGCGTCAAGCTCGACGGCGTGATCGACCTGAAGTTGCGGCGCGGCGATACGCCATCGCTGACCGTGACCGGCGACAAGCGCCATGTGGCCAGGATTTCGACGGTGCAGGCTGGCGATACCTTGCACCTGGATACGGAATCGCACGGCTACAAATTCGGACGCAACACCATCAAGGCGGAACTGGTGCTGCCGTCGCTGCGCGAACTGGTGTCGGAAGGCGTGGGTACGACGGAAGTGTCCGGGTTTTCCGGCGATGAAATCCAGCTGACCCTCGATGGCGCGGGCAGCATGAAGGTGTCGTGTGACTACCGCAACATCCGCGCCAGTCTGGGCGGCGTGGGCAGCATGCACATCTGGGCGTCGGACAACGACAGCATCGAACTCGATTTGCAGGGCGCGGGGTATGTGACCCTGGGTGGACGTAGCAAGACCCTGAAAGCCAGCCTGGGCGGGCTGGGTGGATTGAATGCCCAGCAATTCCAGGCCGACAGCGTGAACATCGATTTGAGTGGACTGGGGAACGCCACCGTGACGGCGAAACAAAACGCGACCCTGAGCCTGTCCGGGCTGGGTTCCGTCACCGTGTACGGGCAGCCGCAGAACCGCAGCGTCAGCGTGGATGGCCTGGGCAAGGTGCGCTGGAAGTAACCAATAAAAGCGACCGCTTCAAAATGACCGCAGCCAGGCGCAGCGACGAAGACAGTGCGATTGCACGGCAAGGAGCTGCAACAACGCTGTGGGCTTTTTGAAGTGGTCGCTGAAGCCGGAAGAGACAACCGACTGAAATATGAAAAGACTACTCAGTATCATCACCGTGGCCGGCGTGGCATGGGGGGCGTTGGGAAGCCCCGCTTATGCCGGGTTTGCGGAAGGGGCGACGGCCTACAACAACCGCAACTACACGGTTGCGTACAAGGAAATTGAACCGCTGGCCCGCGCCGGCAATACGGACGCCGAGCATTTGCTCGGCTTGATGTATTACATGGGCCGCGGCGTGCAGCAGGACTACAAGCATGCGATGAGCTGGCACCGCAAGGCTGCGCTCAAAGGCAAGGCCGATGCGCAATACGTGGTGGGCGCCATGTATTACACCGGCAATGCCGTGATCCAGGACCACAAGCAAGCCATCACCTGGTTCCGCAAGGCGGCCGAGCAGGGCCATGCGGAAGCGCAGCAAGTGCTGGGGCTGATGTACCGGTATCACATCGGCGGCATGCCGCAGGATAACGTGCTGGCCTACATGCTGTGGAACCTGGCGGCGGCGGCGGGCAATGCCAACGCGATCGAGCAGCGCGCGGCCATCGCGAAAAAAATGACGGCGGAACAGATCGAGGAAGGCCAGGCGCTGTCGGCCAACTGGAAGATCAATACGCCACTGCCGCGCAGTTCGAGGACGGGAGGAGGGTAACTCGGTAGGGCGGATTGGTCTTGTCAAGCCGCCATGCATGCGCCGCCACCGGGGCATGCTGCGGCGGGAGCGCAAGCATGGCGGCTTTGTAAAAGCCACCCTACACAGTCGGCGATAGGGGGGCTGTCACCATAGCAGGCTGTTAGCGTCATTAATGCCGCTATCGTACAATCGCCCTTTCCGTCGAAAGGGTCCCCCATGCGCGCTATCGAAATCACCCAGCCCGGCGCACCCGATGTGCTGCGGCTGTGCGACCGTCCCATTCCTGAACCGCAAGCCGGTGAAATCCTGATCAAGGTGCAGGCCGCCGGCATCAACCGTCCCGATGTGTTCCAGCGCCTGGGCAGTTATGCGCCGCCACCGGGCGCGTCCGACATCCCCGGCCTGGAAGTGGCGGGTGAAATCGTTGGCGGCGATCTCGCCGGTACCTCATTCAAGCAGGGCGACCTGGTCTGCGCGCTGGCGCAGGGCGGCGGTTACGCCGAGTACTGCACGGCCCCGGCACCGCAAGTGCTGCCGGTCCCGCAAGGTTTAAGCGCGCTGGAAGCGGCGTCGCTGCCGGAAACCTTTTTCACGGTCTGGAGCAATGTGTTCGACCGCGCGCAGCTGGCGGCCGGCGAAACGTTATTGGTGCAGGGCGGAACGTCCGGCATCGGCGTCACGGCGATCCAGCTGGCGGCGGCGCTGGGCCACCGCGTGTTCGCCACCGCCGGCAGCGACGACAAGGCGCGCGCGTGCGAACGGCTGGGCGCGCAGCGCGGCATCAATTACAAGACGGAAGATTTCGCGGCCGTGGTCAAGGAACTGACGGCCGGGAAGGGCGCTGACGTCATTCTCGACATGGTGGGGGGGGATTACCTGCCCCGCGAAATCAGTTGCCTGGCCGATGATGGCAGGATTGCCATCATCGCCTTGCTGGGCGGCGCCAAGGGCACCCTGGACATGGGGCAGGTGCTGCGCCGCCGCCTGACCATCACCGGTTCCACGCTGCGTCCCCGTTCGGTGGAATTCAAGGGGCGCATCGCCGCGCAATTGCAGGCCCGGGTCTGGCCGTTGTTGCAGCAGGGCGCGATCAAGCCCGTGATTTTCAAGACGTTCCCGCTGGAGCAGGCGGCCAAAGCCCATGCGCTGATGGAAAGCAGCACCCATGTCGGCAAGATCATGTTGCAGGTAAGTTAAGCTGTCTCACCCAAGGCAACGGTATTCTGCGGTATTCTTTGACCCCGATTAACGCCTCGCGCTAAAATAACGGGTTATTGAATTTTAGGCTACTATGCGACGCAAACTTGTAATCGGCAATTGGAAGATGAATGGCAACCGCGACAGCATCAACACGCTGTTGTCGGGCATTACTGCCGGCCTGGCCGCCAAGTCGGCCCAACAAGCGGATACGGCGGTGTGCGCCCCGGCTCCTTACCTGGCCCTGTGCCAGCAAGTGCTGGCCGGTTCGCCGGTGGCCTGGGGTTCGCAGGACGTGTCGGCCTACGCGGCCGGCGCCTACACCGGCGAAGTGGCGGCATCGATGTTGATCGACTTCGGCTGCCGCTACGCCATCGTCGGCCACTCGGAGCGCCGCGCCTACCACGGCGAGTCGAATGAACTGGTGGCGCAAAAGGCGCTGGCGGCAGTCAATGCCGGCCTGACGCCGGTGGTGTGTGTCGGTGAAACGTTGGCTCAGCGCGAAGCCGGTCAGACCAATATCACCGTGTGCGCGCAGTTGCAAGCGGTGATGGACGTGCTGGATACGGCGTCGCTGGCGAAAATCGTGCTGGCTTACGAGCCGGTATGGGCCATCGGCACCGGCAAGACCGCCACGCCGGCCATGGCGCAGGAAGTGCACGCGGAACTGCGCAAGCAACTGGCCGGCCGCGGCGCCGAGATCGCGCAAGGCATGCAAATCCTGTACGGCGGCAGCATGAAGCCGGATAACGCCAGGGAATTGATGGCGCAGCCGGATATCGATGGCGGCCTGATTGGCGGTGCGGCACTGAAGTCGGCGGACTTCCTTGGCATTATTTACGCGGCAGATTAATTCAACTGGAATAGATATAAATGAACGCTTTTTACAACGTGATCATCATTGTGCAGGTTTTGTCGGCCCTGGCCATTATCGGCCTGGTGCTGCTGCAGCATGGCAAGGGCGCCGACATGGGCGCGGCTTTCGGTTCCGGCGCATCGGGTAGCCTGTTTGGCGCCAGCGGCTCGTCGAACTTCATGTCCAAATCCACCGCCTTTGCCGCCGCGATTTTCTTCGGCGCGACCCTGGCGCTGGCGTCGATGGCAACGCACCGTTCCAGCAGCACCGGCGGCGGTGTGTTGGAGAACTACAAGGCGGCACCGGCCGCACCGGCGCCAGTCAAGGGCGCTGACGCGATTCCTGGCGCGGCGCCTGCCGCTCCTGTGGATGGTGCTCCCGCCGCTGCTGCTGTCCCTGCCGCCGCCGCGCCCGCGGTTGCGCCGGCTGCTTCTGCTCCAGCTGCGCCCGCCTCGGCGCCAGCCCAGCAGAAGTAATCCGAGTACTAGATGATTTTAGTCAAGTTTGTTCGTTTTTCTTCTTGTTTAAGCGCAATACGCATTAACAAAGGCGCTGAATTCGATTAGAATAGCGGCCTTAACGCCGACGTGGTGAAATTGGTAGACACGCTATCTTGAGGGGGTAGTGGCGCAAGCTGTACGAGTTCGAGTCTCGTCGTCGGCACCATAATTAGAAAAAGCCAGCAAGGAGGCCTGGGTTATAAACCCTGACCAACCGCTGGTTTTTTTACGAGGATGTTTAGCTCAGGCCTTGCTTAACGCTGGCAGGGATTGGGCGGCAG
>Ga0307408_100001621_pt1 | contig 16636 bp, 18 predicted proteins | sample 322Cmetagenome_FD_202116 | JGI IMG/M metagenome (GOLD analysis project Ga0307408, IMG submission 202116) | Maize rhizosphere microbial communities from greenhouse at UC Davis, California, United States - 322HYB-C-3 | ecosystem: Host-associated > Plants > Roots > Rhizosphere > Soil | place...
TGCCAGCTTTAACAGCCATAAGACATGATGATCGGTTTAAAGCAATATTTATAAGGCTAGTAGCCAGACATGGAATCAAAATGAAAGCTGCTGTAGCTATTCAACGAAAGCTTTTAGAAATGGTTTAAACCATATACAAAAGCGGAAAAAAGTATGATAAAGATTATTTTAAAGAAGAAGTTAAAGTAACTGTTTAAGAAATTAGAGTAGCCGCTAAAATTTAGCTGCTACCCTAAACTGGCTGGCTTAAAACCGCCTTAAATTCAAAAGTAATAAATTTTTAAAAATGATTGGATCTTAACACAGAATCTGTCAGGTGTTAGATGGGCTGCCTTTCAATATTCCCTGGAAGCAGCTACCCTTCCCTATAGCCCGGATAGCAGCGGCAGCTTTTTATTTGCATGCCCGAGAAAGAGGCTACAGCACACAAATAAAAACTATAGCGGATAGCCGGAACGACAGTCCCAAGAGCTACATAGATCCCGCTTCTAATTATTTTATATTCTTCACGCTACTTCTATAAGATATAGATAAGTATCATATATAAGTATCCGTTTTTCAGATGGATGTTTTGTTAAAGTTTGTTAAAGGCAATTTTTATCCCGCTTAAATGGAATACTTTCGGGAGAAATTAATAGATTGACTAATAAACAGATTTAACCTATCTTTGCAGGATGTTTAAAAACAGGCGTTTAATAACGTGGTGCTTATTTATATTAATAGCGGTAGCTGCCGGTTGTAAAAGCAGATTTGAAAAGTTGCAGCAGAGCAACGATATCGCCAAGAAATATCAGGAAGCAATTAAGCTATATAATAATAAGAAATATAGCAAGGCTTTGATTTTGTTCGATGATTTGATTCAACGTTATAGGGGCCGGGCTGAGGCTGAAGATTTAGCGTATTATTTTGCATATACCAATTATCGCCTAAAGGACTACGCAACGGCCAGATATCAGTTTAAGGTATTTGCCGATACTTATCCCAGTAGTTTGAAAGCAGAAGAGTGTAGATTTATGTCGGCTTACTGCTTCTACCTGGAATCGCCTAATTTTTCGCTGGACCAGGAGAATACCATTAAAGCAATTGAGTCGTTACAATTGTTTATCAATCTTTACCCTAAAGGGGAACGGGTTGCAGAAGCCAGCAAGCTGATACAGGATTTGCGAGACAAACTGGAAAACAAAGCCTACTCTAATGCAAAGCTTTATTTAACTACCGGAGAATATGATGCGCAGAATTATAGATCGGCAGTAATTGCATTTAGAAACGTATTGAGAGACTATCCGGATACGAAGTACGCGGAAGAGATAAACTACCTGACGATCAAAGCGCAGGTTTTGTATTCACAAAACAGCTTGGAGACCAAACAGGAAGAACGTTTTACTGAGGCAATTACAATGGCTGATGAGTTTACTGAAGATTACGCATCCAGCAAATATTCAAAGGATGTTGCAGATTTGAAGAAACAAGCTGAGCAGGGAATTGTAGCAGCTAAAAAGGTATTAGCTTTACAACAACCACAAGAGAAGAACAACGACAACAAGGAAAATAAAAAAACTGAAAATGAGTAATATTAAAAATACACCAACTATCCCATCAAGTACGGTTACTCGTGATGTGCGCCAGTTAGACAAATCAACTGATAATCTGTATGAGTCATTAGTGGTTATTGCTAAGAGGGCCAATCAGATCTCAAATAACTTGAAAGAAGAGCTACATAATAAGTTGTCTGAGTTTGCGTCATCTAATGACAACCTTGAGGAGGTTTTTGAAAATCGTGAGCAGATTGAGATCTCTAAGCATTACGAGCGCATGCCAAAGCCTACTTTGATTGCGATTGACGAGTTCTTAAATGGAAAAGTTTACCACAGAAACCCATCTAAAGATCAAGCTTAAATATATTTAATATATAAATGCCTTTAATAGCCGCCTCGAGCGGCTATTTCTTTTTGTACGAATTTATGAGCCTGCTTATGGGCTTAAAGGCAATATTTTATGTAAGTTTGACCATACTATATGCTTGAAGGAAAAAACATTTTACTTGGTGTTTGTGGTAGTATTGCCTGTTACAAGGCAGCTATATTGGTTCGATTACTGGTTAAAGCTGGGGCAAATGTTAAGGTAATTATGACGAAAGATGCAACCCACTTTATTACGCCATTGACCCTTTCTACGCTTTCTAAAAATCCTGTATTAACCGAGTACTTTACTGAGAGTACGGGCGAATGGAACAATCATGTTGACCTTGGCTTATGGGCCGATTATATGATAATTGCTCCCGCCAGTGCCAATACTTTGGCGAAGTTTGCCCATGGCATTTGCGACAACCTTTTGACTGCTTCTTATCTCTCTGCAAAATGCAAGGTATATTTCGCCCCGGCGATGGACCTTGATATGTGGAAACATCCTTCAACCCAAGATAATATTGACAAGTTAAAATCCTATGGCAACATATTAATTAAACCTGAATATGGGGAGCTTGCAAGCGGCCTTGTGGGAGAAGGCAGGATGGCAGAGCCGGAAGAAATTGTGAGGTTTTTGGAACACGCCAATAGGCCTCTAGGAATTCTTGCTGGCAAAAAAGCCTTAGTTACTGCCGGCCCTACTTTCGAGGAAATAGACCCTGTTAGATTCATAGGGAACCATTCGTCAGGTAAAATGGGCTTTGCTATAGCTGAAGAATTAAGCTCCCTAGGAGCTGAGGTAACACTGGTTAGCGGGCCAACAGCCTTACATTTAACAGATAAGTCCATTACACGTATAGATGTAACCTCTTCCTCTGAGATGGCATCGAAAGTACTTGACCTCTTTGCTGATAGCGACATTACTGTTATGAGCGCAGCGGTTGCTGATTATCGGCCAAAGACTGTGTCTTCTGAGAAAATAAAAAAAGATGCATCAGAGTTTTTAATTGAGCTAGTTAAAACAACTGATATTTTATCGGCATTAGGCAAGGTTAAACAAGAAGAGCAGATCCTGGTTGGTTTTGCGCTTGAGACCCATAACGAGGAGGAAAATGCAATAAAAAAACTGAAGAAGAAAAATCTGGATTTTATTGTATTGAACTCGTTAAACGATAAAGGCGCCGGTTTTAAAAGTGACACCAATAAAATTACGATAATAGACCGCAGCCTGAAAAAGCAAACCTTTGGATTGAAAAGTAAAAATGATGTTGCCGCCGACATCTGCACTAAAATTATTGAATTACTGAAATGAAAAGAATAGTTGGAGCCTTATTGATGGTTTTTGTTTCGGCATGGGTTAACGCGCAAGATTTAAACGCCAGGGTACAGGTTTTATCCCCCCAGGTTCAAAACACCAACAAAAGAGTTTTGGATGTTTTGGAAGTTGCCATACGAGACTTTTTAAATGGTAGAAAATGGTCGTCAGACAATTTTCTTTCCCACGAGCGTATTGATTGCAATTTTGTATTGAATATAAAGGAATGGGACGGCTCATCCAACTTCGTTGTCGAGGCTCAAATACAGTCGCGGAGGCCGGTTTATGGCAGTAGCTACAATACTACCATACTAAACATTAGTGATCGGGAATTTAATTTTACTTATACCGAAGGACAGGCATTGGACTATTCTGACCAGAATTATTTGACTAACCTAACGTCTTTGCTGGCATATTATGCCTATATAATTGTTGGCATGGATTACGATACATTTTCGAAAATGGCAGGTACGCCTTATTATGCGAAGGCTCAGAACGTAGTTAACAATGCTCAAAACGCAGGTTTTGTGGGCTGGAAAGCATTTGAGGACCTACGAAACCGGTACTGGTTGGTTGAGAACTTAACCAATAAAGCCTTTAATCCGATCAGGGAAGTATTATACGAATACCACCGCAACGGGCTAGATGTGATGTATGATAATCAGGCTAAGGGCCGAAAATATATTTATGCTCTTCTGCCCACCCTGCAGAAAATAGATAAACAGAAGCAGGGCTCAATGCTTAATCAGGTATTTTTTACCACAAAAGCAAATGAAATCGTTAATATATTGGGACAGATATCACCTCAGGAGCGAATAAAATCTTATAATATACTCAGCTCACTGGACCCTGCCAATATCACTAAATACGATCTGCTGAAAAAGAACTGATTTTGAAGCACCACTATCAGGCCATGTTGAGCTTGTGTTATTAGGGCACTCATAAAAATCTATTACTAACATTTTGCTGTATACATAAAATGCTAAGCCGTTTAACTATACGAAACTACGCGTTAATTGAAAACCTTGATATAAACTTTTCGGATGGCCTGAATATTTTAACAGGTGAAACCGGTGCCGGAAAATCAATTATATTGGGTGCATTGTCTTTAATTCTTGGCCAGCGCATTGAAGGCAAGTATTTTTATAACCAACAAAAGAAATGCATTATTGAGGGCTATTTTAATGTTGGGAACTATAACCTGGAAACGATATTCGAAGAAAAAGGCATCGACTTTGATAATGAAACTATTTTACGGAGAGAAATATCCGCAGATGGCAAATCAAGAGCATTTATCAATGACAGTCCTGTCAATCTGACTATCTTAAAGGAGCTGGGTGAAATGCTGATTGATATACACTCTCAGCATGCAACTCTCGAAATAAATGATGAACTCTTTCAATTGTTGGTAGTGGATACCCTGGCGGCGAATACGCTGTTGCTTAATAATTACCACAAGAACTTCAACGCTTACAGGAAAGCTATTTCGCGGTTCAAAAACCTTCAGGAAAGCACAACTAAAGCCAAGGCAGATCTGGACTACTTCCAGTTTCAATTTGATGAATTAGAACAAGCTTCCTTGCTAGCCGACGAGCAAGAATCTTTGGAACATGAGCTTAATAACCTTTCTCATGCTGAAGAAATCAAAAAGAATCTGCTCGCTGCATCATATTTATTGAATGAAGACGAACGCTCAGTGATTACACAATTAAAGGAATCGGTTAATCAGCTCCAACAAATTGAACGATTTTTCCCGGAAATTAGCAAATTAACTGAACGCCTTCAAAGTAGCCTCATAGAGCTGAAAGATATTAATGCAGAGGTTGAGTCGCACGAGCAAAACACAAATGTTGATGAAATGCGATTGGCTGAGGTAAGTGAAAGGCTTGATTTAATTTATAAGCTTCAGAAAAAGCACCGCGTTAGTTCTATTCGGGAATTAATTGACATAAGAGAAAATCTTTCAGAAAAGCTGGTATCTATCTCTTCTTCTGATGAGGAGCTAGTTCTGTTGGAAAAAGAAATTGAGCATTTAAAGGCAGAGTTAATTGATATTTCAGACACTTTGTCTGCTAGCCGAAACGAAGTAATCCCTTCAATTGGGGATAAGGTTAAAGACCTTTTAGCTGAGGTTGGGATGCCAAATTCCATCCTGAAGATTGAAAACATCCTTTTAGGTGAAGATGAATTGAATGTAAATGGCCGGAATCGAATTCAATTCCTTTTCTCTGCAAACAAAGGGCAAGCCCCGGCACCGATGAACAAGGTTGCTTCCGGCGGTGAGCTTTCTAGGTTAATGCTGGCGATCAAATCCTTAATATCAAGACACATAGCTTTACCGACAATCATTTTTGATGAAATTGATACCGGCATTTCCGGAGAAGTTGCATTAAAAGTTGGGAAGATCATGGAGAAACTTTCAGAAAGCATGCAAGTGATCGCCATTACCCACCTACCTCAAATTGCTAGTAAGGGCAATGCCCATTATTGGGTTTATAAAGATGACAGAGAAGACATTACTCATACCAATATCCGCCAGTTAAATACCGACGAGCGAATAACTGAAATTGCAAAGATGCTTAGTGGGGAAAATCCTGGCGAATTTGCCATACAACATGCGAGAGAGCTGCTGGAAGGATGAGTACCGGGGAATCGGTGCTAGCTATGAGCGATGAGCTATCAGGTATGAGCTACCAGGCTTTGACGCACGGGCTCCAAGATCAAACCTGACACCTTATAGCTGATACCCAAAAACAAACCTTTTTAATTTTCAATTTACTGGATCAATTATTTCCTTATTTTAGCCCACCAAATAAAATTCGATAATGGCTTACAACTTATTAAAAGGTAAACGCGGCATTATTACTGGCGCTTTAAATGAAAATTCAATCGCTTGGAAAGTGGCAGAAAAAGCGCATGAAGAAGGTGCAACGTTTGTTTTAACCAATGCTCCTGTTGCTATGCGCATGGGAGAAATAAATGCATTGGCGGAAAAAACCAATTCTAAAGTTATCCCTGCAGATGCAACTAGTATTGATGATTTAACCAATCTATTTACTCAGTCACAAGAAATACTGGGAGGTAAGATAGACTTCGTGCTTCATTCTATCGGAATGAGTGTTAATATGCGTAAGAACATTCCCTATACAGATTCTAACTACGATTATTTCTTAAAAGGTGTCGATATATCTGCGCTTTCGTTCCACAAAATGTTAAGCGTTGCAAGAAAACTTGATGCCATCAGTGAGTGGGGTAGCGTGGTTGCATTAACCTATATGGCTGCACAGCGGACTTATCCTTTCTATACTGATATGGCAGATATTAAAGCAATGCTGGAATCAATTGCCCGCAGCTTTGGTTATCATTATGGCTTGGAGAAAAAAGTGCGTATTAACACAGTGTCTCAATCGCCTACAAAGACCACTGCAGGGACGGGAATTAAAGGGTTCGGCGACTTCTTTGACTATGCTGAAGCTATCTCTCCTCTTGGGAATGCAGATGCTGAGTCTTGTGCAGATTACTGCATCACCTTATTCTCTGATTTAACACGCATGGTTACTATGCAAAATCTTTTCCATGATGGAGGTTATTCATCAACAGGAGTGAGCAATGAAGTAATGGCGAAACTAGGTGTAGAAGCTCAATAGCTTCGTATATAAAATAAGAAAGGCGCTTAATGGGCGCCTTTCTTATTTTATTTTTACTAGTAATCGGAATCTACCAGTATAATTTTAACCGTTACAGTCTGGCTTGGTGGGGTTATCGTTCCACTTCCGTTGGAACTTTGCAACTCGATTAACAATTGCCCAGGCCGTGAAACATAACTATAAGAAATTCCTCCATACACCTCAGGTAACTGTTCGTAAGACTGGTTTCCAAATGAAATATAAGTAAGTACACCTCCCCTTTCATTGAACTCATTGGTAAGCTCGGGCAAATCTATTGTGGCTGTATAATTTTGCCCACCATTTGACGGTATCCATCTTGACGGCGTTAAATTAACAACAATAGTTCGGTTTGGGATTATTACTTCATTCTTTTGGCAGGAGGTAATAAATAAAATCAGTGGTAAAAATAAGGCAAGCAGTTTCTTCATGATCTAAGTTTCTTTGTTAGACTATGACGTATTTTTTCAGGAAAAGTAAAGTCGGAAAGAAAAAATTTCCAAAAAGGCAGCCCCCATGCGAATGAGATATGCGGGCTAAGAAGTTTTACGGAGTGCTAACAGCCACTGGTAGCACTTTCCCATTGAAAAACTTATGTCCGGTTAAAGCAAAGTCGGCAACATACTTACCCATTTCGAAGGCCATAACCGGCGACTGGTAGCCCGGGAAGGCTTTTTCAAGCATCTCCGTTTGAGCTGAACCCAAGGCTAGGCAATTAAATTTGATACCTTGTGTTGCATACTCCAACGCCAGGCATTCTGTAAGCGTATGTAAAGCTGCCTTACTGGCAGAATATGCCGACAATCCCGGGAACTTTACACTTCCCTGGAAGCCGCCCATACTGCCTATGTTAACCACATGAGCATTGTCATTTAATAGCGGTAGCATATTATGAATCATTTTAACGTGGCCGAGCAAATTGCTTTGGAGCATTTCGGCAAAATCGAGCTGCGTAGTTTCTTCGAAGGGCTTGTTCAATAACATGCCTGCATTATTAATCAGTATATCAACCCGTCCAATCCTTTCCTTTATAAACTGGATTAAAGAAGCATAGTCGTCATGTACGATATCAAATTTCGCCGGAAATAACTTTGCATCGGGATTCAGGCTGGTTCCTATTTCGTAAAGCTTACGTAGTTTATCTTCTGAGCGGGCAAGTGCCACAACTTCGTGTTTACTATTTAGGATTAGCTCCAGAGCGGCTTCAAATCCAACTCCACTACTGGCTCCTGTAATTACAATTTTCATACAAATACAGATTCAATTAATTATGGCACCGTTTTAGGGTTTATGCGCGAATGTAATTATTATTGGCTTACGGCTTCCCATATAACCAATAAAATTGCGTAAAAGTTTAAGCTATTAGAAGGGCTGATTAAACGGAGCGTAAAGGCATTTACTTTTATTTAAAATTCACATCTTCAATGAAGCTGTTTTATCAGCCTCTCTTTCAAAAGCTTTTGCTTCCTCGGGGTCCGGCGGATTTGCAAATTCTTTAGAACGATAAATGAACCATATTCCCGGTAAAGCTGCTATTGTAGAGAGGATTAAAAACGTTAAAGTTATAAACACAGCCAGGTTTTGGTTCATATCAAATATGCCTGAGGCATGAGTCATAACATATTCCCTTAACCCAAAGCCACCAAAGCTTACTGGGATAATTGTTGCAATTGAAGAAACCAAGAAACTAAAGAGATAAGGAGAAAATTTGCCGCCAAAACCTTGGGAAAGCAGGATGAAAATAATGCTTAATTGTTGAAGCCCCTGAACCATGCAGGCTTTCAAATGAGAAGATATGAAATGCTTTGCGTAATCTGGGAAAAACCTGCGTAGTACAAAAAAATAAATAAGTGTTCCCGTTGACAAGGCAGCAACGGGAAGCGTCTTAGAAATTGCAATTTGAGGAATCAAAAGCATTAGGGACACACAAAGCAGCCCTATCGCCCAAAGCCCGCTAAGCCTGTCAAAAAACATAGCCAGAAATATCTTCTTTGTCGGCAGCTGAAATTTCTTTCGCAGAATGTATATCTTAAAGCCATCTCCACCAATACCTCCTGGCAGAAATACGTTATAAAATGAACCCAACAGATAAAGCTTTAAATTGTATTTGTAACTGACTTTTATTCCAATATTATGCAAATATCGCAACAAGCGCCATGAGGCGGCCAACTGCGAGAGGAAATAGCAGATCAGTGCAACAAAAATGAACGATGGCTCGCTATTCAGAAACACATTTTTAACCTGGCCAAGGTTAATTTTTTGGGAAATGAGGTATATCAGTAAAACCGTAAACCCTAGTTTAAGTAAAATCTTAACAACATCTTTCGTTCGCTTCATTAATAAAAAGCCTTACAAGCTGCAAGTTAAAATACTATTTTAAACTTTGCACCTTACTTTCTATTTATGCTTTTTTAAAACTCTACTACGTTTTTGGGCGTTGATATAATTAAACCTGAAAAACATGGCTATTTTATATCCCGAAGCACTACGGCACAATGCAAAAAAACATTATAACACAACAGGACTTCGCCCGGTGAACATGAATGCAACCGAGCGTATTTTGTCTGCTGCCGCCGGGGCATTCTTAATTTATAGTGGTGTTAATAACCTGTTAAGAAGTCCTGTTAACGCAATTTCCAGAGTTATAGCTGGCAGCGTTTTATTAAACAATGGGGCCAGCGGCTATTGCCAAGTTTACGATAGCCTTGATTCTATGCACTTAAAGCCTGAAGCGATAAACATTAAGCAACATTTTACAATTAACAAGCCACGCGAAGAGGTTTACCAATTCTGGCGAAATGTAGAAAACCTTCCACTTTTTATGCGTCACCTGGAATCGGTTACGAAAATCGACTCCAACCGTTCTAAATGGAAAGCCAAATTTGCCAGCTATCTGCCTTCTGTTACATGGACTGCCGAAATTGTAAAAGAACGCGAAAATGAGTTTATTGGGTGGTCCTCTATCGAAGGCTCAACTATTGTAAATATTGGGAAGGTTGAATTTTATGATGACAAAGATGGGCTTGGAACCGAAGTTAGGGTAATTTTCAGTTATCACGCTCCAGTAAGCAACATTGCAACCTGGATAGCCCGACTCTTTACGCCCGCTATACAAAACATTATCAAAGAAGACATTAATAATTTCAAGAGATATATCGAGGGCGAAACCAGCCCGAAACTGGTTATATAGTTATATCGAACTTGTTAGGGCTTTATCTTCTCCAGATTTGTTTTTTTTCCTTTTTTATAGGTGATAACTTCTTCGAGTTTACCGCTTCCGTCGTAACTTAATACGGTTCCGTTCCCCTTAGATAGAGTGCCTTTTTTCTCCAGTGTTCCGGTTCTATCATAGCTTTCCAGCACTTCCATAAATCTTCCATTTTGGTAAATCCATCTCGTCCACAACTGTCCGTTATCATGGTATATTAGCTGTACGCTATCTCGCTTACCATTTTTATAATTGCAGACACAACTGGGCTGGCCATTCTCATAATAAGAACTTATGATCCCTTCGGGCTTCCAGCCTTGTAGTTTGCCTAGTGACCAAAGCCGGCCGTCGTTATAATATATTTTAAATTCTCTGATTATAGGCTTTGATTTCGGCTCGTTAGTTGTATAACACCTGTAGTATTTCTTTCGGTATTGGTAGGTTGTTTTCTTTACCAGGCCATTATTAAGATAAAACTTTTCAGATTTGATTCTGCCGCCTCTTAACTTCTTAATACAAAGAGTATCAGAAGTGGATGCAAATGCCGCGTTAAAAGATAATAGAAGGAAAAACAAGGCAAAAAAGGGCCTCGTTTGCCTTAAAAGGTTTAAGCCTGATAGTTTTAAAATCATGATGATGGTTAAGTAGCACTAAGATAGCAATATCTATCTACCAGGCCCTGAGATTTTTCATATTTGAGCTTACATGAATCCATAAAAAAGCTCCCTCCAATGGGGAGCTTGTTAAGTCTCTTACATGCCGTGATATATTAAACGTGTTGTCCGGTGTGCACGCCTTCTGCAAATTCTTCAACTACCTTTTTATTAAATGCAGGAAGGTCGCCCGGGTTACGGCTGGTAACCAATCCCTGGTCAACAACAACCTCTTCATCAACCCACTCGGCACCAGCATTAATCAAGTCCAGCGAAATGGATGGATACGAAGTTAGGCGCCTACCGTCTACCACATCTGCATTAATAAGGGTTTGTGGGCCGTGACAAATTGCAGCCACAGGCTTACCAGCTTCAAAAAAAGACTTAACGAAGCTTAAGGCATCCATATTAAGGCGTAAAGTATCAGGATTCAGAACTCCACCCGGTAACAGTAAACCGTCGTATTCTTCCGGTTTAGCTTCTGAAAGGTTTCTATCTACTGGAAGTTCAATTGACCAATGATCATGGTTCCAAGCTTTTACTTTCCCTTTTTGCGGCGAAACAATATGCACCGTTGCTCCTTCATCTTTCAAAGCTTGCAGTGGGCTTGTTAATTCAATTTCTTCAAAGCCATTTTCTGTCAAAATAGCGATGATTCGATTACTTAATTTTGCCATAATTTTAATCTTTTAGTTTTTCAAAATCAGGTAGCTTAAATAAGGTATAGTTTATACAGCCATAAAATCTATTTGTTTAGATAGTTTTAAAATCACATATTAGTCAGAATTAATAAATAAACTACCTTTGCGTTTAGAAAAAATATGCATTTAAAGAAACGTATCGCCATTTTTGCATCAGGCTCTGGGTCTAACGCTCAAAAAATCATGGAGCATTTTAAAAAGCACAACGAAGCCGAAGTTGCTATTGTATTAACCAACAATCCAGATGCTTATGTACTTCAGCGTGCCGACAACTTCGAAATTCCGACGCATATTTTTGACAGGCATGAGTTTACCAAAACGGACTCCGTTGTCAACCTTTTAAAAAACCTGGAAATAGACATTATTGTACTTGCCGGTTTTTTATGGCTAGTTCCGCAGAACTTACTAAAAGCATTTCCAAATAAGATTATCAATATCCACCCCGCCCTGTTGCCTAAATATGGCGGCAAAGGCATGTATGGCGACAATGTACATAAAGCCGTGCTTGCCAACAACGAAGAGGAATCTGGTATTACTATCCACTTTGTTAATGAACACTTTGATGAAGGTGAGGTAATCCACCAGTCTCGTTTCCGTATAGAAAAAGGTGATGATATTGAAATGATTAAGTTCAAAGGACAACAGCTGGAGCACATGCACTTTCCTAAGGTGGTAGAAAGCTTGTTGAAGAAGATGAAAAGTATTTAAGGTTGATTGTCGGGTATGATTAATACTGTTTTTTGTAATTAAGCAGACTATGGCTTAAATATTTGTTCTTTTGATTTTCGAAATGCGCCAGACTCACTGGTATTAATCATCCCATTCGCTTAACCTTTAGCCCCTCTTGTATTTGATAAAAACCCCTTCCATTTCTTAACACAAATCTCTATCTTTGCGGCTTCAAATTTCAACATAATGAGCCACCCTGTAAAAATAAAAAATGCTTTAATCTCAGTCTATTACAAAGACAACTTAGAACCTCTAATTAAAAAACTGAATGAACTAGGAGTAACTTTTTACTCTACTGGCGGAACTGAAAAATTTATTAGGGATTTAGGTTGCGATGTAGTACCTGTGGAAGACCTGACAGGGTATCCATCAATTTTAGGTGGAAGGGTAAAAACCTTGCATCCAAAAGTATTTGGAGGTATTCTTTCAAGAAGAGAATTACAGGAAGATGTTGCGCAAGCAGAACAGTATGAAATTCCTGAACTTGACCTTGTAATTGTTGACTTATATCCGTTCGAAGAAACTGTAAAAGCAGGGCTTCCGGAGCAAGATATTATTGAAAAAATTGACATCGGCGGTATCTCGTTAATCAGAGCTGCTGCTAAAAACTTTAAAGATGTTGTTATCATCGCTTCTAAAAGTGATTATACAACTCTTTATAATATCATTAGCGAAGGCGATGGTTCAACGACTCTTGAACAACGTAAAGAGTTTGCTAAAAGAGCATTCAATGTATCATCTCATTACGACACAGCAATTTTCAATTATTTTAACCAGGAAAACCCGTTAACACTTTTTAAACAAAGTGAGCAACAATCGCAGGTTTTACGTTATGGTGAAAACCCTCACCAAAAAGGCTATTTCTATGGCGATTTGGATGCAATGTTTACTAAACTGAATGGCAAAGAATTATCATACAACAACTTGGTTGACGTTGACGCTGCTGTTGCATTGATTGATGAGTTTACCGAGCCAACCTTCGCTATCTTGAAACATACAAACGCATGTGGGGTTGCCAGCCGGAACAACTTAACGGAAGCATGGAAAGTTGCTTTAGCCTGCGACCCAGTTTCTGCTTTCGGCGGAGTAATTATCACAAATGGGGAAGTGGATGGAGAAACAGCAAAAGAAATAAACAGCTTATTTTTCGAAGTATTAATTGCACCTTCTTTCAGCGAAGCCGCTTTAAAAATCCTTACTGAGAAGAAAAACAGAATTCTTTTACAAAGAAAAGAGGTTGCGCTGCCTACAAGGTTATTTAAGACTTTATTAAATGGCGTTATTGAGCAAGATAAAGATGCAACAGTTGAAGGGCCTGAGCAAATGACTACTGTAACGGAAAAGAAACCGACAGAAGAACAATTAAAGGACTTGTACTTTGCCAATAAATTAGTAAAACACACCAAATCTAATACCATCGTTTTAGCTAAAAATGGACAACTGCTTGCTAGCGGCGTAGGGCAAACTTCACGTGTAGATGCATTAAGGCAGGCTCTTGAGAAAGCTAAATCTTTCGGCTTTGATGTTGCCGGCTGTGCAATGGCTTCAGATGCATTCTTCCCATTCCCTGATTGCGTTGAAATTGCTGCTGACGCAGGCATCAGTGCTGTACTTCAGCCAGGCGGATCTATTAAAGACCAGCTTTCTATTGACAAAGCAAATGAAAAAGGGCTAGCAATGGTAACAACCGGAGTGCGCCACTTTAAACATTAATACAACAAAATCTTCAATTTAACCCTCTTCATGCAAAACATAAGGGGGTTAAATTGTTTATAATGCCATCTGGATAATAAAAAATACGCGCTTCTCCTCAGGCTTTGCAATACGAACATAAAATCATCGTTATTTTGTATCTGTAAAGCGATATTTTTCACAGCAGGTTTATATATTGCCATATTTTTTACATCTTATTTTGTAGAATTTAAAGGCAAAAAATTTTATGTAAGTTTGCATACTTTTTTAAACTTTTAACATTTCTTTAATGGGTTTATTTAACTGGTTCACACAGGAAATTGCGATCGACCTAGGTACGGCAAATACCCTCATCATACACAACGACAAAGTAGTAGTAGACGAACCTTCTATTGTTGCTTTCGACCGCACAACTAACAAAGTAATTGCGATTGGAAGGCAGGCCATGCAGATGGAAGGTAAAACCCACGAAAATATACGCACCGTGCGCCCCCTTAAAGATGGAGTTATTGCAGATTTCAATGCTGCAGAACACATGATCAGGGGCATGATTAAAATGATCAACAATGGTAAAGGCTGGTTTTTCCCCTCCTTACGTATGGTTATCTGTATTCCATCGGGTATTACAGAGGTTGAAAAACGTGCTGTTCGCGACTCTGCTGAGATTGCAGGGGCTAAAGAAGTTTATTTGATTCATGAGCCGATGGCAGCCGCTGTAGGTATCGGTATAGACGTGGAAGAGCCGATGGGTAACATGATTATTGACATAGGTGGTGGTACCACAGAAATTGCTGTGATCGCCTTATCTGGTATTGTTTGCGACCAGTCTATCCGCGTAGCGGGTGATAACTTCGACAGCGATATCGTTCAATATATTCGTCGCCAACATAATATTATGATTGGTGAGCGTACTGCAGAAAAAATCAAAATCGAAGTTGGAGCTGCCCTGCCTGAGCTTTCTGACCCTCCCGCAGACTTTGCGGTACAGGGAAGAGACCTAATGACAGGTGTTCCAAAACAGATCACCGTATCGTATACAGAAATTGCACATTGCCTGGACAAATCTATTTCCAAAATTGAAGAGGCGATTTTAAAAGCATTGGAGATCACCCCTCCTGAGCTTTCTGCAGATATTTATCAAACAGGTATCTACCTTACAGGTGGAGGTGCACTTTTGAGAGGATTGGACAAGCGTGTTGCTGCCAAAACCAAATTACCGGTGCATGTAGCCGAAGACCCTCTGCGTGCTGTTGTTCGCGGAACAGGAACCGCTTTGAAAAATATCGGTGGCTTTAAATTCTTAATGCAATAAATTAAACATGAATGAATGAGAGAATGAGTGAAGATTGAATTTACTCATTCTCTCAATTCCTCATTCAATCCTTAAAACACATGCGTAACCTCTGGATATTTATCAGTAAGTACAACGCATTTTTCTTTTTTATCATCTTCTTTATTACTTCGTTGGTTTTGTTTATCAGAAACAACTCTTTTCAACGAGCGAGTGTGATCAATTCGTCAAATGAAGTGATAGCCCGTGCTTACGAAACGGTGAATGAAGTAAAGCGCTATATCCATTTGTCGGTTGAGAACGACAGCCTTGCGGCAGAAAATGCCCGACTAAGAAATCAGGCGAAAGCTGCATTTTACAATGACAGCCTACAACAGAATTCTGTCTCCGACTCTATAAACAAGCAACAATATACCTACATCGTGGCAGAGGTTGTAAATAACTCAATCCACCATAAGGATAATACCATAACCATTAACCGGGGAAAGCGCCATGGAATTGTTAAAGGTATGGGAGTGATCTGTCCTTCGGGCATTGTGGGCATTGTTTTGAATGTATCGAACAACTATTCAACTATCCAGTCTCTATTGCATAGTGATACGCGGATAAGTGCTTCCATAAAAGAAAGCAGCGCATTTGGTTCGCTTATGTGGGGAGAAGAAAGCTATGACCCAACAGTAGCCGTGTTAAAAGATATTCCAAACCACATTGTAGTAAAAAAAGGGCAGCATGTTGTTACTACTGGCTATTCCACAAGGTTCCCTAAAGGATTGCCTATTGGCAGGGTTAGGCGTGCAGGAATAAAGGGAGGCGACAGCTTCTTAAATATTGAAGTACAGCTAAGCACGGACTTTTCTACTTTGCAATATGTTTATGTAATAAAAAACATCCTTGGCCAAGAACAGGAACAGTTAGAAGCAATAGAACCAGCAAAATGATCAGAATTATTATCAGCAACCTAATACGTTTTGCAGCTTTGGTTTTTATCCAGGTTTTCCTGCTAAAAAATATCGGATACTATAACCTGGCGACCCCATTCTTGTACATACTTTTTATCTTGCTCTTGCCCTTTGAAACACCCAATGGGCTGGTTTTTATACTTTCATTCTTCCTAGGCCTAAGTATTGATGCATTTTATGATACACCGGGTGTAAACGCCGCAGCCTGTAGTGTTTTAGCGCTGGTAAGAATTATATTTATCAACCTGACGGTACAAAGGCAAGGACTTGAAACAGAGCCCGAACCTAAGCTTGGCATCATGGGATTCAGGTGGTTTTTCTTCTACTCTGCCATACTCACCCTATTTCATCACCTAACGATGTTTCTTCTAGAAACTTTTAGCTTTTCTGATATCCGTTACACACTAATTCGTACGGCTTTGAGTTCTCTATTTACAGTATCTTTAATTTTATTATCAGAATTTATTTTCTTCCGTAAGAAAGAGCGCTAATGAATAGTTTTTTTCAGCGAAGGTTTGT
>Ga0307408_100001622_pt1 | contig 16632 bp, 21 predicted proteins | sample 322Cmetagenome_FD_202116 | JGI IMG/M metagenome (GOLD analysis project Ga0307408, IMG submission 202116) | Maize rhizosphere microbial communities from greenhouse at UC Davis, California, United States - 322HYB-C-3 | ecosystem: Host-associated > Plants > Roots > Rhizosphere > Soil | place...
AAGGGTTTTTGCGATGCTTAAAAAGAGATCACAGAGCCAGGCGCTTTAACGGGCAGGTTGTATAGAATTCGCCAATCCCACCGGCGAGCTAACAATAAAGGAAGAACAGATTCCAGAGCGTGCTAATTTTAACACAGAGAGCACGGAGGAGGCGCAAAGGGCACAGAGAATTTTCTGACACAAAGGGTTTAAGCGAAGCTTAAAAAGAGATCACAGAGCCAGGCGCTTTAACGGGCAGGTTGTATAGAATTCGCCCAATCCCGCCGACGAGTTAACAATAAAGGAAGAACAGATTCCAGAGCGTGTTAATTTTAACACAGAGAGCACGGAGAAGGCGCAAAGGGCACAGAGAATTTCTGACACAAAGGGTTTAAGCGATGCTTAAAAAGAGATCACAGAGAACCTCGCCGACAGAAAACATCCCACTGAAAACCGCAGAATGCATGATATCCCTTCAATGATTTTTTTGAAATGATCCCAGACTGAAGTCAAACAACCCTTGAGAATGTGCCTGTCCCAGTTCATGTTCAGTTTTTGTTCAGTTCTTGTTCGGAGATCATAGCGAGCCCGAGCCAGCCCTCTCCTTCTCTCCGGCTTTTATTCCAGTCGCATCCCTTAATTATCCTCGAATCAACCCTGAATCAATCCCGAACGAACATCGCTATAAGGTCGCTATAAGGACGCTATATTGTCGCTATAAGGTCGTTGTATGGTAATTGGATTTTATTAGGGGATGGTATATATTAGGAGATGATTTAATAAAAGTACATTTTAAACCCTTACCTTATATGAAAAAAAGAAAAAAAGCAGGAAAGACTGCCGATGGAAGAGTTATCGTTGAAAGCAACGCCTATGGCGAACATACGCGAGCCAAACGAGGCACTCATAAAGAAGCTAAATTAAACGACCGTATGAAAACCAGCTCAGTGGCCCTGACAAAAGCCAATGAGGATGGCAAACTAATCAAAAGTGCGCTTGAGCCCTATTTCTTTAAACCTTCACCAAGGCTATTCTGGCAGAGGTTATTGTCGGTTGTACGGGGCAGCTATGATAACAACCACCAACTGAGGCCGGAAAAGTTTGTAGGCTTCGACGTTTATGATGAGTACAGAATCACTCGCCTGTTTTCTCCGCAATACATGATCGACGGCAGTCAGCAATCGATAAATGCTACTATACGGTGGGACATGGCTCCGGACTTTAAAAGAAAGTTTCCGGATGGTTACATGGTCGCTGTCGTTGGTATCTGGATTGACGCTGCAAATAACCGTTGGGAAAGCGCGGTAAAATATTCAGAAGCGTTCCCGCTGAGCGTGAATTCGGGAAACTGTGATTTTACATTTGACAATCCAATCAACAGCGGCTTTGTGCTCTTCTTTATTAAAATGAATGCTACCGAAAAAAAGACCTTCTGCAAAGGAGCTGCCGCTTCGGGCTTTAGATGTATGTGGGGCAAGCGATTGGAAGATTTAGCTAATGATCGGATAGAGCTGGTAAGTGCCCCAACCGACGAGCTCGGGGAAGGGCTTAGTTTATTGTAACCATAAGTTTATGCGGCATTTTAAAAACCCGACAAAACGCTCGAGACTGAATCATAATAAATAGATGAGAGAATATAAAAACGGTTGGCGGGACTACTGGAATATATTTGACGAACTAATTGACCTACTTAAGAAGGAACAAAAAACCTCAATTGTCGATGGCTTTAAGGAGGCGCAGAAATATGTTAACGGGTTGACCGACGGTTGGTATGAATATAAATTCGCTTTCGAGGAGACTTTGGAATCGAATAAGGAGAATATGACCAAAGAACAAATCGACTTATCAGAATTTTTAATGCGAACGTTAAATGACGTTTTGAACAGAAGATAATAAAAACGCCGCATAACAAAGTATTTGAATTATGCGGGTGGACGTGTTGCTATCACGTGAGGTGCTTTTTAATTGCTTTAGTGCTGGTATCGCGTGACGTGCGTTTAATCCCGCACAATACAAATACAAACCGTTAGCGGGCATTGTAAAAACGACAAACAACAGAAACACTATATGAAACAGACCTCAATTTTAATTACAATTTTAATCATATGCTTAAAGTCATATGGTCAGGACCAAAATACTGCATTCAATAGGTATAGAATTCATACTAACTGGGATTATCAAGACTCGGCCTATTACCAAATTGGAACCAAAAAAGACACATTAAGAACTGGCTGGACAATTACTGAAACTAAAGGGGGAGTTTTAATTCAAAGGACATTACTAAGAGATACTGTTGTAACGACTAAAGTTGACAGCTTAATTGCCATAAGGAGCAATTGGAAAGCTGGAGAAATTAAACATACATCAGACGCACCAGATAAGTTATTTGTGAATCCATATGTTTTTACAAATACAGTTGATGCTTACCTAAATAAAAAGTTTTATCTTAAGATTCCTGAGAATAGTCGTATTATATTGACTCATTCATTTGTTAAATGGAGTGCAATAACAATTCCGTTTGCTATAAGACCTGCGTTGAATGACACTATCGGAAGTAAAGTAACAGCTGATTTAAAAATTGGAGCTTCTGTTTCATATAACTATAATTGGGAGACATTCAAGAATAGAAGAATTGAAGCAAAGAAGAGTGCTCTTGGAATTTCAGCCGGAATCGGTTTTGGCTTTTCAAAAGTAACACTTGGACAAAAGCTCAACAAGTTTATCCAAAGAACCATACAAAGACTCGGAAGACGGATTAGCATTTTTTATTACTCCAGGTATTGGATTAAATTTAAAAGGATTTCAAGTCGTTGGTTTTTATGGTTGGGATATTGGCTTAACAAAAAATGTTTCCGACTGGAATTATAATAAAAAGCCATATGTTGGAATTGGACTAGGCATTGACATTTCAACTATTGGAAAATAACAACGACCCGCTAACAAGCGTTTGGCAAAAGTGGCGGTTCAGTGCTCCGCAGACAGTTTTGTGGTTAATCATACATTGGTTCTCCGCATCAACATTATAAAAATCGCCACCTTCGCCAAGCGCCAAAACGTTATAAGCCATTTTAAGAAAATCAAACATGGAGCCTAGCTTAGACCAACTACGAAAGAACTACGAAAGATTTGATGACAATAAGTTAATCAGAATTGCGACCGAAGATGCAGCAGGACTTAGACCCGAAGCTGTCGACCTTCTTAAGCAAGTTATTAAGGAACGCGGGCTCGCGGAATCAATTACTAAAGGGATTGACGCACAACTTCAAGAAGTTGACGACCAAAAATTATCCGAATATGCGGAACTTCTAAGAAGTCTCCCTTGTCCAATCTGTAAATCGACCGACGAGAAACTAAACGCAACGATGACAGGAAGCGTGATTAGCTTCATCATAATGACAAACTACGAAAAAGAACTAAAAGTTGCCTGTCCTGATTGTCTCGACAAAGCAAATAATAAGGCGATGATTAAATCTGTATTGTTTGGTTGGTGGGGTTTTCCGTGGGGCATTATTAGGACACCTCAAGCTCTGCTTTTAAATAATAGAATGAAAAAGCAAAACCGCCTTTCAGAACCTAATGACCTATTTAATGCTTTTGTACTCGGAAGAATTGGCCGTTTAGAGGCGAATAGAAATAATACTAATGAGCTTCGAGAAATTATCAGACATATTCGATAACAAGAAAAACGGCTTATAACAAATAGTTTTCGCTATTTCCCAACGTTCTCGGGCGAAACGCACAGCGCAAACTATAATCGCGTTACTTGCAGACGGATGGATGGAGTTTATTAAAGAAGGTGACTTCTTTTTAGTGTACTGGGATATGGTGACAATTTATAGTAAAGGAGTGGTTATCTCTGACAAGAAACCTGGGATACCTGAACACGTTTGGGCAAAAATACCAGATGACATTACGCCACATTATGTCCATTATGTCAAAGGCCGACAAAAAAGCACGACCGCATAACACCATGTTTAAACTATGCCAGGGTGACATGGTTCTTAAAGCTTTCTGCTTTTTAACTACATTAGTGCAGCCCGACACGGAAGTGCTAATAAGCGGGCACAATCTAAGCATTAACCGTCTTTGCTATTATAAAAATCCATGAAACACCTTATCGTACTCTCATTTATTATTTTTTCGGCTTCACTTGCTTTTGGTCAGGACTTGAATAAGGATTTATATGAGGCCGTCACTTCCAAAGACACCGCTAATGTAAGACGACTTTTAGAGCTTGGCGCAAACCCAAATTCTAAACCTAAAGTTGGCTTCTTTGAATTAAGCTTGTTAATATGGGCATGCCAGAATAACGACTTGTCAACGGTGAAATTGTTAGTAGACCATAAAGCTGATGTGGACTTTAGAGACGCTTTTAAGTCGACAGCATTAATGTATGCCGCCTATAAGGGACATATAGAAATAGTTTCTTATCTAATTTCAAAAGGCGCTGATGTTAATGCGAAAGACAGTCAAGGGAACTCCGTATTGACAGCTGCAAAAGAGAGTAAGAATAAGGACTTAATTAAGCTAATCGAGGGCATGCAGAAAAATAACAGCAAATAACACTTAGGGTTTCGTTGGGTGCAGCGCACCGACAATGAACCCGCGGTTGTACGTAACCTTCGGTAGTTTTTTAGGCATCCAGCTATGGGGTTTGAGTGAAATAGCTCAGGGCGGTAGGTGCTTTTTGGGTTCAGGTTTCTGCCCTGATATAGTTTTTTTATTCTTCGGGATAGTTTAGCGCCCCTATCTTATCGCGTCAATCAATGTTTTTCCTGTGATTTTACCTTTTTTGTTCGCGGCAGGGCATAGCACAGCCAGGCCGGTAGGTTTCAGCTTTTTATTTTGAGGCAGCGTCTTTCATCAATTGGGCATGAGAAGGTGGACCGCGTTTAGGCAGCAGTTCTATCACCACCATCGTTTCGGTATTACAACAGGGGCACAACAAGGGGTTAAATGTCTTCAGCTTTCGGGGCTCTTTTTTCAAACAGGCTCCTTGGGCAATTTCTCCCTGATTAAAGGGATGGCTTTCTTTTTTGCCGTACCACTTAAAAAACCGAAATGCCGGATGCGTACAAAACCGCGGGGCAGGATATGCAGGGCAAAACGGCGGATAAACTCTTCTGCCTTAAGTGTCATCTGTTTTTTCTGCCCGCCGTGGCGGTAGTCTTTATAGCCAAAAGTGACCTCATTCCCTTCCATTGCCAGGATACGGTTATTGCTGATGGCGATCTTATGGGTGTAGCGCCCCAGATACTCCAGTACCGAATCCGGACCGGCAAAAGGACGTTTGACATAAACCACCCAATCCTTTTTGTATAAAGCGTTCATCAGGGGTTTCTCTACAAGAAGTGCCTTCTTTTTCAAAAGCGCCATGAACTTGCCTTTAAAAAGTTTGCCAATGGCTTCTACCGGGAAAAGATATTTGCTATCGCTTTTGGCGATTTTCCATTTTCCTTTTCGGTTCAACCCGCCACCGGGAACAATACAGTGCAGGTGTGGGTGGAGGGTAAGGGTTTGTCCCCACGTATGCAAAACGGCAATCATCCCGGTTTGAGCGCCCAGAGGTTTATGGTCCCAGCCCATAGTTTCGATGGTTTTCCATGCAGCCTCAAATAGGGTATCGTAAAGCTCTTTGGGCTTATGAATGGCCAGCTGGTTCAGCAGGTCTTTGCTATTGCTGGCTTCGGTGGTTTATGTTATTTCGCTGCTTTCTATTACATTAGTGCTGGCTCTAAAGTGGCGTGTAATTAATGCCGCAACAGCAACAAGCCTTAACCGTTATGGGCATGCCAAAAAATCCTACCTAAGCATCTTCTGCCCGCTTGGAAAATGTTCACTATTTAGCTAACTTTGAATTGTGGACGAAAAAACAATTCGGAACATCTTTTATTACAAGAATTACTACCTGGATTTCTTTAATGAACTGAAGCCGGAAGTAAAGAAAAAGTTCAACTGGACTCTAAAATTAATAGCGACTCTTGAGCGTGTACCTGTAAAATATTTCAAGCACCTGGAAGGTTCGTCAGGACTTTATGAAATTAGAGTTGAAGTAGGTTCGGATATCTATAGAGTGTTTTGTTTTTTCGACAAAGGGCAACTGGTTATTTTGGTGAACGGCTTTCAAAAGAAGACACAAAAAACACCTAAGAATGAATTGGAATTAGCTGAAAAATTAAAAAAGGAGTATTGCGATGAAAAATAATAATAAAAACTTAACCTCTTTTGTCGATCATCTGGACGAACAGTATGGGGTAAGAGGAACCGTAGGTAGAGAGCAATTTGAAGAGGAGTTTGAAGCATTCAAGCTTGGAGTTATGATTCAGGAACTCAGAAAGGAAAAAGGACTGACCCAAGAACAACTTGCTGAAAAATGTGGTACGACTAAGACTTACATCTCCAGGATAGAAAATAATGCAAGCGACATCAGACTTTCGACACTAATGAGAATAATCAGAGAAGGCTTCGGAGGACATTTAAGATTAAGCGTTGAACGTTGAAAGGCACATGCCCATAACATCACCTTGTTGCTATCGCTGGTTTCGGTGGCGTACGTTATTTCGGTGCTTTCTATTACACTAGCGCGGCTTAAAAGTAACGTGCTTTTAATGTCGCAACAGCAACAAACCTTAACCGTTATGGGCAAACAAACCAAATGACTTACAAGACCGGACTTTTAATTAATGAAATTCTGATTTACCTAGCAGTCCTGCTTGGGGCGAGTTTAGCCCTCAGAGGGACTATTCACATCTTCAAAAAGGACTTCTTTAACCTCAGGAAGACTGTTTTGTACCTGTTGAATTCTGCTGTTTTCCTTCTCGGTGCTGTATTTTATGTTAGGCTTGCGATTATCGTTCAGGGTCCCAAAGAATCGACCAAAGAAGCCTCAATGAACTTGTTGAAAAAGGATTGTATTGAAATTTTTTTTTGGTGCATGTGTATTTCTATTCTAACGACAGCCTTATTATTTGGAGTAAATTTTTTATATCAGAAGTACGTAATTAAGGAAGTGAAAAAGAGCAGGCTTGCGTTCTTAGCCTTGACTTTTCTGTTTTACTAATATTATCAGCCTCAGCAGTATTGAATTATTACATTGGAATCTCAGGCGAAATAGACTATTACCATAACTAATTGTCAGCCCATAACAAAGTATTTGAATTATGTGGGTTAATATGGTTGAATTAAGTGAAGTGCTTTTTAGCTATTTTAGCGCAGATATAAAATGGCGTGCGTTTAATCCCGCACAATACAAAACGTTATAAGCAAGCCTAAATGACCTGATCAATTGGATATCACTACTTTGAAAGACAAAATTTACCGAAACAAAGCAATTTGGGTAGGGACATTCCTCGGCGGACCTTTAGTTGCGGGGTATTTAATTGCCGCGAACTTCAATTCTTTCAACGAATCGAAGAAAGCAAGAATTACCTGGATATGTGCAATCATTGCCACAATTGTAATATTTGGTGGAATATTTCTAATTCCTAATCCAGACAAAGTTCCCAGACAGGTTATTCCATTGATTTATACCGCAACTGCTTTTTATCTAGTTAAACATTATCAGGGCCATCAAATAAATTTGCATATTGAGGCAGGCGGGCTCGTTTTCGGTTGGGGTAGAATAATTGTGATTGGACTTGTTGGTCTAGCCGTTACTCTAATTCCTATAGTTGGAATAGCCAGTTTAACTGACTCCGTGATTAATAAGGCTACAGATACAAAAACCTATGGAGTTATGAAACATGAAATTGCGTTTGATAAAGGCAATATTTCAGAGACAGAAGTGGACAAGATTGCTGGTGGATTTACCACTACAATTTTCTTTGATGACGCCGTAACCAAATTCGTCTACGTGAAAAAGGTGCACAATGACTATGAAATCTCTATTTCATGTGACCAATCTGTAACAAGCAGCTCTGATGCTTTATCCCCATTTATTCAATTAAGAAGTGATATGCAGAAGTTATTCCCAAAGAATAAAATTACCTTCAATCTTGTAGTTGACAATCTCGGAAATGTTGTGAAACGACTAGAATAATATAGAAGGGCTGCTTATAACACTTAGGGTTTCGTTGGGTCAACGCACCGACAATGAAACCGCGGTTGTACGTAACTTCGATAGTTTTTTAGGCATCCAGCTATGGAGGGCAGCTCGATCCGCTTGTCGTTTAGCCTGGCCAGCCGGAAAGCAAAGCGGAGCCCGTAAACTGTAAACTTGAAGTAGGAATCAGAGGGCGTATTCCCGGATGAGCCGGGACAAGTATGCCGCTGCTGGATAAGGTAGAGGTAATCGTTGATCTGGTCGGTATCCAGTTCGGTGGGCAGCTGGTTGAAATGGAGCGCTATATGCGCAAGGTGCAGCGTATAATTCTTCAGTGTGCCTTCGCTCTTCCCCGAAAGGGACTGCTAATCCGGCTATATTTGCACAGGCAGAATCAACTTGGGTGGGCTTTTTTTATTCATAATGAGCTTATTTGGTACCTTATTTTGATTCCGCCAATTTACGCCCCGGAAAGGTAGGCGATTGGAGAACTACCGAAGGTTTCGTACAACATCAGTTAACGGGCATTATAAAATGACAGTCAAGAATCTTTTAAATCTAATTTTAAGCCTGGTCTTCGGACTATACCTGTACTACTATGTGAATCAACTTGTGTCAGGACTTGCTCCTTTCCTAAAGACTTTGCTTCTTGCTTTTGGAATAATTTTACTTATTGCAAACCTTATCGCAATTAAAAAAGCGATTAATACGGCTTTAGCTATAGTGTTTTTTATTTCATTAGGACTTATTCTACCGATCGGACTAACCATTCTTTCAAGGACGCATTTAGAAAGAAATGGGACTCCAAGGCAATACTACGAATCGAAGAATGACGCCCGTTAACAGTGTGTTTAAATTATGCCCGGGTGACTGCGTCTCCATGTTTTCTGCTTTTTAATTACATTAGTGCAGCTCGATACGAAAGTGCTATTAATCGGGCACAATATAAACACTTGAACGTTAGTTGCAACCATGAAACCAATTCTAAATACACTCCTGCTAACCTTCACCTTCAGCTCGTTCAGTAACGCCTTGTCGGCCCAATCTAAAGACGATCAAATTACGGAATTGAAGACTTATCTTAAGAAAGTAGACTCATTAATAATAAATGACGAGAACTCCTCAAGAATCGTAAGGACAATTTCAGAAGGAACAATAACCTCTAAAAGGGCTCGACATGCAAAGCGGGACACAGTCGAGGAATCTGGAGGGTTTGGGATCTATGGATTCAAAAGCGTTGTTGGAGACTCAACTTTTAAGATAGTTTACCATGACAATCTTACCAAGAATTTTTATGAAACGTATTACTTCAAGAATAATGAGTTAATATATGCTCAGGTGGAGTACAAAGATGAAGACAAGGACCAAACTCTACTATATCGCAAGGAAGTATTTTATACTGGTCGAGACGTTCTGAAAGAAGTTAAGTCAGGAAAGAAACTATCTAAACCGTTAAGAGCGAGATTAGATTTTGATTTATTTGAGAGGGGAACTCAGCGACTAATAGTAATAAAAAAATAGCAGCCACTAAGATCATGTTCAAATTATGCCCGGCTGACGTGGTTCCCGAAAGCTTTCTGCTTTTTAATTACATTAGTGCAGCTCGACAAGGAAGTGCTTTTAATCGGCACAATATAAACATGAAACGTTACCAGCTATCATAAGAATCCATGAAACACCTTATCGTATGCAGCATATTACTATTGATACCGCAACAGTATAAGTCTTAACCGTTATAGGATTTAAAAAAGGCCGTGCAAAAGAAAAAGAAAACTAAGAATTATCTGCAAAAGCTGACGGTGATTACCGTTGTAGGCTATCTTGTTTATATTATCGCTTTGACACACGTCGCTAATTTTCTTTTGCGTCATTTCGGAACTAAAGGGAGAGCGGTATTCATTTCAGAAACAAGTAGAGTTCGCTATCATAAGGCGACTCTTTATTATGTTTTTTCTCATCGTAACAATCAATACACGAACAATTCATTAGAAGAAGATTTAAGCAAGGTTGGAGACAGCATTGATATTGTTTATCTAAAAACTTTCCCTTCTATAAATCGACCTGTTTCCTATTTTGAAAATGATAGATGATAAGAGCTACCAAAAAAACGCCCTGTAAAATCACCTTGTTGTTATTGCTCGTTTCGGTGGTATATAGGTTATTCCGCTGCTTTCTATTACATTAGTGCTGGCTACGGCGGAAGTGATTTTAACCCGGCCCAACTTCTAGCCACAGCCAGCTATGCCATATTATAAAAAACAACTATATGACCCTATCAACATTAAAAAATACCCTTATCTCTTGTATTCTTGCGTTTACAGCTTGTAATAACGCAAAGGATAATACATCCAATTCCATTTTTGAAAAATTCTCGCCAGCAACCAAGGAATATAAAAATGAACTGGCAACCAAGCTGAAATCAAATCCAGTAGAACTTCATTACACTTTCAATAAATTAGTTGAAAATAACGGGAAAGAATACTTAGATGTTGAAATAAAAGGGAACGACTTCAAAGCAACCGGACTTATTTTAGTGAACAACTGGACAAAATTGGAAGGGATAAAGAAAACAAAAGGGCTAAGTTATTCCGGGGCTGAATTACGGGGGCTAAAATTAAACATAGAAGAAAGCCCTGCAGGTGCTAATTTGATTTATAACGACCTTGAAGAAATCGTTGACTAAAGGTTAACGCGGCATAACATGGCACTGTTGCTATTGTTGGCTTCGGTGGTATATGTATTGCGTGGTTTATCATCTGTTCCGGTTGTTCGTCTACGCAAAAAAAATGTACCTTCACAGAAACAACACAGCCAAGCTGTTGCTCGTAGCATCGCTTAGCTTGAATCCGTTTTAAGTAATTACAAACCTTATCAATTAGCAAATGAAAAATGTTCTAGTGACCGGAATAAGCAGGGGACTTGGCAAAGCTTTAACAATTGAATTAATAAATAATGACTGCCGTGTTTTTGGCTTGCTTCGAGACGTCAAACAATTGGAAGCTTTTGAAAAGGGTCAACTAGAAAAAATAACATTTATCGTTGCAGACTTAAATTCAGATGATTGTATAAAAGCCATCCAAGACGTTGTTAACGACACACCCATTGATTTGTTGATAAATAATGCAGGAATAGGAGGAAATAATTTTAATCTAAAAACTGCTTCAAGTTTAGAGTTACTAGAATTATTTCAAGTTCATTGCGTAGGAGCATTTAGAGTAACAAAATCTATTATTGACAATCTTTTATCAGCACCAAATCCAACGGTAATTAATATAAGCTCAAGACTAGGTTCAATAACAGAACAAAACAAGGGAACCTTTTCACACCTACAGGTAAGTTATTCTTACCGGGTCGCAAAAGCTGCCCAGAATATGTTAACTAGTTGTTTGAAAAATGAATTCCGAGAAAGACTAGAAATATTTTCCGTTCATCCGGGCAAATTAATAACTGAGCTGTCGCAAATAGATGCTGACCTGACTGCAGAAACAGCAGCTGAAAGAATTGTTACCGCATGGAAACAAGGCGACTTAAAAGATGAACAAGGAATTATTGAGATAGGAGGCCAGAACTACAATTGGTAAAAAAGCATCACAGGTAACCGCTAACATCGGCTCTTTGCTATTGCTAGTGTGGGTAACGTATTTCGTTTCGCTGCTTTGTCTTACATTAGCGCCGGCTTGCAGTGACGTGTAATTAATGGCCGCCACAGCAACAAGTCTTAAGCACTATTGACAATCTTAATGAAACGACATCGCGGACTTAGACGCTATTACGACAGGCTTTCGATTGCAAACGACTTTGACCGGATGAAAGAGTTTGACTTCAAGAATTCAAAGACTTGGACTGAAAACTGGCATTTGCACTTCGACTGGAGGGGTTATGGGAATAGAAGTTTTAAAAGAAGAGAACCTCGCCTCGATAAGCTATTTCGCCATTTTGACCTACTGATTTCCGAAATAGAAAACCAGCACAATGACCTTCAATTATATGCAGTTTTATTAGACTATAACAGTTCGGGCGATGCATTATTTCTGCACAAACCTAACGCGAATAATAGTCAATTTCCCTTTAAAACCGCAAACCTGTCGAAGACAACAACTTTGACCAACAACCCCTTAAACAACTATTTAGATAATTTAGACGACTATGAAAAGATGTATGGAAAAGCAAATGAAGCTTTTTGCTTACTTTTTAAAAAGAGCGTAGGACTTCCAATCGAATAAAATAAAAGGCCAGTAAAACCCGGTTCAAATTATGCCGGTTGAAGAGGTAATGCCAAATCCTTTAGCTTTGCGGTTAACTGCGGATGTTGGACGGCAACTGATACAGACAATTACTAGTGACCAAAAACGGACGATGAAATATAAACATAATCGCTGCGGACAAGAACATGATAACATTTCTATAAAAGTAAAATAACCTATTAAAAATTAAAGGCTTACGACTATAACAAAAACGGCCAAGTGCAACAGGACAAACAAATACTAACTAATAGCGACATACTTGAGAAGGCTCTTTCTGAAATTGAAAACAAACACTTTGCCGCAACCGAACAATTTTTAGAGGTCCATGATTTGGTCTTTGAAGACAATAAACCCAAAATTGAGCGACTTGATACTGAAAGTGAAGACGGGACGGCAATTGTTTATCTACCGATAAAAGGAGAAAAATTTTTCTTAGCAATTTATCTCGATACAATTCCTACTGCTAAAGTTCGGTGTATAGGGACTGAGCCCTATAATTCAGTTCGCTTTGTGGCTTCTTCTGAAAATTTAGACTTAAAGGAACTTTCGGAAATGACCACATTAAAATATTCTACAGGAAAGAATAAGGGAGATAAAAGAGGCCAATATGGTATATGGAATTATAGTTCAATTTCGTTTGAACCGAACCAGGAACCAGATGCATTCGAGGATAAACTTAAAAAACTGTTAGATTATCTGGAACAAGATAAACATGGCATTTCAAATCTAATTGAAAAGGGCGACGGATACATACAAGTTGCAATAGAATTCCACAATGCAAATACAATGCTTGGCGGGCCTCATCTTAATTTAGAATCTATTAAGCGTTTAGGTAAATTAAATTTAGCAATTGACTTTGACCTGTATGTTGGAGGAAATTCATTCGAATAATTAGCGGCTAAAAAAAATGGGCTTTATCACCATGCTTAAATTATTCGCTGGATGAAAGTGGCGGGCACCCTTGTTTTCGATTTTTTTTACATTTAACCATGCTTTGGGCCGCGTAACAATAGCGTGCTGTCTATCCAAAGCCTTAACCGTTATGACCAAGAAATCCAAGAAAGTTTTCAATGTTATCCTGCTAATATTATCGGTTTGGTTGGTCACCTTTTTACTGGCTAATTACCAATCAATCAAAGAACTTGCAAGATTTGCCGTTTCTTATTATGACTATGAATATCTATCAAAAGACACCATTCCTCATAACTCAGATTATAAAATAGTGTATGACTTGACCAGTAACCACAAGGGAACTATTCTTCTAAAAAGTCCCAGTGGCAAAGGGTTTGATTCCAATTATATTTCAATCCCCAGGAATTATTGGCGGATGCGTTATATTCTGAGATTTCTTGACTCTTGTAATATTAGCTGTACTACTCTTCCGATATCTGAAGCTTCGCAGGGTCGTCTTTTATTTCCTGATTACAATATCTTCATCAAGCCCGGAAAAAGCAATAGGTTCAAGTTAATAACAGCTCATTACGATATCCTGGAAAGGAATGATTATCAAGGGGCATTAGACAACTCGGCATCAGTAGCAATTTTGCTGAATTTAATGAGAAAGAACTTAGATAAGTTACGAGATAACAACGTTGCAATCTTACTGACCACCGGGGAAGAGCGGGGGCTTTTGGGGGCTAAGCATTTTATTAACCATCAAAAATTCGAGATTAGAGAAGTTATTTGTCTGGATGGGGTCGGACGCGGAGAATTGGGAGCAATGAATAATAGCATGGGAAGTTTCGGTTTTAGATTTAAAAACTGGTTGTTTCAAGACAAAATATTTACAGGTTCTGCCTTTAAAAAATGTCCTGAATTTCAGCACATTGATGAATCAGTAATTGATTTTAAAAAATATGGGATAAAGTCACTCACTCCATTCCTATCGTCTACAGATGCAAGAGTTTTTTCGAATGCGGGAATACCTACCGTCCATCTTGTATCTGAAGAAATAGTACATTTTCTAAAAGTTCTGCATACAAATAACGATGGAGTTAATGGCTTACACTTCCAATCTTTAACACAGTGTGAAAAGATATTATCGGAATATATCAAAGAATAACCGCTGCTCGAAATTCAATATTAATGGAGCAATGCCCAACTGACATAATAATATCTGCATGGTAACACAGGCTCTTTCAACAAGAGCGGGTAACGTTATTCTCTACATTTAAAAAGTTTTGTACGGTGAGGGACAAGGAAGTGCTTTCTATTCACCATCTTCGCAAAGCTTTAACCCTTAGACGTAATCACAACATGGGAGCGATTCTACTCATATCAGGCAATGAACTTAATGTTGACCAGTTCAATATAAGCTGGCAATTAAAACCATCGACAGTTCATCGAAAAGGTGAACCTGTAAGGAAAACCCGCCCAGAAGGCGAAAAGAAAAAAGCATCAACAATAATATACGATATTAGCGATGCAGATTATTCTGATTTAAGTGCTCAAATACAGGAAGTAACTCATTTCTTGCGAGACAATAAGCACCATTTGGAAAAGTTAGAATATGATAATACGATCGAATCTATTGCTATTGATTTTGCGTTTAATTCAAGAATAGACCGAGTAAAGGTAGAAGTTCAACATGATTATTTTCCTGCGGAATTCGTTAAACTTGCTGGTAGCCTGAACATCGAAATCAGACTAACACAGTGGCCCTACGATTCAATAGAGTGACCGCTTAATTATACGGGACTGCAGGGTTTTACGTATGGTTCAAGCCACATAACAGTTGTGAAAATGGAGGTTCAGTTCTCCTAATATACATTTGTGCCGAAATACTCGTTCATCACAATCTGCAAAACGTTATGCGCTACTTAAAGAAATCTGCTTAACATAAATTTCAGACTATGACAAAACATAATTTGCTCAGAATGGACAATGTGGGAATTGTAGTAAAATCCCTTGACGAAACCATTTCCTTTTTCCTTGAACTTGGCCTGGAGTTAGAAGGCAGAGCAATGGTTGAGGGCGAATGGGCTGGTCGCGTAACGGGACTTGGCAATCAATCAGTAGAAATTGCGATGATGGTTACACCAGATGGAAACAGCCGACTGGAGTTATCTCGGTTCATTAGCCCAGAAGTAATAGAAGATCATCGCAATGCTCCGGTAAATGCCTTAGGTTATTTACGCGTTATGTTTGCGGTTGCTGACATAGATGATACACTCAATAGACTTTACAAGCATGGCGCACAACTTGTCGAAGAAGTAGTTCAATACCAGGACTCTTATAGACTCTGTTACATTCGCGGCCCCGAAGGGATTTTAATCGGAATTGCTCAAGCACTTAAATAAAAATAAGCAGTGCATAAGAGGATCTATTAACCTTCTTTTACAATATAGCTTCGGGTTCAATTATATAAGAGACGCACATCAAAAGAAATCTTCATAGTACTTTAATAGGTGATTGTCAAGCACTTCGAATGTAACAAACGGCTATAATAAAGCCATGACCTTCTAATCTAAACAAACGATGAGAAAACTAATTGCAGCAATAAATATGACACTCGATGGTTTTTGTGACCATACAGCCATAATTCCGGATGATGAGATACATCATCATTACAGTGACTTGTTAAAAGATGCAGACGACATCATATACGGCAGGATTACATACCAACTTATGGAGTACTGGCCCAATGTAGTTAAAAACCCTACTGGCAACCGATCGATTGATGAATTCGCCATAACAATAGACAACATTTCCAAAATTGTTTTTTCCCGCACATTGAAAAATGTAACATGGAAAAATACGAGATTAGCAAAAGGGGGCATTAAAGAAGAAGTTATTGCACTAAAGCAACAACCAGGTAAAGACATTTTAGTTGGCAGCCCAGGTTTAATTATAGAATCAATGAATCTTAATTTAATTGATGAATTCCAGCTCTGCATTCACCCGGTTATAGCTGGAAAGGGTTTGCAACTATTTAAAAGCATAAACGATCGCATCAATCTTAAACTTTTAAGGACGAAAACCTTTGGAAGTGGTGCAGTGATTTGTTACTATGAGCCGGCGAAGAATGACAGGACGGTTTAGGTGCTTTAAATTAATTAAACGATTAAAAGTACCGGCAGCTAGCATCGGCTTTGGTACGGGTTGGGTTGTATAGTATTTATCACATTCAGCGCCGGAATAATCCTGTATTTTAATTCAAGTATACAAATAGAAGCACTCCAAATAATACCGGTTAAATTTAGCGGTAAAACTTAACAGATGACAGAACGCGACAACAATGGCACTTAAAAACAAGTTTCTCCAGAATTTTTTAATAGCAACAGCGCTGACATTTTTATTTGCCTGCGGGCGGAGTAGCTCAAACAAAAGTGTATCGAGAACGGACAATACCACAACTGACGAGCAAGT